>Ga0209498_1000188_pt1 | contig 37071 bp, 28 predicted proteins | sample WalLakDeSediment_FD_184131 | JGI IMG/M metagenome (GOLD analysis project Ga0209498, IMG submission 184131) | Lake sediment microbial communities from Walker lake, Nevada to study Microbial Dark Matter (Phase II) - Walker Lake 11/02/13 Deep... | ecosystem: Environmental > Aquatic > Freshwater >... | reverse complement strand
GTTCTATCGATAACATGGGAAAATAATCTCATTATGCCTGTATAGTGAGTTTCCATATAAGCACCGCTATATTGGGCATTATAGAAGTATTTATCCCCACTAAAATAACCAGCTAGGGATGAAGTGTGCTGTATCATAGTGGCAGCATACAACATGTTGGCTCTGGTATTTTCATACTCACCTGCTATTCTTAGGGTTGCTAAGGAAAACAGGTACTGCATGTCCATATCAGTCACCGCATTGGGGTCAGTATTCAGGTCAAGAAGCGAATCTTCACTACAAGAAGTGAAAGTAAGTGTCGCTGCTAACAAAAGGCCCGTGAATTTATATATTGCTTTCATTTTTCTTTCGTTTAATTTTTTCAGATCCCTTAGAAACTCAAATTGATGTTGAATCCAAAGTTCCTGGTTACAGGCATCGCAAAGAATTCCAAACCTTGTGCATTGCCACTAACAGTGTAGGCAGATTCTGGATGGATATTTGGAACATTTGACCATAAAAGGGCCAAGTTTCTACCTACAAATGATATGGATGCATTCTCAAATGGAGTTTTGGACAATAAGCTATTCGGGAAGGTATATCCAAAGGAAAGCTCTCTCAATTGTACAAAAGATGCATCATAAACAATATTTTCCGTTACATTGGCATACTGTGCAAAATAATTATCAATTAGATAACTATTCGGATCACCAGGTACTGCAGGAATATTCCAGGTTCTCGCCTCACCATTGGTGTCAACACCACTGATGGTCAATCCATTCTCCCTTGCAGCCACGGTTTCCTTATGAAGACCATTCGCATAGGCGAAATAATTTGTCCCGGAAACCAAGTTTCCTCCAGCTCTCATATCCAACAATAACATCAATCTGAAGTTTTTGTAGGAAAAGTTATTGACCAAACCACCGGAAATAGGATGTCTTCCTTCGGCAATGGTTTCCAAGCCATCAGTCCATACAGGTAACCCATCATTATTATAAACTTTTTGGCCATTGATCTCTTTATGTTTGAAACCTGCAATCATACCCAAGGGCTCACCTACAATGTGACGGATTCTCTCCCTTCTCAATCTGGATTCATCCAAGTTGATGAATTCTATAGGTTCTCCTGCAGCATTTGTTCCCAAACTCAACACTTTACTTTGGTTATTGGCAAAGTTCACTGAGAAATCCCATCTGAAGTTTCTGTTTTCAACAGCGACAACATTCAATAATATTTCTATACCTTGATTCCTCAATTCACCGATGTTGATGATGGTTGATCCAAAACCAGAGGTGGCTGAAATTCCAGTAGCCAAAATATCATTCGTTGTATTTCTATTGTAGTAGGCAACATCCAATCCGAGTTTATTTTCGAAGAACCTCAAATCTGCACCAAATTCGTATTCAGTGGAAAGATATGGCTTCAGATTGGCATTCGGAATAGAACCATTATTGATCTGACCCAAGAAGCCACCCAAGTGACCATTACCCACCAATCCATAAGTTAAATTAAGCGCATAGGGGTTTGGAGCACCTCCACCTGTCTGGCCCCAAGAAGCTCTGAATTTGGTAAAGGTGATGGCTTTAGGCATTTCCACGATATCACTAAGGACAAAGCTGGTTCCGAATGAAGGGTAAAACAATTTGCTGTTTTCAGGAGACAAGGTGGAAAACTGATCCTGTCTTGCTGAAACATTTAAGAAAAGGAAGTTCTTATATCCAAAATTAGCAGAACCAAAAACTGAATTGATTCCCCATTCATTGAATCCATAAGAAACCTGTGGAGCAGCTACATTTCGGATACTCATGAAAAATGGAACAACCAGATCATTTCCTCCGCCACCCAGGGATTCGAAGGACCTACGCATCCTGTTACCCCCAATCATCGCATCCACAGAAAAATCTCCAAATTGTTTGTTCATTCCAAGAAACAAATCCAAGTTGTCTTCCCTGATGGTCCTTTTGGTAACATTGTAATCACCTCTTGGCTTGTAAGCAGTTCCGTAAGGCTCAGTTGAATCATCAGTTCTCGATTGGAAATCAGTACCTGCCCTACCCATAATGTACAACCAATCTGTAATATCATACTTTAAAGAAATCTTACCCAATATCCTATCGGTAACATCCTGTCTGAAGAACTGATGTGCAGCCCAATAAGGGTTGGTTTGAAAAACGTTCTGCTGGTATCTTAATTCAGTCAAGTCTTCCTGAGCACCAAATTTATCCGGATTTCCTTTAATAACAGAAAAAGGAAGGTTTCCAGGTCTGTTTAAGACAGAAAAATTGGCATTGCCCGGAGAATCAGAAAGTCTTGGTCTGTTTTTAGCATTTTGCTTAGAATACTGACTGCTGAAATCCAATGTCAATTTCTTGCCTAATCTACTGTTGATATTCACATTGATTACCTGTCTTTTAAAGCCGGCATTTGGCATAATATCCTGATTATCAAGATTTGAATAAGCAAATCGGTAGGTTGCATTCTCATTACCACCACTTAAGGCAACAGAGTTGTTCAAAGTAGTACCGGTTCTATAAAAATCATTGATATCTTCTCCTGTATGGGCATAAGGCCTTGAAACACCGTCAAATTGGACCGAATTAGCACCGGAATATCTTCCTCCCCAATGGGCACCGCCAACTTCCAAAGCTTGACCTGCTGTTAAAGGAATAACCCCATCTCTTCCAGGGCCAAAAGTTCTTTGGTAATCGGTTAAATCCCAAGCCCTGTCAAAGGTAATATTACTGTTCAAAGCAACCCCAATACCTTTTCTTGCTTTACCGGATTTGGTGGTAATCAATACCACACCGTTTGCTGCCCTTGCTCCATAAAGTGCAGCAGCAGCATTGCCTTTAAGAACTGAAATACTTTCGATATCATCAGGATTGATTGATGCCAGTCCATCCCCACCATCATTTCCACCCCACATACCGGCACTCCCCAAGTTACCGGTTTCAATCGGCATACCGTTAACCACATAAAGAGGCTGGTCATTACCTGTTAAAGAGGAACCTCCACGGATAACCACCCTGGTTGAACCACCTGCGCCAGTTGCAGGAGGGCTAACATTTACACCTGCTATTTTTCCTGTAAGGGCATTACCCAGGTTGACAGCTCTTGATTCGGTAAATCTGTCACCACTTACCTGAGTGACTGAATAACCTAAGGACTTCTTGTCTTTCTCCATACCGAAGGAAGTAACTACGAATTCCTCCAAATCTGACATATCCTCCTGAAGGGTTATATCCAAAGCACTTCTGTTACCTACCAGAATCTCCTGGGCTGTAAAACCAATAAATGAAAATACCAACACAGAATTGTTGGTTACTGAAATACTGTATCTACCATCCAAATCGGTGGTAGTACCTGTATTCGCCTGTTTATCCAGGACATTTACTCCCGGAATAGCCTCTCCTGAAGGATCAACTACCCTTCCTGAGAGTACTCGCGTTTGGGCCATCACCTCCATTTGGAAAGCAAAGGTCATAACCATCGCGAACATGATTAGTACAAATTTGTTCATAGGAATTAATTAAAAGGTTTACTTAATTATTTTTTGTTTGGGGTTTCATTGAACAGAAAGGTTGACATTGTTTCAATTTTGGCATTAGTAAATTTTTGAATTAGAATTTAATTCTGCAGTTAGTCAATAATTAAAAATTTTATTCTATAAAACAGGTTATACTAAATAGGTTTGTTAATTGTAAAATTATCAAAAAAAAATTACCCTGAAAATAATTATTGATATTTTTTTTATAAAAGTGGAATATCTTTTACTAAATATTTTAGTTAATAAATCGATTTAGTAAATATTTTTTTCAAAATATATAATCTTTAATCAACTTAATAAAATTTTGCAATAAGTAGCCGAAACTTATTCTTTAATATTTAAAAAGTCCATAAAACAAGTTGAATATCCCCTTACAGTATGTTATTCTTTTTGAAATTTTGAAGAAAAATATCAAATATCCTTCCGGTACTTTTCCCAAAAAAACCTAAAAGAAAAACCCAAGCTTAAAGCTTGGGTTTTTAACTACCTGAAATTCCTAATAATTATTTTATAAATAACATTTCTCTGTACTTGACCAAAGGCCAAAACTCATCATCAACCAAGAGTTCCAGTTTATCAACTGCATACCTGATTTTGTCAAAATAGGCTTCCTTAACTTCAGAGCAATAGCCCTTGGCTCTTTTTACCACTTCCTCTTCCTTATTGAGCTTCCTTCTGGCGTCAATCATCGCATTTACATTCAGTTTTAAGGATTCAAGATGCTTGCTTACTTCTTTTATTGTTTCAACGGCAGCTGTGTTGTCCAAATTCAAACCTTTCAGCCCATTCGCATTTTCAATTAACTTGTTCTGGTACTGTATGGCTGTTGGAATTACATGGTTAAGGGCCAAATCTCCCATCACCCTGGATTCAATCTGAACTTTTTTAATATAATTTTCCAACATTATTTCATGTCTTGCATGCAATTCAATTCCAGATAAAACATTGTGTTTGGAGAAAACATCAATGATTCTCTTTTCATGGTATACATCCAAGGCAAATGGGGTACTCTTTAAATTGGATAAACCTCTTTTCTCGGCTTCTTGAGCCCATTCCTCAGAATAGCCATCCCCTTCAAATCTTATTTTCTTACTGTCCTTGATATATTTTCTTAATACATGAACAATAGCGATTTTCTTTTCTTTACCAGCAGCAACCTCTTTGTCAATTTCCTTTGCCATATTTCTCAAAACCTCAGCTACGATTACATTCAAAACTGTCATCGGACCAGCTGAGTTGGCGCTTGAACCTACAGCTCTAAACTCAAATTTATTTCCGGTAAAAGCAAAGGGGGATGTCCTGTTTCTGTCGGTGTTATCCAAAATGATTTCAGGAATCTTGGATATACCAAGCTTCATATACATATTGTCACCCTTCTCTATTTTAACATTCCCGTTCTTTTCCAACTCATCCAAAACATTGGTAAGTGTAGATCCAAGGAAAACTGACATAATTGCAGGTGGTGCTTCATTGGCTCCCAATCTGAAATCATTACTGGCCGAAGCAATACTGGCACGAAGCAGGTCTGCATAATCATACACAGCCTTGACCGTTGCCACCACAAATGTCAAAAACTGAAGGTTTTCTCTAGCTGAATTACTTGGCTGGAAAAGATTGATTCCGGTATCTGTTATCAAAGACCAGTTGTTGTGTTTTCCACTACCATTTACACCTGCAAAGGGCTTTTCATGCAATAGAACTTTCAGATTATGCTTTTCTGCCACCTTATCCATCAAATCCATCAACAACTGGTTATGGTCGATAGCTTTGTTGATTTCCTCGAATACCGGAGCGACCTCAAATTGGCTTGGGGCCACCTCATTGTGTCTTGTAGAAACAGGAATACCTAATTTGTGGGCCTCCACTTCAAAATCCATCATAAAATCCTTCACACGGGTCGGAATAGAACCGAAATAATGGTCTTCCAATTGCTGGCCTCTTGCAGGATTGTGCCCGAAGACGGTTCTTCCTGACATCACTAAATCAGGTCTGGTAGCAAACAAGGCCTTGTCGATTACAAAATACTCTTGTTCTACTCCCAAAGAAGGGATCACTTTTCTTACATTCCTGTCAAACAATTGACAAATGGTCACCGCAGCATCATTTATTGCCTCCATTGACTTAAGAAGAGGGGTTTTGTAATCCAAAGCCTCTCCAGTGTAGGAAACAAATATGGTTGGTATACAAAGGGTTTTATCGAAAATGAAAATCGGAGAAGACGGATCCCAAGCCGTGTATCCCCTTGCTTCAAATGTTGACCTGATCCCTCCATGTGGAAAAGAAGAAGCATCAGGTTCCTGTTGTACCAAGGCAGAACCTCTAAACTTTTCAATCCCAGCATGTGCATCATAAAATGCATCATGCTTTTCAGCAGTCGAACCTGTCAAAGGCTGAAACCAGTGAGTGTAATGGGTCACTCCTTTGGACATTGCCCAAACTTTCACAGCCGAGGCTATTTCTTCAGCGGTTGAAGGATCAATTTTAGACCCTTTGTCAATCGCTTCCATTACCTTTTTAAATACAGAAGGAGCCAAGGATTCCCTCATCTGCTTAAGGCCAAACACATAGATACCGAAGTAATCCGATACCTTGTTGGAAGGTGGAGTAACCGCCACGCGGCTTCTACCTTGGGCCATAAGAAGTGCTTTTTGTCTTAAAGTTGCCATTTTCTACAATATGTGGTTTAATATTACAGCAACAAAAATAGGAAATAATATCAGATTAAAAGAAATTGGGTCATTTTTACACCTATTTTTAAAAATAATTACAGTTTTTTTAAAAAAACAGGGTGATTTTTAGCATTAACCTTTAAAAAAAACATAGTTTGGGAATAAAAAATACAAAATTGAAAACTTAAGGATAATAATTAACTTTGTGCGCTGAATTAAAGGAGATTTGTGTGAAAAAAGTAGCATTCTATACATTAGGTTGTAAGTTAAACTATTCGGAAACATCAACGATCAGTAGGATGTTTGAAGCAAAAGGTTATAAAAAGGTGGAATTTGAACAAAATCCGGATATTTTTATAATCAACACCTGTTCTGTAACCGATAATGCCGATAAAAAATGTAAAAAAATTGTAAAGGAGGCCAAAAAGATCTCCCCCGATTCCTATGTGACCATAATAGGGTGCTATGCCCAACTGAAACCCAAAGAAATTGCTGAAATTGAAGGGGTGGATGCCGTATTGGGTGCAGCGGAAAAATTCAGATTAATCGAATTACTGGATGGATTCGCCAAGGAGCAGGAAACCAAAGTTTTGGCCTCTGAAATCCAGCATGCAGATACTTTTAACAATGCCTATTCCATGCATGACCGTACCAGGACCTTTTTGAAGGTTCAGGATGGATGTAATTATGGTTGTGCATTCTGCACTATACCTTTAGCCAGAGGTAAAAGCAGAAGTGACAGTATGGAAAATATTCTTCAGTCAGCCAGAGATATTGCACACACAGAAGTCAAGGAAGTGGTTTTGACAGGAGTCAATATCGGAGACTTTGGCATACAGGAAGGTAAACGAAAAGAGAAATTTGCAGACCTAGTGATGGCTCTGGACCAGATAGAAGGCATTGAAAGGTTTAGAATATCTTCCATTGAACCCAATTTACTCACTAACGAGATTATTGAATTCATTGCAATATCAGAAAGGTTTGTCCCTCATTTCCACATCCCGTTGCAGTCTGGCAGCAATACTATATTAAGGAGTATGGGAAGAAGGTACTTAAGGGAACTTTATGAGGACAGAGTCAATAAAATCAAAGCACTAATGCCGCATTGCTGTATTGGTGTGGATGTTATCGTGGGATTTCCAGGTGAGACAGACGAACTTTTTCTTGAAACTTACAATTTTCTAAATGAGCTGGATATTTCCTACTTACATGTGTTCACCTATTCAGAAAGGGCAAACACCAGGGCTGTTGAGATGGATGGAGTAGTTCCTATCAAGAAAAGAAATGAACGGTCCAAAATGCTCAGGATTTTATCAGAAAAAAAGAAGAGACAATTTTATCAGGAAAATCTTGGAAAAACCTTTACTGTTTTATTCGAAGAGGACATTGAAGAGGGACAAATGCATGGCTTCACTGAAAATTATATAAGGGTAGCCGCAAAATATGACCCCATTCTTATCAATGAGCTCAGACCAGTCACATTGAGTGAAATTAATGAAAAGGGGATAGTCGAAGTAGTAGAACCGGAATTCATTTTCGAAAAGCACTAAACAAGATAAACTTGTTTGAAATGCCCTTGTCTTGCTGTCTGTATTATTGGTAATCTTTAGGATTTAAGAAGGCTATTTCATATTACCTTTCTTCAATTCCTTCACGGCATAATCTACCGCCCTTGCGGTCAATGCCATATAGGTAATGGAAGGATTTTGAGAGCCGGTTGAGGTCATACACGCCCCATCAGTTACAAATACATTATTGCAAAGGTGCATTTGGTTCCAGCCGTTCAAAAGAGAGTCTTTCACATCCCGGCCCATTCTTACTCCACCCATTTCATGGATATCCAGACCCGGGGCCTGCTTTGTATCAAAAGTTCTAATGTTATAGCAGCCCCCTTTTTCCAACATCTCAGTTCCCTGTTCAAAGAAATCATTCATGGACTTGGTATCATTGTCATCATAATCCACATTCACTTTTAGTAAGGGAATGCCCCATTCGTCTTTTTGATCATCACTTAATGCCACATAATTGCTTTCCTTGGGGATAGTTTCTCCCTGCATCATCATAAATACATGCCATGGACCTGGAAGTGAATTCTGTTCTTTAAAATCCACACCAAAGGGTGTATTTGGCTTACCTCCCCAGCTTCCTCTTCCGGCACTATAAAATGTCATATAGCCCCTTAAAAAATCCATTTCCTGCTTATTCACATTCCTAAAATTGGGCATCATAACAGCACATGGCCTTCTTCCAAAATAAATTTTGTCTTCAAAACCCTCAAAAGAAGCACTAATATTTCCTCTATAGTTGTGAAAAGCAATATATTTCCCCAAGATTCCTGAGTCATTTCCAAGCCCATTTGGAAACCTTTTGGAAGTACTGTTCAGTAAAATAAGATTTGAATTAAGCGTGGATGCATTAAGGAAAATAACCTTGGCAAAATACTCAGTCGATTCTTTGGTTACCCTATCTACCACCCGTACACCAGTAACTTTCCCTTTTTCATCATCATATATAATGGACCGAACCACCGAATCAGGCCGGATGGTGAGATTTCCAGTGGCAGCTGCTGCCGGCAAAGTTGAAGAATTGGAACTAAAATAAGCCCCAAAAGGGCAGCCTCTTTGACATTGGTTGCGGGCCATACACTGACCTCTACCCTGTTGTAAATGATGTGCTTGCGGTTCTGTCAGGTGGGCACAACGGCCTATCATTACATACCGGTCCTTATATGCTTCCAAAATCCTATCCCTGATTACTTTTTCAACACAGTTCATCTCCCAGGGAGGCAGAAATTCTCCGTCTGGTAAGGTTTCCACACCGTCTTTATTGCCACTGATTCCAACGAATCTTTCGACATAACTGTACCAAGGAGCAATGTCTTCATATCGAATCGGCCAATCAACAGCAAAACCATCTCTTCCGGGTGCCTCAAAATCATATTTGCTCCATCTTTGGGTTTGCCTTGCCCATAACAATGACTTCCCTCCGACCTGATATCCTCTGACCCAATCAAAAGGTTTATCCTGTATATACGGATGTTCAGTATCTTTTACAAAAAAATGTTCAGTATCTTCCTGATAAGCATAACATCTGTTAACTACTGGGTTTTCTAACTTATCCGCCAATGGCATTTTATTTCTATGGGGCATTTCCCAAGGGTGAGAAGTCATCGTTGGATAATCTTTCAGATGCTCCACATTTCTTCCTCTTTCCAAAACCAAAGTTTTCAGGCCTTTCTCGCAAAATTCCTTTGCTGCCCAACCCCCGCTGATTCCAGAACCGATAACAATGGCATCAAATGATTGGTCTTTCATAACCTTATTCGTATCGAAGTGATTCAATAGGATCTAATTTACTTGCTTTGTAGGCCGGAAAATAACCAGAAGCCAAACCAACTATCACGCAAATAACAAAAGCTACTAATATCCATATCCATGGAATCAGAAATCCACCAGGTCCTATGGCATTGGCGACAATATTACCTATTCCTATTCCCAGAAAAACACCCAGTATCCCTCCTAAAATACAGATTACAATCGCCTCAATCAGGAACTGTTGCCTAATCCTTAGAGGGGTTGCTCCAAGGGCTTTACGTATACCTATTTCCCTGGTTCTTTCAGTTACAGAAACCATCATGATGTTCATCAGACCAATTGCTGCTCCCAAAAGCGTAATAAAGCCAATAGTAAAACCTCCGATTCTAAGGTAACCCGCAACTTGCTCCAAACTTTCCCCTATAGAACGGCTTTTTGCAATTTCAAAAGAATCCTCCTCCCCAATCCTATCTTGTCGGATTTTTCTCATCACACCGGTCGCCTGCCCCATTTCATATTCCAGTTTTAAGGGGTCAGTTCCCCTAGCGGTAACTGTATACCTGAAGGTTCCTTTGCTATCCAGCCTACTGGCGTTTTCAACAGGAATAAAAATAGCCCTGTCAGGCCCGGAATCCCCTCCTACACTGCCCTGCTTTTCCAAAATCCCAACAATAGTGTACCTTCTGCCATAAAATGAAATATAATCATTTATGGGGTTTTCATCCTTGCCAAATAAGGTTTCAATAACATTAATCCCCACTATACAAACATTATTTCCATATACCACCTCCGTATTGCTGAAATTTCTCCCCTTCTCAATTTTAATCCCTTTGATATTAAAATAAAGGTCATCCACCCCTGTTATCCTAACATTGGGATTGGTCTTTTTGGATCCCTTTTTGACTTCCACCGCACCTGATACAGTCGAAAACACAGTGGAAAGTCCGGAATTTCTGAACTCATTCTGAAAAGCCAGTGCCTCCTTGTATTTGATCAACGGAAACGTTTTTTCAGTTTTACCGTCCTGAATCATCATCCCGCCTGCTTTGGATTTAATATCAAAATTATTCGCTCCAAGACCGGAAAAACTTTCCTCAATCTGAGCCTTGATCCCATCAATTGCAGTAAGCATACCAACTAAAGAGGTTATACCAATTGCTATTATGGTGCCTGTTAATACTGTCCTGAGCAAATTTACTTTGACAGAATTAAGTGCTTCTTTTATGTTTTCGAGCAAATTCATAGTTCGTCCGTATTAGAACAGTTGTCATTCAAATTTTGACTTCTATCCCTTAATATTAATTATTATTGTGAAAAAAAAATGAAATAAATGTATTTTTCTGTTTGAAGTAATCTCCGGATCCATCAATGCATTCTATCCCCCCTTATTTCCAAATTTTTCAAAACCTCTGCTTCATAGGCCAACCATTCTTTCCACCGGGCATTAACTTTGTCCATATCATAAATTTTCCTGGCCAGCTCGATGAAATTGACATAATGCCCTGCCTCGGAAATCATCAGTTCATAATAAAACTTTTTTAATTCCTCATCGGCAATATGTTTTGACAACAATTTAAACCTTTCGCAACTTCTTGCCTCTATCAGGGCATTCATCAACAAATACTCCGTCAACTGCTGCGCCCGGCTCCCTCCTTTTTTTAAATATTCAGCCAATTTTATGACATATTCATCTTTTCTCGGTTTTCCAAATGCGTAGCCTCTTTGCTTTAGGTGTTCCATTACCCTTTCAAAATGTCCCCATTCTTCTGCTACTACTGGTGTGAGCACCTCTACCACTTCCCTGAAATCATAAAAATTTACAATAAGCGAAATACAAGAAGATGCAGCTTTCTGTTCGCAGTAGGCATGATCCACCAAAATATCCTCAATATTCATTTCTGCTATATTGACCCATCTTGGATCCGTAGGAAGCTTCAGATGAAGCATTTTCTGTTTGGTGCTTTCTTCCCAGCTCATAATTAATCGAATAATGGCCAACTGACCCCTAAATCCATAACCCGCTTCAGCCCTGTAAAATACGGAGTTACAAAATAACCAGGCTCACTCATGGAGTTGATATTTAAATGATTGAAACGAAACAAAATCCTGGTCCTTTTTATTCTTGCATTAATAAAAAGATCAATAACCGGATAGGCAAAAACATTGAATTCATTCTGTAAAAAAAACTGCTGCATGGCAGGATTGTAGTTATCAGCAAAATTGTCACTTCGGTACCTTCCCTCCAGTCCTATTTGTATATAGAGGTTTTCTCTGAACATCGGACTATCATAATAAATCCTTGAATTGGCCACCAGCTCAGGTATCCTGAAATTATTGGCTCCATCACCTGTAATCGCTGTATAAAAAACATCAGCTTCCCAATAGAATTTTTTACTGATATTAAAGGAAAAATTCAGTCCTGGTATCACCATAAAGGCCTCCTCACTGGCTTGTGTTGCCTGTTGGTTTTCATTGAAGAAAATGTAGTTGTTTATCCTGTTGGCAGTCAGGTTAGGTCTAAAACTCCAACTGGGGAAATCCAATTTCAAAACACCTTTTATTTGATCAACTCCAATATTGCTGAAATCATTCTGCCATTGATGATGGTTTCCATAATACATCATTTGCATAGAGGTTGGCTTATATAAAGCTTTTGTATAAGAAGCCTCCAACCAAGGAGAAACAAATAACCCTTGTAAACGGAAGGCTCCAGGAACCAAGTACTCCCCCTCTGCTTCAAAACTCCATTGTTCACTGATCTCCCCTCTTAAAATTCCCCCGATAAATAATTCATTGAAGTTATTATCAGAAGGAAAATAAGGGCTTTTCATTTTTCCTGATCTGAATTTCACAAATGCGTTGTAGTATAAAGGCCCAAGATCGCCTTTGAAACCAAGTTCATTTCTCCATTCCGTAAAGCGGTTGAAATTATCTGTAGTATCCTGATTATTGAATCTCTCAGGGTTGTTGAGGTTAAAGAAAGTGGAATCCCCGGTGTTTAGATTTACAAAAAAGGAAAGACCTTGTTTTCTTCTGTCAAGAACATGGTAAACCTGCCAGCCTTTTGCCAATTCATATTCATGATACAAATGGTATTCTTGCCTTAAATCCTTGGCTTTTGAGTTTCTCAGCCATACTTTGGCATCTTCATAAGCAAACAAAATCGAGTTTTCATCAATTTCAGGAGAAATTATACCTCCCTGTTCATTGACAATATGGTTCATTCTTGAAAAATTACCCAGTAGCAGGTATTTACCGTTTTCTGAGCGGTAATTGGTATGCATGGAATAGGCATTTTGAACTGTCAAATTATCATCCCTTGCATTGGGATTCAGTGTTTTTCTGGCCCTAATGGTACTAAAGTTAAAGCCAATATTCCACCTCGGATTCACATTCCTGGCAAATGCCAGATCAAGCATATTTCTGTTACCGCCTCCAAAAAATCCATTCATTTGTGTATACGGTGATTTGGTATCATAATATTTCATGCTGTCCGGAGAATTGTAATACAGATCGTATACATGAAACCCTGATGTGGTACCTATCATTTTGGGAACTTCATAAAAAATCGGTTTTGCCGCACTGCCAATATTTCCCAGGTCCTGATACATCCAACCTGATTTTGCCACTGGTTCATAATTATGGAAATTATTAAGAACGGTGTCGATTTCAATTTTTCTTTCCTTATTTCTCTTCACATCCCTTTCCAAAAAATACAAAGTAGTTTTGGGACCAAAGACCATTTTTGTGGAGTCATCGATCAGTTTTTTTCTTCCTCCTGCATCATCCTGGCCCTCTTGGCCCTGATCCATCACTTGCCTCTCTCCTCCTGCTGGGGGAAACTGTCCCTGTCCTTGAGGCGGACGGGTAGGCCTTTGTATTTGAGCATTGACCTCAAAAACCAGAAGTAATAAAAGAAATAAACCTAAACTAACCCTCACCGATATATGCTTTTTCCTTAATTATTCTTTTTATACTTTCTTTCAAAAGGCGACTGTCTTCTATATCCATTTGGATTTTTATAGGTAGCACAAAAATCGAAATTTCTGACAAATATATACGGAATGCTTCATTTTTAAGTTTGACAGCATCTTTTTCGGTTGTCAATACCATACAGTCATCAAATCCCTTAACCTTATCTCTAATTACCCCGGCATCCCTTATGCTATAATGGTAATGATCTCCAAAGGATAAAATATCCACCACTTCGAATTGCTTTTGGGCCTCAGCTACAAAAAGTCTGTCATTGGCAATTCCCGAAACCAAAAGAACTTTTGAACATATTTTTAATTTTCCTGAATCAATAGGGTAAGGCTTTCCATATTGGATCCCTGCAAATATCACTCTTGCCTCAGTGTATCTTTTTATCTGTTTAATGTAATCTTTTTTTAGTGCTCCAACACTATTTTCCGGTGTCTTGGTCACGATGATCAAATCTGCTCTTTTAGCCCCATCAGCATTTTCCCTCAAGGTGCCCAAGGGTAATACGCTATCTTTAAAAAAAGGCTTTTGAAAGTTGGTCAATAAGATATAAAAATCTCCTTTCACATACCTATGTTGGTATGCATCGTCCAGGATGATCAGGTCGGTTTGCGGTTTTACCAATAGAATTTCCGGAATAGCCAACACTCTTTTTTCTCCAACAGCTACGGAGACTTTGTCCCCAAATTTAGAAAATATCTGATACGGTTCGTCCCCTAATTCTTTTGGTCCTAAATCAGATGAAGCCAATAGGAATCCTTTTGTTTTCCTTCCATAACCTCGGCTCAAAGTGGCTATTCGGTACTCATGCTGAAACATTTCCAATAAATACTCCACCATAGGTGTCTTCCCCGAACCTCCCAAATTAAGGTTTCCCACCACGATAGTCGGAACAGCGAAAGAAATGCTTTTCTTTTGCCCATTATCAAATCTTTTGTTACGCCTTTTTGTAACTTCATCATAAATAATGGAAAAGGGATAAAGCAATGGGCTATACCAAGGCATTGGCTTATTTTATTTATTTTTGGACAAATTAATACAAAAAATATGGTTTATTCGATCAGGGATGTTGTTTCTTATTTGGACAAGATCGCCCCACAGGCTTACCAGGAATCTTATGACAATGCACAACTGATCACTGGAAATCCGGAGGATGAGGTCAAAGGAATATTGTGCACATTGGATACCACCGAATCTGTTGTCGATGAGGCAATTGCTTTAGGCTGTAATTTAATTGTGGCTCACCATCCTATTGTTTTCAAAGGCCTCAAAAGCTTAACCGGTAAGAATTATGTGGAAAGAACAGTAGTCAAGGCCATCAAAAATGATATTGCCATATATGCCATCCACACCAATTTAGACCACGTTTCAAACGGTGTTAACAAAAAAATATGTAATAAGCTGGGTCTGATCAATACATCCATCCTTCAACCCAAGAGGGAATTATTATCCAAGTTGGTAACTTTTGCTCCAAAGGAAGCCATAGAAAAAGTATTAAATGCTCTGTTTGACGCAGGCGCTGGGGAAATCGGTGAATATTCAGGATGCAGCTTTTATACAGAGGGAACTGGCACTTACACCCCGTCAGAGCAGGCAAATCCATACAAAGGGAATAGAGGAAACCCCCATAGGGAACCAGAAGCAAGAATTGAAGTACTTCTTCCTGCTTATTTGGAAAAAAAAGTGCTCAATGCCCTCAAATCAGCTCACCCATACGAGGAAGTGGCCTATTTCTTCCAGAAATTAGAAAATGAAAACCAACTGGTAGGCTCAGGAATGCTTGGGCATTTGGATTACCCAATGGGAGAAATGGAGTTTCTTCATCATTTAAAAAAGAGCATGGACCTCCGGGTCGTAAAGCATACTAAACTGTTGAATGAGCCTATAAGGAAGGTGGCTGTTTGTGGGGGAGCCGGGATTTTCCTTTTGAACCAAGCCAAAAATTCAGGGGCACAAATATTCATTACCTCCGATATTAAATATCATGAATTCTTTGATGCTGAAAATCAAATAGTTATTTGTGATATCGGGCATTACGAGAGTGAAATTTATACAAAAGAATTATTGGGAGAGTTATTGTCGCAAAATTTTACTAATATTGCACTCTATTTGACAAAAGTAGTTACGAATCCCATAACTTACCTATAGTACATGGAAAGTACAGTTGCACAAAAACTTGAAGCACTTCTAAACCTTCAAAAAATAGATTCCAGACTCGATGCGATTTTTAAAATAAGAGGAGCCCTTCCGGAAGAAGTACAAGACCTTGAAGATGAGATAGCAGGATACGAGACAAGGTTGGAGAAATTCAATCATGATATTGGTTCACTTGAAGATGACATCAAAAGATTCAAAGAAAACATCAAGGAATCCGAAAAGCTGATCAAGAAATACCAAGAGCAGCAGATGAATGTCAGAAACAATAGGGAGTATGACGCGATTACCAAGGAACTTGAACTTCAGGATTTAGAAATACAGGTATCCAAAAAGAAAATCGGTGAAGCTCAGGCTAAAATCGAAACCAAAAACAAGGATGTTGAGGAGCTAAAAGATTTCCTAAAGGAAAGACAAAAAGACCTTACCAACAAACAGGATGAACTTACGACTATCGTTTCAGAAAGTGAAAACGAGGAGTCCAAACTAAAGGCCGACAGAGAAAAGGCAATAAAGAAAATCGAAGATCGCCTTTATAAGTCATACGCTAAAATCCGGACCAATGCAAAGAATGGTTTGGCTGTGGTGATGGTAAAAAGAGGTGCCTGTGGTGGCTGTTTCAATGTGGTGCCTCCTCAAAGGCAGGCCGATATCAGAGAAAAGAAAAAACTCATTGTCTGTGAGCATTGCGGACGGATTTTCGCAGGTGTTGAAGACGAGATTGAAGAAGAAGCAAGCAAAAAGAAAAGAAGCAGAGCATAAATCACAAAAATATAAGCCCGATTATTTCGGGCTTTTTTGTTTTTCACCTATAATATTTTGATTTTCAAACAATCTTTTGCGTTATAAGTTACTTTTTTATACATTAACGACGTGAAAAAGTTTTTAACAACATTATCCCTGGTTTTGATTTCTGTTTTGGTTTTGGCAAAAGAAACCGAAGAGAAGACATTTTTGGTTCTTTTTGATCGGGCTGAGTTGAAAGAATATAAAACAAGCACTGATTACATTGAATTAAGTTTGACCAACATTTTTAAAACCAAAGCTTATTCCGGTAATTCTGATGCAGCAATTATTGTGAAAGTTCCCTACAGTAATATTGATGAATGTCAATTGGGCTACATTTTTATCCGGGTCAATAATAAGACTATAATTCCATTGCAGGACATTGCCTTAAAAATTATTGATTTGGACTCCAGCAAAACCGCCTATGACCAACTTATAGCTTCTTTCGAAGTTAAAGCCCAGAAAAACAAAAAAAACAACAAGGTTGTTAAAACAGCACCAAGTCTTTAAGGTGTTCCCCACAATTATTTTTTTCCACGCTGAAAATTCCCAGACTGTTTTGATTCAAAATATATAATCCGAGATTTTGGTGTTTGAATACATCCATATATTTAAGGTCATATCTTAACAATAAGCTCAATAGAATCCTCATCGCCCTTCCATGCATACAGATGAGGAAAATTTCCCCTTCTTGAGATAGAATATAATCTATCCCCTTTTTCAGCCGTTTTGCCACTTTGATGGGACTTTCCCCTCCCTCAATGGCATAATCCAAATCCCCTGAAGACCATCTTTCCAACATATGTTCATAATATTTATTTTCTTCATGCGTCATAGGTACCCCTTCATATCTTCCCCAGGAAATTTCGTTAAGATCGGGAACAGCTTCATGGGATAAACCTAAATCCAAAAATCCCTGAACAGATTGCTTTGTTCGTTTAAGCCCGGTATAAAATACTTTATCAAAAGGGACATGGTTATAGGCATCAAAAAAAGCCTTTGCCTGCAATTCACCATTCCGGTTTAGCGGAGCATCAATACCGCTTCCTTGAACCACACCTCTCAGATTATATTCAGTTTGTCCATGACGGACAAGGTAAATTTTTTTAGTAAGCAAGTTTCTTTATTTTTGTTTTCGGTACCAAAGAAAAAACTTTTATTCCAAATTACATGATATTTCCTCCAAACCTTAGCCTTGACGAACTCAACAGCTGGGGAAAAGACACCATGACTGATTTTTTGGATATAAAATTTACCAAAATAGGCAATGACTTTTTGGAAGCAACCATGCCTGTTACTTCCAAAACCAAACAACCCCTTGGCTTGTTACATGGAGGGGCGAATGTGGTTCTTGCCGAAACATTAGGAAGTGTGGCATCCAACCAGACTCTTGATCAGAAAAAACAATTTTGTGTGGGGTTGGAAATCAATGCCAATCATCTCAAATCAGTGAAAGAAGGTTTGGTAAGAGGAATTACAAAACCTATACACCTGGGAAAAAAAACACAGGTTTGGGAGATAAAAATTTATAATGATAAGGAAGAGCTGAGTTGTATCAGCAGGATCACCATGGCCATAATGGATAGAAAGTAATATGCATAATACGGTCGAACTAAAAATAGATAGTTTAGAACATTACTTAGGCTGCCTGCTGGCCTGGCACATGAAAGTAGGTAACCAGGTAGCCGTTTGGAGACAACCGAAATCAAATTTTCTACAGGTATTGATTGATAAAAGTGGAAAAACCAAAAGGTTGGATCCAAACCTGGAAGAATTACCAACAGGTTTTATTGTGCACCCTTTTGAAGATCAGGAAGATCAAAAAGCTTTTTTTCTTGAAGCTGACAGCTATTTTAAAATTGATTTAAACCTCCCAATTGTTGAACAATCTGATCAAATCGAATCCATAAAGGAAATAAGATCTTTTCAGGAAAATGCCCGGATTTTAAGGGAATCGTTTGTACAACCTCAAAGACAAACATCGTCTGGAAACTACAAAGCCTGTACAAAAAAGGATTTTGTAAACTTGGTAAATAAAGGAATAGAGGCAGTCAAAAATGGTCAACTCAGCAAAATCGTACCGGCAAGATTAAAGAAAAAGACCTTGAGTGAGGAATTTGATCTCGTACAATCCATCAAAAGTCTCGTCTTTACCTACCCGAATGCCTTCATCATTCCGCATGTAGGTACCTGGCTAGGGGCTTCACCCGAAATATTGATCCGAACAAGGGGTGATGAATTTTATACCATGTCCTTGGCGGGGACACAAAAGGCAAAGGGTGACAATCCCCTTAAAAATGCGGCTTGGACCCAAAAAGAAATTGAAGAACAGGCATTGGTAAGTCGTTATATTGTGGATTGTTTTAAAAAAATCAGGCTCCGGGAGTATGATGAACAAGGTCCCAGAACAGTCCTCGCCGGAAATCTCCTTCACCTAAGGTCTGACTTTTGGGTGGATATGAAAGCCACTAATTTCCCTCAACTGGGTTCTGTGATGTTAAAATTACTGCATCCAACATCTGCGGTTTGTGGAATGCCCAGAAAACAGGCTTTTGAATTTCTCAGGGAATTTGAAAAATTAGACCGCTCACTCTTTGCAGGCTTTATTGGCCCGGTCAATGTGGAAGGAGAAACTTGCCTTTTTGTGAATTTACGAACCGCAATGCTAACAGAAAAAGAAGCCTTCTTGTATGCGGGGGCCGGAGTGACTGAAGATTCTAATCCTGAAAAAGAATGGGAAGAAACAGAGATGAAGTGTGAAATTATCGGAAAGCACCTAAAATAGACCTGATTTGATCATTCAACCCATCATCGACCTAGTATCCCTTTGTGCCCAAAAAGGCATAAAAAACGCGATCTTATCTCCAGGATCGAGATGCGCTCCTCTATCATTGGCATTCGTCAGGCATCCTGAAATTCATGCAAGAACCATTTCTGACGAAAGATCAGCTGCTTTTATCGCTTTGGGTATGGCCCAGCAAATTGAAAAACCAGTAGTTTTAGTCTGTACTTCAGGATCCGCTGCCTATAATTACGCACCTGCCATTGCAGAGGCTTATTTTCAACACATCCCTTTGGTAGTCATTACCGCTGACAGACCACCGGAATGGATTGACCAATGGGACGGTCAGACAATCAGACAAACGGAAATTTTCGGGAAACATGTAAAGGGCTTCTTCGCATTCCCTGATGAGTTCGGACATCCTGACAAACAATGGTATGCTCAAAGGTTGGTCAATGAAGCTATCAATACAGCCTCACAATTCCCTGCAGGTCCTGTGCATATCAATGTTCCTTTAAGAGAACCGTTTTATCCTGAAATGGATGAGGTGTTTGACTTTTCCGAAAAAATTAAATGCATTGAACCCCTAAAAGGAATAACCCATCTTTCCGAAAATATCAAACAAGAACTCTCAGATTCCCTTTTAAGTAAAAGAAGAATCCTTATAGTACCGGGACAACAAAGACCCAATACAAAAATCCAGCAAATCCTGGATGAAATTGCAAAAGAAGGAAAGGCTTTAGTTGTCACTGATACCATTTCCAATTTGCAATCTGAGTTAACCGTCAACTTGCATGATCACTTCATAGGAAATAATCATGTAAATCAGGATTTGCAACCTGATCTGATCATTTCATTTGGGAAATCAATCATATCTAAAGAACTAAAGCTTTTTCTAAGGAAATCCAAGGCCGAACATTGGCACATCCAACAAGGCGGTTATTCTCCTGACCCCTTCCAGTCTTTGGAAAAAATAATTGAATGCCCGCCTATTTCATTCCTTCAGTTTTTAAAGGAAAATGCCGAGACTGACCTAAATTACACCCAAAGTTGGTTGACGCTGGAGAAAAGCGTAAAAAGTAACCTGAACCATATTCTGGAATCTGCTGAATTTGGAGAATACAAGGCATTGAATACATGCCTGAAACTCATTCCCGTTCATTCCAAGATCCACCTTTCCAACAGTATGGCTGTAAGGTATGTGAATTTTCTAGGCCGCAGAGAGCAGGAGATAATCTGCAATAGAGGAACCAGTGGAATTGATGGCAGCAATAGCACGGCTGTTGGCTGCACTTTCACCATGAAAGATCCTGTCACCCTTATCACAGGAGATATGGCCTTTTTCTATGACAGGAATGCTTTCTGGCACAATTATCCCATTAATACCCTGAGAATTATTTTATTGAACAATCATGCCGGTGGGATCTTCAGACTGATTGAAGGACCGGCCAGACAACCGGAGTTGGAGGAATTTTTTGAAACCCGGCAAAATCTTAATGCTTCAAATTTGGCCAAAGACTTTGGGTTCGAATACCATCTGGCCAAAGACGAAAGCAGTTTGGATTACGGTTTGAAAAATTTCTTCGACAAATCCCTCCAACCAAAAATTCTGGAAATTGAAAGCCATAGCCCTGATAATTCCAGGATTTTGAAAATTTTAAAAGAGAAAATTTCTTTGGCTATTTGATAAATTTCAGGTTATTAAAGGAACAAATTCAATGAAAATTAAATGAATTGACCAAAATTAAATTTTTTGAAATACCCTAACGTAATCAACCGCCATTTGCTGCGGAAAAACTGTAGTTTCATCGGGGCTCCCCGGCCAATTCCCCCCAACCGCGACATTAAATAAAAAGAAGAAAGATTCTCTGAATTCATTCAAGCCTTGGGGAGAAGTATCTATTTCATGATAGACTACATTATCCAAAAGCCAAACAATTTTTCCTTCATCCCAGATGATGGAAAACACATGGAATTTGTCATTGAAAATTCCTTGCTCCAAGCGTTTACTTCCTCCATAATTCGCCCAATTTCCATTGCTGTCCCAATGAACAGTTCCATGGACAGTATTATCCTTGCCGTCCTGACTTCCACCAACCATTTCCATAATGTCTATTTCTCCACAGGCAGGCCAGCCAACTTGCGGAATATTTTCCCCCAGCATCCACAAAGCGGGCCAAAGACCCTGTCCCCTTGGTAAAGCAGCACGGATATCAATCCTACCATACTTAAATGACTGTTTACCTTGGGTTTTGATTCTTGAGGAAGTATAATTTTTTCCTCCAAAATTCTCCCTAAGGGCTTTTATTACCAAAAATCCCTCCCTTACTTCTGTGTTTTCTCTCCTATAATATTGAAGTTCATTGTTTCCCCAACCACATAGACCAGGACAGCCATCTCCTAACTCATATACCCAATCATCCGACAGTGAATTCCCTTCAAACTCATCATTCCATACCATTTGATAGCCTTCATATTCTTCAGGACTTTCATACCCGTTCTTGGGGAATTCAACCCCTAGCTCAGCATTGGATAAAGTAATAATAGAAAAAGCGGTGATAAAATCAGATTCAGTAGAATGGGCCTGAACTGAGATATTATATCTCCCGGGATCGCTATAGGTATAGGTGGCTTCATTTCCGGTTACCCTTACCCAATCACCAGCGGAAATTCCAAAATTAACAAGGTAGAAATTGGTATTGGATGCACTTAAAGTCAGCCTTACCAGCCCATTGGCTTCCTTACTGACCAAAACATCCAAATTAGATGGAAGCAAAACTGTATCATCCTCTTCTCCTTTGGTACAGGAAAACCAAATGAAAGAGGATAATACCAGACAGAGTAAAAATTGATTTTTTTGCATTCCCAAAATTATAAAAAATATAATTTTATTGTAAAAAAAATCTTAAAAAATAAATATACTAATTCTCTTACTATAAGAATTAAGAAAATAAAGCCCCAAATAAGTCGAAGAACTTCTCCTTAATGAAGGACTTGAGCCTTATTTTGAAAGGAAAAAAAAGAATCCATGGTATTTCCCTTATATTCCTGGTGGAGCAATATGATTAACAACAATTCGAAAACTGTTAATAGAATCAGCCCGGGAATGGCAAAAACTACCGTCAGAAAACTGACTCCTGTTAAAATCCCAAACACTCCGGCAATTAAATATATTTTGCCTCTGCTTTTTGAAAGTTGTAATAGACAAACTGCGAACAGCACATACAATACTCCGGAAACCATAGACCGGAAAATCAAGCTTAACAACAATTCCTGTCCCATCCAATAGACAGCGATATCCTCCACAATAAATGTCCCCGTAGTAAGAATCAGTAATATGGCAACAGCTTTCAATAGCACATTGGAAAACAAAGTTCCCAGCTTAAAAAAAGCTATGGTAAACATTGAAAAAAGGATTAATACTGACACTTTCAAAAAAGTATAGGCATATCCTATTTCTAAGGAATGGGAAAATTTCTCCATAAAAAGGTAAGCATCAAATAGCGATTCTGCAATTGCAAAAATCAAGTAAATAATCCCGGCTATAAATGAAAACTTAAGCCAAGAACTGATTTCAGTTCCTTTGATTTGGTCTTCTCCTTCAATTGCAACAGTCTTAACGTCATCTGAATTTACCTCCAGTACATCCAAAATGGCTTTTACTGTGTAAGACCTGGGTGTCACCTCCCCTGCTTCAATCCTTTGGATGGTCCGCACGTTGATATTGCATCGCTCTACCAGTTCTTCCTGGGTCAGTCCTTTGGCCTTCCTCCATTCCTGGATTTTCTGGCCCAATAGTGGTTGTTTTATCATCATAAAATTTTGTTTGACCATGGCAAGTTGGGAGGATTTCTACAAATATAACCCGAAAATCGGGAGGATTTCACCCGACATTTGCACGACATTTGGTTTGGAAGGAAAATTTTTGGTTACTAATTAAATTGATTTATAAACTATTTTTTTTTACATTAATCAACTGATTCACAATTAAATCACCTATACCAAAAAGCCCCACCTTATGTCAAGATTATTCATCAACTCTATCCTGTTTTTGTTACTTTTTTCTTCCTGTCAAAAGTCATCGGATATGAGGAAAGATAATGTATCTGTATTTGTTGCCCCTCTTTCTAAAGAGGTGTTAGCACTTGGTGAGCACACTTATTTAACTGTATGTTCGACCTGCCATACTGAATCAAATAGTAATCTTGCACCCGCTAAGGAACTTTTAGCAGGTATGTCATCACGTGCGGTCTTTGCTGCTTTGACAATTGGTAAGATGAGAGTCCAATCAGAAAGTCTATCCAATGAGGAGAGAGAAGCTGTTGCCCAATATCTTACAAATCAAAAATTGGAAGAAATTGTAATGCCCAAATCAGGTTACACAGCCTTCTCTATTTCTGAAAAGGATATCAATCAAGAATTTAACTACTTTGGTTGGGGCGGCGACTTGGAAGGTACGGGGTATCGATCTACAATCCAAGCAGGCATCACTACTCAAAACATTTCTTCCCTTGAATTACAATGGAGTTTTGCTTTTCCAAATGCTACCGTTGTGAGGAGCAAACCTGCCATAATCGGAGACTGGATGATTGTAGGAAGTCAGTTTGGAGAAGTATATGCTTTGAATCGACATACAGGTCAAATCGGTTGGATGTTTCAGGCTGATGCTGCTATACGAGGAGCAATTTCATACACAGTTAATGGAGAAGATTTAACAGCTTATTTTGCTGACTATGCCACAAATGTCTATTCCATAGATATCAAAACCGGCCAGTTAATCTGGAAAAAAAGAGCAGGTCATCACCCGCTTTCCTCTGTCACTGGTTCTGTTGTTATCTATGAAGATATAGTTTATGTGCCTATATCTTCCTTCGAAGTTGTATCTGCACAAAACCCAGACTATGAATGCTGTACGTCATCCGGGGGTGTGACTGCTTTAAACGCAAAAACAGGTGATGAAATCTGGAGACATAAAGTGGTAGTTGAAGAAGCCAAAGTATCCGGAAAAAAGGAAAATGGAGGCTCATTTTATGGGCCATCAGGAGCACCTGTTTGGGCAAGCCCGACAATAGATAAAAAAAGAGGATTATTATTCATTGGAACTGGAGAAAACTATACCTATCCCCCAACAGGTACAAGTGATGCTATTCAGGCCCTAGATCTTAAGACAGGAAAATTAAAATGGAATTGGCAGGCCACTTCAAATGACACTTGGAATTTAGCTTGTCCTGGAAACCCTAATTGTCCTACTCCAACTGGCCCTGATGTAGATTTTGGAATGGCTCCTATTTTGATTTATGATAAAGTCAACAAAAGAGACATGCTGGTTGTGGGACAGAAATCGGGAGTTGTGCACGCACTGCTTCCTGAAAACGGAAAAGTAATTTGGCAAACCCGAATAGGAAAAGGAGGGGCACTAGGTGGCGTCCATTGGGGAATGGCAACTGATGGTGAATTAGTCTATGCAGCCAACTCGGATAATCTTTTTGGCTTGGACCCTACTGATTCAACCCTTGCTCCAACACCTGGGATTTATGCACTCAATTTACAAACCGGTAAGAAAGTATGGAGCGTTTCCCCACCTCCATGTGATGCCGCTACTCGTGAGTTATGTCAGCAATCCAACTCTGCCGCACCGACTGTTATTCCAGGAATTGTCTTCGAAGGAGACCTCAATGGATTTGTTCGGGCTTATTCAACCATAGACGGATCCGTTTTATGGGAATTTGATACTGTCAGGGAGTATCAAACAGTTAATGGACAAAAAGGCAAAGGAGGGTCAATAGATGGCCCTTCACCTGTTTTGGCAGATGGTATGCTATTTGTAAATTCTGGGTATGGGATGTTTGGTCAAATGTCAGGAAATGTATTACTGGCTTTTAAAGTCAAAAACAACTGATCCAAAAAAGCCCATTTTCCACACCCCCCACTTTTTAAAATTCCAGTTTCCCTGATTAATTTATCATAATTATTAGAAAAGGAGGTAGATAGGGAAAAACCATTTCCAACGATTTGCATTATACTCTAAACCATTCTGAAACTTGGTTTTTTTGAACCTAAACTAATTGGAGCTTTTTCTTTAAACATCTCAGCTAGTAATAGTTGTGAAAAGGAAAAAAGAATCATTGGATTTTTGCAGTTTTTCAAATAATATCCATCAATATCAATTTTCAAAACTTAAATCAATCCTAAAACCTTAGATACAGCGGGATTTCTACTTCCTTTATTCCAAACCACAAAAAGCTCCGTTTTTTGTGGGATCTTTTCCAACTCTAAAAACCTGACCTTCACATCATAGTCCTCCTTCAAAGAAGTTGGGACAATGGCCACCCCAAGTCCAGCCTCCACCAATTTAAAAATGGTTAAGGCATGAACAGATTTATGGGTTATCTTGGGAGAAAAACCCTGATCCTCACAGATGGACATAATCTTGTCAAAATAGATGGATGAATAGTCCTGGGAAAAAAGTATAAAGTTCTCCTCCTTCAATTGTCCCACATTTTTGAATTTCCCATATGATAAGGGATGCTCCAATGGCAGCACCACCGAAAAAGTATCCTGATTGACCACTTTCATCTGTAAAAGTTCCGGTACCCTCGCCAAACGAACAAAACCCAAATCCAGTTTGTCCTTTTCAAGCATTTCCACCTGTATGGCATTGCTGAGTTCTTCCAGCGTGGTTTGGATGCCCGGGAATTTTTGGGAGATTTTCACCAAGAGTTCGGGCAGGACAGTATGTGCCGCCGACCCCAGGAAACCAATCCTCAACTCCCCTATTTTCCCAGCTGCGATTTCTTTGAGTTGGGTTTTTGTGAGTTCGAGATGGTTGAAAATAAAATCCACTTCCGATTTCAGGTAATGGCCGGCTGCTGTCAGTTCTACGCGTCTTTTGGTTCTTTCAAAAAGCCGAACCTCCAGGATCTCCTCCATTTGCTTGATCTGCCGGCTAAGACCTGGTTGGGAAATAAATAAGCGCTCCGCTGCCCGGCCAAAGTTCAGTTCCTCGGCCACGGCTTGGAAGTATTCTAGGTGTCTTAATTCTATGGTCAAGGTTCAAAGGTTTTATTGCCACGAAGGCACGAAGGCACAAAAAGATATTTTATTTTGCCACAAAGACTCGAAGGCACAAAGATTTTTTTTGCCACGAAGGCACGAAGACACAAAGCTATTTTTATATATGCAAATTAGAGATAGAGGGTGTCTACTAATTCATCTCTAACATCATGTCTTATGTCTATTTCCTTTGTTCTTCCTTCCTTTGAGCCTTAGCTTCTTTATTGCTAATTAATTTGTAACTATTACTTCGTGCCTTTGAGCCTTAGTGGTAATTCTTTTAATTACGGAATCGTCTGATCCCTTTCTTTATCAAAGGGACATTAAAGTTGATAAGATAGCCCAAACTTAGTCCTGTCAATTTCAAGTGGCTTATAATTTGGGCTTCCCATACAGGGTTGACTTGTTCCACTGATTTTATTTCAATGATAACTTTATCTTCTACCAATAAATCTAATCTCAAGCCTTCATCAAATCGAATCCCATCATATTGTATGGGTATGGTAACTTGTCTTTTCACTTCTAAACCGGCTTTTCTTAGTTCATGAGCCAGACAAACTTCATAGATCTTTTCCAATAGTCCTGGCCCAATATTTTTATGGATGATGTAGGAAGCATTTACAATCAATTTTCCTATTCTCTCTTCTTCAGAACTAAGATCAATAAAGTCCATTTCGTAAAAGTTTATTTGAAAAGAAACAAAATACGAAGTCAATTCAATAGACTCAAGTTCAGGCATGAATTTAATCGTTTAATTTTAAATAACCACAAGTTATCAATAACTGATTAAAATAGTATTTATAATTATGATTCTAAAGAGCTAATTTTACTAAAGATATCCCATCAAAAAAAAATGCCACAAAGGCACGAAGACTCAAAGATTTAAATAAACTCATTTTAAAGCTTCTTCTTAATAAAAATTGTCTTTATGCCTGAAAATTAAACCTTAGTGTCTTTGTGCCTTTGTGGCTATAATACTTAGTGTCTTTGTGCCTTAGTGGCAATAAACCAACTAGAAAAACATGACAACAATCTTCCAATACGGCCACGAACACCTTACCGCTTCCATAGCACTTGGAATTGCTAGGGGAGAAATACAGGGCATCCTCACTAAGGAAACCCGAGCAAAAGTCCGGGCAAGTGCTGCTGCTGTGGAAAAGATTGTCGCAAACGGGAAGCCTGTTTATGGCATCAACACCGGTTTCGGTCCGCTTTGCACGACGATGATATCCCCAGACCAAACCCGAAAGCTTCAGGAAAATATCCTGAAAAGCCATGCGGTCGGTGTTGGAGAACCCATTCCTATAGAAATCTCAAAACTGATGCTAATCCTGAAAATCCATGCCCTGGCTAAGGGATTTTCGGGAATCCAGGAAGATACGCTGGACAGAATGCTATGGCATATTGACCAGGATGCTATCCCGGTAGTACCCAAGCAGGGTTCGGTAGGTGCCTCCGGCGATTTAGCCCCGCTATCCCATTTGTTTTTGCCTTTGATCGGTTTGGGAAGAATCCATTATAAAGGAGAAATCATTCCCACATCCAAATTATTCCAGGACTTCCAGCTTGACCCCATTCACTTGGGGCCAAAGGAAGGATTGGCATTGATCAATGGGACACAGTTTATCGCTGCTTTTGGGGTCAAAGTACTGGAAAGGTTTTACAATATCCTTGCCCATGCAGACATTACAGGTGCTATGATGCTGGAAGGTTTATTGGGATCTGTCAAACCTTTTTCTGCCGAACTCCATCAACTCCGCCCCTATGCAGGGAACCAACATGTGGCCCAATCCATTCTCAACCTGCTTCATGAATCGGAAATCGTGCATTCCCATGCCACCTGTGCTCGGGTCCAGGACCCTTATTCTTTGCGCTGCATGCCACAGGTGCATGGAGCTTCCCGAAATGCCTGGCTGCATCTCAAGCAAATGCTTGAAATAGAAATCAATTCGGTGACGGATAACCCCGTGGTATTTGATGAAAACCACACCATCAGTGGGGGAAATTTTCACGGGCAACCCATAGCCATGCCTTTGGACTATACCTGTTTGGCGGCATCGGAGATTGGAAATGTGTCGGATAGAAGAATCTACCTTTCATTGGAAGGAGATACACCTGGAGTACCCAAGTTGCTGTTAAAAGAGACCGGCCTGAACTCCGGATTTATGATTCCCCAATACACCACTGCTGCTTTGGCGAGTGAGAATAAGGGACTATGTTTTCCTTCTTCCGCAGACAGTATCCCAACTTCCCTAGGTCAGGAAGATCATGTGAGCATGGGTTCCATTGGAGCCAGAAAAGCCTTACAGGTAATCGAAAACGTAGAAAAAATCCTTGGGGTAGAACTGTATTGTGCTGCCCAAGCGGTGGACTTTCATGCACCTTTAAAATCCGGCAGGATCATGACTGCGCTATACGAACATGTCCGAACCAAAATCAAGCACGTCACCGAAGACCAGATCATGCACGAGGACATGGAAATCGCCATTCAGATCATCCGAAGCGGGGAATTGCTTAACTTGGCGAGAGAAGTGGCGGAGAAGGAAGGATTGAAGCTGGAAACCCCTTGGTCGGGGGAGTTTGATAGGTTTTAAGCTGTTCGGGATTTGCAATCCCGAACCAAGATAATGAGGATTTGAAATCCTCGCTTCCAAGAAAGCATAATTATATCGCTAAGCCCCTTGGAATTACAAATTCCAGTTATCTGTCCACTGAATTGCAAATTCCAAGGAGCAAAAACTCCTTACGAATTAACTTTTCTGAATTCTAGATAAATTCTCTTCAAGTCTTTATTGTAGTTAAAGTCTAATATCAGTTTAAAATCAGAAACTTCGATGAGCCTGTATCCTTTAAAATTAAATTTCTATTGATCCATAGTAAAAATCTGTAGGTTAAAATACTCCGCAATTGGATTGAAATCCCTATCCAAATGAAAAAGAGCAGAGTCAGAACTGATGGCATACCAAGCTATCAAACAATCATAGCTCTTTCTAATCGTAACCCCTTTAGTTCTTAAAACCGAATATATCTGTGCCGCCCCTTCCGCTGCTTCAAATGGATCAGCTTGGATTTGCCGCAGAGCACTCAGCATGTCTTTCATCTTTAAAAATTCATTCGGATACTTAATTCCCTGTAAAATCTCTTGGTAAATAGGAGGACAGATCAGCACTTGATCCCTATTCAATAATTCCTGAACGGCATAAATGATCTTTTGGTCTTTTCCACCAAAAAAAGTAATCCACACACTCGTATCAATTATTACTTTAACCATGCTAATCAGTTCTCATAGCATCTAAATCTCCGGTCCAACTGACTTTGCCAGACATTTCAGATAGCTCTTTCAACTTGATCATTCGAAGAAACTCCTTTAATGCCAAATCGACCGCCTCGCGTTTTGTTTTGATGTTTGTTTTTTCCAGAATTTCATCAATCACTTTTTGGTCTATTTCTATATTGGTTCTCATGGTAAAATTTTTTATACACAAAAATACCAAAATTTATACACAAAATATTTTATCTATCAAAAAATCAAGGTCATTGATCATTTGAGTCAAAAATTTTAAATTAATACATGATTCCATATAGTTTTACTAAAAAAGTTGAAGGAAGTATTTGCTTTGGAGGTAATACCAGTCTTTCAATTACCCGGAGTTATTGTAAAGTGATAAAATTGGTATTTATAATTATCAGTTCTAAAGGTTAAATTTGAAGAGCATAAACTTTCCCAAAGTTCAGAACTTTGGGAAAGTTTTATTGCAACCTTTGAGGTCTTCCAGACCTCGAAGGTTTTTACCTGAATGGGAACATAGAAAATACCTTTTGGAAAAGGAATCCAAAGAAGTAAAAAACTTAAACTATTAAAACACTCAAACTTTGAAAACCTTCAAGGTTTTAAAAACCTCAAAGGTTACTCGTTATACCATGCCCACCATAAAACATACCTTAATAGGCCCTATCCGCCAAGCCCTCACCATGAGCAACCTCCCCTTAAAAGGAGCTTTGCATGACGGGCAACTGGAAATCATCCAGGAAGCAGGTATCCTGATCAAAAACGATAAAATCCATCAAATAGGCAGCTATTGGGATCTCTATCCCGAAGCACAATCCATAGGTGCAGAGATGGTCACCTTAAAAGGTGACTTTGTGGCCTTGCCAGGGCTGATCGACTGCCATACACATATCTGTTTCGGAGGCAGCCGTGCCCAGGACTATGCCATGCGGAATGCCGGTAAGTCCTATTTGGAAATCGCCAAGGCCGGCGGGGGCATCTGGGATACGGTCACGCAAACCCGAAAAGCTAACTTAGAGAAATTAGCCCAACTCACCCTTCAGCGGGCCAACAGACACCTAAAAGATGGGATTACTACAATTGAGGTGAAAAGCGGGTATGGCTTATCCTTGGAAGAAGAACTTAAAATGCTCCGGGCTATAAAAATGGCCAATGAAAACACCAATGCAGATCTGATTCCAACCTGTTTGGCAGCCCATATCAAACCAAGGGATTTTGAAGGAACCCACCGGGATTACCTGAAAGTCATCGCAGAAGAAGTATTTCCCATCCTTAAAGAAGAAGGTTTGGCCAATCGCATCGATGCCTTTATCGAAGAGACTGCTTTTACTCTTGAAGATATCCAATCCTATTTCCAAAAAGCCAAAGAAATGGGTTTCGATATTACCGTGCATGCGGATCAGTTTCATGCAGGAGGTTCTCAGGTAGCCATAGATTTTGGAGCTATCTCAGCTGACCACCTGGAAGCGAGTACAGAAAAGGAAATCAAACTTCTTGCTGCATCTGGCACCATCGCGGTGGCTTTGCCCGGAGCATCCATGGGTTTGGGGGTGGCTTACACTCCTGCCAGAAAATTGCTCGATGCAGGTGCATCCTTAGCCATCGCCTCCGACTGGAATCCCGGTTCAGCCCCCATGGGTGATTTACTGATGCAGGCATCGGTTTTGGGCACTTTCGAAAAACTCAGCAATGCAGAAGTATTGGCCGGGATTACTTACAGGGCAGGTGCAGCTTTAGGCTTAGATGACCGCGGTCAACTCGCTCCTGGACTACTGGCAGATATTATCCTATTCCCAACAGATGATTATAGGGAAATTACGTATCAGCAGGGGAGACTTAAACCTCTTAAGGTTTATAAGAAGGGGGTTGAGGTTTAAAAAGTTTGATATTGGTGGATATTGGATATTAGATATTGGACATTAATGGATATTGGATATTGATTGATATTGAAATACACCTACAGATTAAAAATTCAACTAAATAAGCAAGATCATATATCTACAGAATAATATCATCCAATTATACATAAATAACGCGGAGGAAATATCCTCTCAAATCACAAAGTAAGTATCATCCAATATCCAAAAATATCGTAATTCTAATTTCGAAGAGCCAATATCCAATATCGCGAAGCTAATATCAATTAATATCCCTCCCTCAATTTCAAAAAACCTGAAAACATCGAAAAAATGACCTTCAAAGAATCCATCCTCCAAGGCATCCCTCCTACCCTTCCTTCCAAAAAGCACCTGAATCCTGATTATTCCCATGCCCCAAAACGCAAGGATATTTTGAGCGTAGAAGAGAAAAAACTGGCGGTGAGGAATGCGCTGCGCTATTTCCCAAAAGCTTGGCATGCGGAACTGGCAAAGGAATTTTATACAGAATTGCAGGAATATGGGAGGATATATATGTACCGCTTTATGCCAGATTATGATATGTTTGCCAGACCAATTTATGAATATCCTGCCCAAACCCAGCAGGCGGCTGCCATAATGCTGATGATCCAAAATAACCTGGATCCGGCTGTGGCACAACATCCCCAGGAATTGATCACTTATGGAGGAAATGGAGCTGTGTTCCAAAACTGGGCGCAATACCTGCTTACCATGCAGTACCTTGCAGAAATGACGGAGGAACAAACCCTCCATATGTATTCCGGTCACCCCATGGGACTTTTCCCTTCCTCCAAAGATGCCCCAAGGGTAGTCGTCACCAATGGCATAATGATTCCCAACTACTCCAAACCCGATGATTGGGAGAAATACAATGCCCTTGGCGTGACCCAATATGGGCAGATGACGGCAGGTTCCTATATGTATATCGGCCCTCAGGGCATCGTGCATGGCACTACCATCACCGTAATGAATGCATTTAGAAAAAAACTCGGTACCGAGGTAAACCCGAATGGCAAAGTCTTCTTGACCGCAGGTTTAGGAGGAATGTCCGGTGCCCAACCCAAAGCGGGAAATATAGCAGGTTGCATCACCGTATGCGCAGAGGTGAATCCAAAAGCTGCTCATAAAAGACATGATCAAGGTTGGGTGGATGAATTGATTGAAGATTTGGAGATCCTAGTGAATCGTGTAAGAAAAGCCCAAGAAAACCACGAGATTGTTTCCATTGCATTTTTGGGCAATGTGGTGGATGTTTGGGAGAAATTTGATAAAGAGAACATCAGCATAGAACTCGGTTCCGATCAGACCTCCCTGCACAATCCTTGGGCGGGAGGATATTATCCAGTGGATTTGGGTTTCGAGGAAGCCAATGCCATGATGGCCAATGATCCCGAACAATTCAAAACCAAAGTCCAGGAATCCCTGCGCAGACATGCCGCCGCGGTCAATAGACATGTGGCCAAAGGAACCTATTTCTTCGATTACGGCAATGCCTTTTTGCTGGAAGCTTCAAGGGCTGGTGCAGAGGTGATGGCAGAAAATGGCATTGATTTCCGCTATCCTTCCTATATACAGGATATTTTGGGGCCTATGTGTTTTGATTATGGCTTCGGGCCATTTAGATGGGTTTGTACTTCTGGTAAACCAGAAGACCTGGAAAAAACCGATCAAATTGCGCTGGAAGTTATGAAGGAAATCAAGTCCAATTCCCCTACCGAGATCCAACAACAAATGCAGGACAATATTAAATGGATTGAAGAAGCAGGGAAAAACAAACTGGTGGTGGGTTCGCAGGCTCGTATCCTCTATGCCGATGCGGAAGGCAGAATCAAAATAGCCAAAGCCTTCAATGATGCTGTTCAATCCGGGAAACTTTCTGCGCCTGTGGTATTGGGCCGTGACCATCATGATGTCAGCGGTACAGACTCTCCTTTCCGGGAAACCAGCAATATCTATGACGGCAGCAAGTTTACCGCCGACATGGCCATCCACAATGTGATCGGTGACAGTTTCCGGGGTGCCACTTGGGTTTCCATCCACAATGGCGGTGGTGTAGGTTGGGGCGAAGTGATCAATGGAGGTTTTGGTATGCTACTGGATGGGACAGCCGAGGCTGAAAGAAAACTTCAATCCATGTTGTTCTATGATGTGCACAATGGAATATCAAGAAGAGCCTGGGCAAGAAATGATGAAGCTTTGTTTGCAATTAAAAGAGAAATGGAAAGGACGCCGGGGCTGAAAGTGACTATTCCGGAGATGGTGGATGAAAGCCTATTGAAGTTCTAGCTGATATTTGATTAAATTGGTAGATTTGACCTTCTTTTATTTTTAGCATCAATAATCATTAATTGTAGTTTAAAATCGAAAAAAAATACAGATAAATTTCTAAGCTTTATTTTTACTTTCCTTCGTAAGCAAATAGAAGATCCAAATATTGGGATGCAGCAGATAAATGTTCCTTTTTTGACATAGGATCAGTATCAGAATAAGCATTTAATAAATAAACTTTAGCCCTTACGTTGGCACGCAGAGCTTTAAAATAGTTGAATATTTCTTCATCTTCTTTCCTGAGGAAGGGATTTAATTCCCTATTATAAAAAACCAAAAACTTTGCAGCCAAGTCCTTTCTTCCATAGAATTCAAGGTCCATACAAATGAAAGCTATTTCATAAAGAATATCTATCTGCCTGAAACTGTCCTGAAATTCGATACAGTCAAAAACAATGGGTTCCCTGTAAAGGAAAATATTGCCACTGTGCAGGTCTCCGTGCAGGTCCCTAACCCAGCCCTCTTCAATTCGCAATTCCAACCTATTGGCATGTAGCTGAAGAAAATGATCACTCCAAGAAATACATTGATCTATTTTGTAAACCACGCTTTTACCGATTTCCTCTTTGGCTATTTTTTTGATGGTATCCAAATCGTTGAAAATGGCTTTGGCATTCTCTATGCAAAAAGGCACTTTGATAATTGCTGCTTCCTTATGAAAATTTGCCAAAACCGATGCCAATCGCTGGATTGCTTCCGTATGCACTTTATTGGCTTTAAGGAGCACGTCCATTTTCCTGGAATTCTGAAGCTTTCGCATGCAAACTGCATAATCCATTATTACCCCAGGACCTTCTCCCAAATGCCATTGGTTAGCATGATATCTTATCGGGACAACAGAAAGGTAGATCTTTGAATAACGGCGGTTCAGCAATAACTCCCGCTCACAATTCTCCTTCCTCTTTTCCAAACTTGAATAATCCAAAAATGAAAGCTTTATAGGTTTCTTTATTTTGAAAGCAAATTCTTTGGTCAAAATCACCCAGGAAATATTGGTTTCAATTACCTTGGCGGCCACAGGTTTATTCTGGAAAAATCCGTTTTGAACCAGTTGATCAATCTCCCTTTTTTCCATTTTTGGTTTTGATATAGCGAAGAGCCTGACTGATTATTTTATCAATATTGTCATTGGTGGACAAAATGGAAAGGTAGAATCCCTCAATTGGCTCAAAAGCCTCCTTAATTTGTTGGTAAACCTGAAAGTCAGCTTCGGAATCATCCCTTGGTTGGGAAAGCCTTTCTCCTATAATACTTTCTTCCGCTTCAACCAAGATGGGGATCAGCTCTGCTCCATACTTGTCTGCCAATTGTTTGGCCTTATCCCTTATCTCCTGGAGAAAAAAAGTGGAATCCAAAACCGCATTTCCATGATTTTGAATTACTTCTTTTGCTTTTTCAAACATAGCATCGTAAACCAGCTGTTTAAAAGCCAGCTGATATTCACCCATCAGTCCCATCTCTTTGCGAAGCTCATCGCTTCCGATATAAGTAGCGCCCAGGCAATCTGATAGTCTTCTGGCAAAGAAACTTTTCCCGGAACCGGGCAATCCCATCACCATGATCATCAAGGCCATTTTGAATAAATTTTAACCAAATAATTATTTCATCATTGATTGTCAGGGTCAATCCCTTTCTTAGCAAAAGAAATTTCGGGTTTGTTTTTCAAAAATCAAATGATTTTGGACAGGCTTCTGAAAAAACAATCTTATCTTAAGTCTTGATTTATCCAAAATTCCATGAAAAAATACCTGTTAATTTCATCCATCTTTCTTTTCATGCATTGTTCCCCTAAGATAGAAAGCCAAAAAGAGGGGAAGGAATTTATCAAAGGCGTTTATGGAAATCCTGCAGCACTTTTGAAAGCAGGTTTTAGACTCGATTCCCTGGGGATAAATGCGGTTTTTGTCAGAAGTATATCCCTAAACCCGGATTTTTATAAAACTGCCAAAGAACAGGGCAGCAAGATCTTTGTGGAATTTCCGACCCTAAACGGCAAAGAATACCTTCAGGAAAATCCAGATGCCTGGCCCATTGATGAAAATGGCGAGAAATCTCCCCCAGCTGATTGGTTTATGGGCATTTGCCCAACCCATCCCGGATTTAAAGAATTCCGTGCTGATCAGTTGAGCGCCATATTGCAACAATATGAGGTAGATGGTGTTTTCCTAGACTATATGCATTGGCACGCGCAATTCGAAACTACTGAGCCCATTCTCCCTGAAACCTGCTTCTGTGAGCGCTGTACCGGTCTGTTTGGGAAAGAAATCAAAAAGAAAATCCCGGGCGAAAACATCAAACAAAAGGCAGACTGGATACTGGAAAATAAAGACAAAGCCTGGAGAGAATGGAGATCCGGCATTTTAAACACTTGGGTGGAAGATATGGGTAAGATCGTGAAAGACCATCAACCTGAATCCAAACTTGGTGTGTTTTATTGCTCTTGGTATCCTTCTGATTATGATTCAGCATTATATAAGACACTTGGTATTGATCCAAGTGCTTTTGCAGAGAGGGCAGATGTATTGTCCCCTATGCTTTTTCACAGCATGAAGGGAAGACCAACATCATGGGTGGGTGAATATGTGTCCTGGTTGGGGGATCTGGTTATTCCTGGTTCTGAGATTATGATTAGGTCCAAGTCCGAAGACCTGCCTGAACAGACAGGCTTGAACCAAGGGAATTTGAGAACTCCAATGATATGGCCGATAGTACAGGCACATAATAATCCGGGAATTGTCAGCCCTGAGGAGTTTCGTCAAGTACTGTTGGAAGGTTCCAAAGCACCCGCTTCAGGTATCATGATGTTTTCCGCCGAATCAATTGCCGAGGAGCCAGAAAAAATTGAAGTCCTTAGAAGGATCTACATTAATAAAAATTCAAGATAACACACATGATATTCCAACAAAATGCAGCCCCCCTGGACATAAAAAGTATTACCCTGAAAACTAAAGAAGGGATGAAATCCACCACTTTTCCTGTTTAACTGTTTTTATTTTTTTGTATATTTCCAAAGCCCATTTCTCTTTTTATGAAAGACTTGAAATACCTCATTGCTTATTCCATCCCTTTATCAGCCTTCCTGGCCTTACAATGGCAGGGTTGGTGGTCATGGGCTACGGTAATTCTTGCCTTTGGAATATTTCCGGTATTAGATGCCATACTACCTGCTTCTACGTCAAATTACTCTGAGCAAGAAGTAAATAAACGTCTTTCCAACCGTTTTTTTGACATGCTCTTATACCTATGTGCTCCTATCTGTTTCTTATTGATTTTCCATTATTTTAACACCAT
>Ga0209498_1000187_pt1 | contig 37156 bp, 35 predicted proteins | sample WalLakDeSediment_FD_184131 | JGI IMG/M metagenome (GOLD analysis project Ga0209498, IMG submission 184131) | Lake sediment microbial communities from Walker lake, Nevada to study Microbial Dark Matter (Phase II) - Walker Lake 11/02/13 Deep... | ecosystem: Environmental > Aquatic > Freshwater >... | reverse complement strand
ACAGGGACTTTGTCGAGCACGACCTCAAACTGTTTGTCCGCGGCAATTGTGACCAGTGCAGTGAGCTTGATGTCAGTGGTCTTGGCGTCAACTATAAATACGGTGAGGCCCTCATCATCGCCGGGGGCTCCCTCCGTCCTGGCCACCACGAGCATGTAGTTCGCGATGTGAGCGCAAGGAACGAAAAGCTTGGTGCCTGTGATCGCATACCCGCCATCCCGAGCCTCTGCTCGAGTGGCAATGAACTTTGGCTCTTCGTTTACCTGCGGTTCCGCAGTCGCCATCGTCATTATGAGTTCGCCGGTTGCTATCTTGGGCAGCAGCGTTTTTTTCTGCTCGTCGGTTCCGAAATCCAGGATGGGAAGTGCTCCCAGAACCATGGTGCTAAACATCGGACCTGGCGCTGCCGCACGTCCGTACTCCTCGAATAACACTGCCATGTCAAGCAGGCTGAACTCAGCTCCACCGTACTGTTCGGGCAATACGAGGCCCATCCAGCCCAGCCCCGCCATCTTCTTCCAGAGTTCGGGGGAATAGCCCAAGTCGCCGGCCTCGATCTCCCTCACCAGCGATTTGGGGCATTCGGCACTCAGAAAATCCCGCGCTGACTTCCGCAGCATCTCCTGCTCTTCACTCAGGGCGAAGTCCATGTCTAACCCACCTTTCTGAACTTGGGAAGGGTTAAGCCTTCGGCTATGTCTTCGAAGACCACTTCAACCGGCATCCCGATAGATATCTCCTCCGGCTTTATATCAACCATGTTGCTGACCAGCCGTACTCCCTCCTCCATTTCCACAAGGGCAACTGAATAAGGAGCCTTGAAACCGGGATGCGGTGACTCCTGATAAGTGACCCAGCTATAGACGGCCCCTTTCCCTGTGGAAGGGGCCCACTCCTTTTCGAAGGAGCGGCATTTGGGGCACACCGGTCTTGGCGGATGCCGCCAGGTACCACATTCCTTGCACCTCTGGAAAACCAGTTCATGCCTGTTAATGCCTTCCCAATAACCCATATTGTCCCAAATAATGGGAGGTATGGGGACAGGGTGTTCCGTATCATAAACCATGCTCATGATTTACCTCCTAGAATGAGACCGCTTGCCGGGCCGCCTGCCCCGGAGGCAACCAACACAAGCTCGGCATCCTTCACCTGGGCTGTTGATGTGCCCCTTATCTGACGTACTGCTTCGATTACGTGATTCATCCCGTGGATGTGACCTTCTCCAAGTGAGCCGCCAGAGGTGTTGAGGGGTAGCTCGCCTCCTAACCTGATGCGGTCTCCCCTGTTGCAGAAGTCTACGCCTTCGCCCTGATTGCAGAAACCAAGTTCCTCAAGTTGCATCGGGACGAAAGGACCATATGAATCATCGAGTTGAACGCACTTGATATCTTTGGGGGCTACACCGGCCATGGTGAAGATCTTCTCGCCCACCTTGCCCATTTCAGGTAGCCCGGAAATAGACGGTCGGTAGTAGCTGGTCAACTCCTCGGTTTCTAAGGCCATGTGCTGGGCGGCACCAAGCACGTAGACGGGTCGCTGTTTGAGGTCCTTAGCTCTTTCGGGGGTGGTGACGACCAGGGCAGCGGCAGCATCAGCCTCCTCGTAGAAGTCCATCCGGCGCAAAGGCTCTACAATCATCTTGGATTTCAAGTAGTCCTCGAAGACTATTGGCTTCTGGTAGAACATACTATTAGCGTTCCTTGCACCATGTTCCCTGCATACTGTCGGCACCCAACCAAATTGGTCATTGTTGATGCCGAACTCGTGCATATACCTTCGCACAATCATGGCGACCCGCCCTGCGTCAGACATGTGCCCAAAGGGGGCATGGAACGTCCATTGTAGCAGGTCAGAGGTTGACATCTGGCCTGAGGTCCGCATGCTCGGGGTCATCCGCCTCTTCGATGCCCCGTTTACGGACCTGTAGACGACGATATAGTTGGCTACTCCGGTGGCAACTCCCATGGCTGCGCGCATAGCCATTGCAGACGGCGCCGCGCCCCAGCGGGACTCGCCGAAATAGGTTAGATTGCCCATCCCCATAGAACTGGTGACGGCATGTTCATCTGAGGCATCATCGGTCTGCTTCACCAAGCCGTCGACGTCATCTGGTGTTAACCCGGCGTCATCCAGCGCTGCCTTTATGCATTGGCAAGTAAGATACAGCTCCGTACGCTCGGAGTCCTTGGAGAATTTAGTCATACTGATGCCAACGATGGCCGCCCTGTTCTTGATATTATTCATTGCAGTACCCTCATCTCAGCTAGACTTCTCTTCTCTTGAATTTGGGAAGGGTCAAGTCGTCGGCTATGTCATCAAAGACCACTTCCACTGGCATCCCAACGTAGATTTCGTCTGGGGGGACATCGTACATGTTGCTGACTATTCTTACCCCATCGAGCATCTCCACAACTACCACAAGGTAGGGAACCTTTATACCCGGGTAGGCTGCGTTGGCGTAGACAAAGTTGACCCAGCTATACACGGTACCCTTACCCATGGAAGGCACCCACTCCATGTCCATGGAGTTGCACCTGGGGCACATTGGCCGCGGTCGATGGATAAGCAGGCCGCAGTATTTACACTTCTGAAAGATGAGCTTGTGCTGCTTAATCCCATCCCAGTATCCCTGGTTGTCGAAATCAACGAGGGGGCGCAATAGCTGGATGCCCGGATTGTATTCCATTACCATATCTTTACCTCCTCAGAAGGACGGCGCTGGTGGGAACGCCGAGCCCTCCTGTGACAAGGCTTATTTCCGCGTCCTCTACCTGGGCCGTGGAAGTACCTCTTATCTGGCGCACCGCCTCTGCAATTAAATTCATGCCGTGGATATATGCCTCCGAAAGGTGACCGCCTGAGGTGTTGCAGGGGATCTCACCGCCTAACCTGATGCGGTCGCCCCCCTCGCAGAAAGCCGCTCCCTCCCCCACGCCGCAGAAGCCATATTCTTCAAGCTGCATGGGAATCAAAGGGGTAAAGGCATCGTAGAGCTGGGCCACATCGACATCCTTGGGGGACAGTCCAGTCACCCGCCAGAGTTCCTGCCCAGCATACCATGACTCTGGCAGGATAGAGATCATCGGCCTATAGTAGCTTGTCATCATCTCGCCCTGGGTGGCTATTCCCTGAGTGGCACCGAGGATATAGGCCGGGCGCTGCTTGAGGGCCTTTGCCCTCTCAGCGCTCGTCAGAATTACTGCGACTGCCCCGTCGGTATCCAAGCAGCAATCATAGAGACGAAGTGGCTCGACGATCATCCTGGATTCCATGTAGTCCTGCAGTGTTATTGGTCTGCCGTAAAACATTGCTTTCGGATTCATACATGCATATTCTCTGCAAACGACCGAGACCCAGCCCAGTTGTTCGACGGTGGCCCCAAATTCGTACATATATCTGGTTGCGAACATGGCTACCCAGGAGGGGGGGGTTGCCAGACCAAAGGGCATTAGGTATCCATAGTGGTCGTTGGGTGCGATCATGATCTGTTCTACTCCCGGCGCACGGCCATAGCGGGCCCCCGAGCGCTCATTCATAGCCCGGTAGCAGACGACGTAGTTGGCCGCACCTGAGGCTATCGCTGTGGCCGCATGCAGGATCGTGGCGCAGGAAGCCCCGCCACCCCAGCCGCATTCGCCAAAGTAGTTCAGGTCGGGGATGCCCAGGGCGCTGACAATGTGCATCTCGTCCGTATAGTCCATGGCGTATTTGACCAAACCATCGATGTCTTCGATGTTCAGCCCTGCATCCTCCACTGCAGCCTTTATAGCTTCACATGCCATCTGGCACTCACTTCTGCCTGAATCCTTGGAAAACTCGGTTTGCCCTATACCTACAATAGCGACATTGTCCTTTATCTTGTAGTCCTCGACTCTCGGTCTAACCGTTGTCCGATATCTTCTGGCAAGGTATTGGTCATACATATATATGCCTCCTAGCCTTTGGTGGGCAGAGCCACGGTTGCAGTTCCCCACGCGTGCGGCCCCATTGGTACTGTAAAATTGAAGTCCACATCAACCAGGTGCTTGTCCCCATCCGTGTATTTTTTGGCTATCTTCCCCCCACTGGTAAGGATGTCGCCGGGGAAGACAGTAGCACCCAACCTGATGGTTATCTTCTTCAGTTCTCCCTCCGGGCCGCTCCAGTCGGTGAGGTACTTGCCTATGAACCCGCCTGTGCTGAGTATGTTCAGGAATATATCCGTAGCACCCTCTCTCTGGGCTGCTTCGTGGTCGTGGTGTACGGGCGTGAAGTCCCTGGTGGCGATAGCTGTAGCGACAATAGTAGTGCGGGTGATCTCCCGTGTTTGGGTCGGTAGTTCGTCATCTTCTCCCACATCATCCCAGTAGATAGATTTCCAAGACATCTAAGGCCCCTTTCTTTTTTCCTATATTGCCGGTTTGAACTTCAGCACAGTAAAGGGCTGAATACAGACAACCTCACCGTTCTGATTGATGTAGGTGTACTCTGAGGTAATGAAATGACCTGTTCCAAGCCGGGTGGTCTTTTCCGGTGACACGCTGACGAGCTGTATTTTGTAGCTCAACTGGTCTCCTGGACGCATCGGGTGGAAGTATTCCTGGGAGGTGGTGGTGGCTACTACCCCGTAATAGCCGGCCTCGTGCATCATTTGTACAGCCTTTGCCTGAGGGTCGGGCATCTCCTTTTTCGGCCATAGGGGCGGCATGCAGTAAGCCTGCACCATCTGTGGGGGGGCGATGATACCACCGTACTTGCTTTTCTTGGCGTACTCCTCGTCGCTGTAGAGGGGGTTGCCGTCCTCCATTGCTTCGCACCAGTGACGGATCATCGCTTCGTTTACTGCGTTCGGAGCCTCGAAGGGCCCGGCCTCCTCACCGACCATTGCCTGTAGCTTTTCATGTACGTCCTGGCTCATGTAAGTTCACCTCTAAATAGTAAATATATACCTATTTTTACATAGCCCTCGGCATTCCCAAGCCAGCTATGGCAATGATGTTCCTTTGAACCTCGCTGGCGCCACCGCCAAAGATAAAGACCACATCGCTCCTGAAAGCCTTTTCCACTCTTCCCTTATGTACTGCCCACTTGGAATCTGTCTGCAACTGTCCAAACTGCCCCATTATCTCCAGCAGAGCAGCGTTAACCCGCTGGTACAGTTCCGATCCAAACACTTTGACCATTGATGCCTCAGCATAGGGAACAACGTCTTTGGTTATCAGCCAGGCAACCTGGAAGTTGAGTATCTTGAGCACTTCAGCCTCCATTGTCAACTCGGCAAATTTGCTCTTGACCCAGGGCTGGTCTATAACTGGTGCCCCGTCAACTTTGGTCTCCTTTGCCCACTGAATCGTGTCTTCGATGTTGCGCCTTATCGGGGAGGAGGGACTCAGCATTATGCGCTCGAAGTCAAGCTGGGTGGTCAGGTATTGCCAGCCCTTATTTTCCTCGCCGACAAGACAGCTCTTGTGGACTCTTACATCATCGTAGAACGTGTAGTTGTTCTGTTCGCCTGGCATAGTGTAAAGGGGCTTCATGCTTATACCTGGGGTGTTGGTGGGAATCAGGAAAATCGAGATTCCGTGGTGCTTCTTGGGAGCATTGGGATCGGTTCTGGCGGCAAGCCAGATATAATCACTGACATGCGCCAGGCTGGTAAACACCTTTGCCCCGTTGATGATGTAAGAATCGCCATCTCTGATCGCGGTAGTCTTGAGAGATGCCAGGTCGGTACCGGCCTCGGCCTCGGTGTAACCTATGGAGATCTCCATTTCACCCCTCAGGATACGGGGCAAGAACTCATTCTTCTGCTCCTCGCTTCCAAATCGCATGAGGGCTGGGCCCACCGTATTCAAGGGGAGCACCGGCAGGGGGGCTCGTTCATAGTGGGCGATTTCGTAAAAGAGATGCTGTTCTATCGGCGAGCGACCCTGCCCCCCGTACTCCTTGGGCCAGCCTACTCCAAGCCAACCGTCGCGGCCCATCTGACGGATGAACTCCATGCAGAGTGGTGATTCAGAATACGCGATTTCCTTGTCCAGCTCTGCGGTCAGCTCGGGGGTCATGTGGGTTCTCAGGTAATCCTGGAAATCCCTGGCGAACTGTTCCTGTTCTGGTGTCAGCGAAAATTCCATTTCGGTACTCCCTGTCTAGTTCCCAAGTTGTGACAGGCAGGGGCGTCCGTGTTGCTTCTGGAAAGCCTCTTCCGCCCCAACATTACCCCAGTGGTTTGAAATACTTGATGTCGAGGATACTGGCTTCGCGCTCATCCTTGAATACTGCCTGAACCCTCATGCCAATACGTATCTGCTCGGGGTCGATTTCGCCCAGCATATGGACGAAACCGGTGTCGGCACCGTCGAGCTGAATTATCCCGTATACCACAGGGGGTTCCACTGGCTGGACGGGATTCGGCTGGTTGCAGACTGTGTACGTAAGCAAAGTACCCTTGTCGCTGACCTCAACCAACTCATCGAGCTGTCCGTAGCAATCTTTACAGATAGACCGAGCGGGGACATAAACACGGTTGCATGTGGGGCATCTCGTACCCATGATTCTCTTCTTATCCCTTAACGCTATAAGGAATCGGCTCCCAACGGCGCCAGCAGAATAGGTATTTGGTATATAAATCTGCCCGTGATAAATCCAGACATCTAACCCTTCCAGCTTCTCGGTTACTGTCGGCATCGCATGACCTCCTATTTCCCAATCTCTTTGAAGTACAGGATGTCCCCAGGGCCCTGCCCGCGCTCCTCATAGTCCTCTTTCCAGACGGCCTGTACTCGCGTTCCTACCTTCAGCTTGTCTTTATCCTTTTCCTCCAACCAGTGCCGACAGAAGACGCCGTTGTCCAGGAGAATGATGGCGCTGGGATAGGGATTCGCCCACTTCTCGCCGTAGTGTGGGTCCCACAGAGGGAACACAAGATAGGTATACTGATATACCTCGCCCGTCTCGGGCATCTCCACCCAGTCCCAGCCCATCTCCACCTTGCATTTGGGACAGACCACCGTTGGCGGAAGCCAGACCTCTTTGCACTTGGGACACCTGGTACCCATTATCCTTTTGTTTTCCTTCGCCTCTGCGTAGATGCGACCGAGGTACTTCCCTGTAGACCACTCGTAACGTCGGGGTAAATTGAACTTCACATGAATATACTCCGGCTTTGACTCTTCCGCCTTCTTCTTGGGGGATGTTTTTGCCATTTCATTGCCTCCTACAACGACCGCTTGAGCAAAGTCAGAATTGTCCAGTTGGGGCCACCGAGAGCACTGGTCAGGGCTGTCTTTGTATCCCTTGTGGCCTGGTGCTCGCCGGCATCCCCCCGAATCTGGAGAGCAGCTTCGGCAACGCGGATGGTGGGCGTAGCCCCGATAGGATTAGTAGCTAGTACGCCACCGGAGCAGTTCACGGGGAACTCGCCCTCTATTTCGGTTACTCCCTTCTCTATCAGCTTCCAACCCTCGCCCTTTTCGCAGAAGTGGAAGTGCTCGTAGAGATTCATTTCCTCCCAGTTCGAGGGTTCGTAGATCTCAGCCATGTCGATGTCTTTTCGTGGGTTGGTTATCCCGTTTCTCTTGTACAGCCTCTCGCAGGCAACATGCTGAGTGTACGTTTCTTTACCGGTGGGGTCGCCGAATACACCGGCACGGAATGGTTCCTGGTGCACGGTCTCGACATCAGCGATCCAGACCGGTTTCTTGGTGATTTTCCTGGCTCTGTTCTCGCTTGCAAAGATGAGTGCGCAGGCACCACAGGATTGAGGGCAGAAGTCCAGTATTCTGAGTGGCCACACCAGATATGCCGACTGCAGTACCTCGTCGATGCTTTTAAGCCCGAGCTTCAAATGAGCGTAGGGGTTTTTGCAGGCGTTACGATCTGCCTTCAGCCGGGCCATGGCAGCATGCTCTTCCGTAGCCCCGGATGTCTCCATGTAGGATAGTGCCTGTTTGGCAAACTCTCCGATGGCGCCCGTTGTGGCGCCTTTGCCCCACATTGGGGTGGCAGCGGCAGATATGGCAGCGGTCGTGTCCCCGCAATCCTGCTTCTCGAAGCCGATGATCAAGGCCAGGTCGTAAAGGCCGGAAGCGATGAAGTAGAAGCCTTCGCATACCACTGACCCGCCGCTGGTACCGCCTGTGCAAACCTTCAAACCTGGCTTCCCGAAGGCCCCGACCTCAGCGGTCATTCCGTGGTCGGGGAGAAAGATGCCTTCGAAGGTTTCCATATTGCTGAAGAACACGCCCTCGATGTCTTTAATACTCAACTGGGCATCGGCCAAAGCTGCTCTCACTGCCTCAGCGACCATCTCCGGCTGGTTAACATCGGGACGTTTGCTTGTATGATATGTCTGTCCGATTCCTACTATAGCGACTCTGTTAGGCATATTTTTACCTCCAACTACCTGTTCCCCAGGATCATTACGCCTTGATGCTGTCCGCAGATCCCGGTGACACCGTGGGCAAGTGCTATCTGGGCTCCCCTTACTTGTCTGTCGCCTGCCTCACCGCGAAGTTGCAGTACCGCTTCAGCTACGCGTGCCATTCCTGCCACACCTACCGGATTACCGGAGAGCACTCCACCTGAGGGATTGACAGGCAGCTTGCCGCCCATCTTTGTCACACCGCGGTCGACGAGCTTGCCCCCCTCGCCCGGCCCACAAAAACCTAGCCCCTCCAGCCAGAGAAGCTCCTGGTAGGTGTATTCCTCTGATATCTCGGCCACATTTACCTCTTTCAAGGGATTCTTAATACCCGCCATGCTGTAAGCCTTCTTGGCAGCTTTCATTAGAGCGTCACAGTTAGCCAAATCCCGGTCTCCCAGGTAATGTGTCTCGTAGCAGTTCGATGCTCCCAGTATCCAGACTGGCTTCTTGGTGAGCTTCTTGGCTTTTGCTTCTGGAGCCAAGATCATGGCGCAGGCGCCGTCTGAGATAGGCTTCGTATCCAGACGCTTTATGGGAGATGACAGCGTCTTCGAACTGAGAACATCCTCCACTGTGATATCCAGAGGCTCCTGTGCAAAGGGATTGTTTTTAGCATTGCCGCGGTTCTTAACCGCCACCTTGGCACATTGCTGTGGTGTTATGCCGTATTTGTACATATAACGCTTGGCCTGCATGGCAGCGGCAGAGAGAAAGTCCAGTCCCAGTTGCCTCATCAGTGCTGGATCAAACGCGGCGTTTTCGATCAAACTTTTATCGGCCTGAGATTCCTTCGTATGTGCCACCACCAGGATAATGTCCTGGTGGCCCGAGAGCACCTGTGACATACCGACGTAAACAGCGTTGAGTCCGTCTTCGGCCACCTTGTCCTCATGACCCAGGTGTGCGCCTACAACGTGCTGGATGTTCATACTTGAGATTGTCCTGCCGTCCCAGAAATCCTGAGAGCAGGTAACAGCTGAATCTATGTCTGATAATGTAAGCCCTGTTGTCTCCAGGACTTGCTTTATTGCCTCATACGCTAGTTCTTCCTCGTTTACGTCACTTCTGTCAGGGTGGTACTTTGTCTGGCCTACTGCTACAATACCTACTCTTTCAGCCATACATGCCTCCTTACTGTACTAACATCTGTCCACTCGCAGCTGAGTTGAAAGATCAACTTTGAGTTCAGCTTCCGCTTATTTGAGACCACCATCAGGCCTTGCTGGGCATCCTCGCTCTCGAATGCTGCTGCCCTCTAGTTTTGTCTCGGTTATGAAACCCAACCCAGGTCTAAGCGCTACGCAAACATGGGCCACGGAGGTCCAGAACATCCCGCCAATATATCCGGAGATGTGGCACTGGCGGTGCAGACCTCAGCGGTGCCCTTGGATAGAGGCGATATCGCATGATAAGCTTTCAAGTCAGCTAGAAGTCTCCGGGATGCTCTGCTTCCTTCTTGCCCCACTGCTTGGGAGAGAATAGGAAGCTCAGAATCGCACCTTTGGCCATGCAGGAAACGACCTTCACTAGGTCTCTGAAATCCAGACCTACTCGAAGCCTCCACTTCACAGGGTCAACGACATCCACATACATAATGAGGAAGTCACCTTGACGCTGTACTTGGTCGACCTTTCCCTTCAGCTCTGTCTTTCCGAGACCTGTTGACCTCATCAACATACTAAACTAACCCCCTTGCCCTATTAGTGTATCGTTTTTCGAGCGCATTGGTCACCGTCTCAGAGTATGTAACCATTCTCGCGTGATCGAGTCACAATCTCAGACTCCTTCCACCATTTCTCTATTCCGCATTCCTCGGCTATGGAATTGGCGCAGACGTATCCGGGGCCCCATATTACGCAGCCGCCGGGCCATACACCTGCCCCTCCCACGAACAGGTTCTTTATCGGTGTTACATTATGGGAACACTCTTGGTTGGGTCTGAGGAAGCCCATCTGCAACGGATGGTACTGCCCCTGCTTGTAGGACCCTCTAACCATATTGGGGAACTTGTTTTGAATATCGGCCGGTGTGGTTATGTTCCACCACAGCACTTTGTCCTTGGTGATATTGGGAGCATACTTCTCCAGCGTGGACAACTGGTACTCGGCGATCTGCTCCCTGAATTTGTACTTCAACCATTTCTCTGACCCGCCGTCCTTCAGTTCGAAGGGAGCCATTTGCGTAAGGAGGCCGGAAGCCCTTCCCGGAGGAGCCTGGTAAGGATCGTGGACGCTGGGGAAGGAAGCTATGTAACCTGCCCTCTCCGGCAGTTCCCCCGTATTCATCAAGTCCCATTCGTGTCTCAACTCGTCTGAGCTCTCATAACCGAGGACATACATGAAAGCCTTATCAACGTCCGGGTTGGACTCAGCCGCCTTGAAACGGGGCGGTTCTTCCAGTGCCAGGTGCAGGTCGCACAGGCTCCACTTCTCCCACTGCCAGGCATTGACCATTGCTACGAAATCGCTATCCAGGTTGTCTTCACCAACATACTTGAGGAATGTCTGGTGCAGGTCGATAGTGCTCACGACCGCCTTGGTGGCCATAATCTGGGTGCCGTCGTCGAGTTCTACCCCTTTGGCGGTCCCGTTCTCTACTATGATCCGCTTGATCTGGGCACTGGTCCTGATCTGCCCCTGATTCTCGAAGGTCGCTTTGAGCAGGGCGTTGGAGACCCTGTGGGATCCTCCTGCGGTCAGCCGATAGTTGGACATCCGGTTGAAGTACAGGGGAATGAGATAGCCAACTCCCGACTGGCTGTAGTCGAGGCCCCAGTGACAGACAGTGTAGAGCATCAGCGTTCTGACATGATCGTTTTCAAACCTCTCCTTGATGACATCATCGGGGGTTTTCTCCGAGTAGTCAGTGAGCTTTCTTCCCAGCTCACTTGCTTCCGCTCTGGCAGCCATAAGAGGGGCCGGTTCGGGCTTGACGAAGGTTTGGGGTCCGACAATCTCCCTCATCAATTCGTCGCACTCACGGTACATATCGCGGTAGGCATCGGCATCCTTCTGGGAGAACTTGGCTATTGAGGCGCATGTTTTCTCTGGGTCGGTGTAGACGCAAATGCACTTCCCGTCGGGTAGAGGCATGGCCCACTGAAGTTCGGGAAAGATATGCTTGACGAGGTACTGCTCCTCCATCTTGAAGTCCTGGTACACCGGAGCATAGTCCACCATCATGTGGAATACTGCATGTGTATTGTGAAAGTAATCGGGGAGGGTTATCTGTTCGGTGGCCAGTCCTCCCCCCGCTTCATACCTTTTCTCTAGAAGTAAGACCCTCTGTCCCGCTTTGCTCAGGTAGGCGCCGATCTCCAGGCCATTCGGGCCGCTGCCTATAATGATTACATCGTACTCATTCGCCATTTCGGCCTCCTTTTGTAGCTGTTTCGTAGCCCCAAGGGCTTATAACCCGTTTGCGACTTATGTCTCTTGCTACTTTGATTCGTGTAGTAAGGATATCCCTCATTATGCTATGGGTTGCGCTTGAACGAGTCGCGCGCTTTCTGAACTGTCTTCCGAACCTCTTGAACCAGGGAATCGGGCTCCTCCTTGCCCTGCTCCTCCCATGGTTTGCCCAGCCCCATGTCAGTGGCTATGATTTTGTAGCAATTGTAGGACTGATTTGCACTGGCCTCCCCTCCCACATGCCAGCAGCCTCCCGTGCAGTATAGATTCTTTACCGGGGTTCTATGATTTGCCAGTTCGGGCGTTGGCCTGTTCTCGTAGAACTGGAACGACGAATGGTCAATGCCGGAGAAGTTACCATGGGGTGCGAGATTCTTCATACGCAGGCAATCGTAGGGGCTGTTGGTGTCGATACCTATGATATTCTCCCAGTTCATGTTAGGGGCGTGCTTCTCCCAAACGGTGATCATGTCCTCGGCAAACTGTTTCTTCAGCTTGAGCCATTCCCTCTCAGTAAGGTCACTGGCGCGGGGCCCCTGCATCTCGTTCTGGGCGACGTGCTTACCCGGGGGCGCGTACGAGGGGTCGGCGAGGCTATGACACCAGACAACAGGATTATAGTCCTCGATGGGCGGAAGCATCCCCAGCTTAGCCCATTTGCACTCCCTGGCGACGTGCTCGGCGTCGGAGTCCGGGGCCAGGCCGAGCCACATGGTCTCATGTATATCCGGATTGAATTCCTCGGCTTTGTACCTGGGGGCTTCGTTGAGAGCAAAGCTGTACCACATTAGATTGCCAATATTGTTTGTTGACAAATTATCTATACGGCGCGCAATTTTCTCACCGATGACATCTCTGCCCATCAAATCGACTAGCTGCCATGGACTGAGGCCTGCGGTGACCACAAGCTTATTCGCTTTAATTTCGCTGCCATCGGTGAGGCGAATTCCCGTGGCGGTCCCATTCTCGATAATGACCTTCTCTACCTCGGCGTGGGTGAAGAATTTACAGCCCTCCTGCACCAGGACCTGGTGGGCAGCGTGGGCTATCTGGTGGGTCCCGCCTCGAGCATACCCTATACTCAATAGAGTACCTGTCGTACCGAGTGTCTGAGCTCCGAGTGCTTGGTCGCTGACATCGATCGCAAATGAAACGAGAGTCCTCAGAATGCAGTACTGCAGCTCAGGGCTGTCGAACCATTCCCGCACCGCACGCATGGGGGTGGCAGCCAGGAGCAGTGAGTCCGGATCGAATCCGGCTTCTACAGCCAGCGGATATACAGCCATCTGCCTTTCCATGTACTCGGGAGCAACTTTCCACTCCCAGGGGTTGAAGATACTGTCCGCATGCACCCTCTGGTACTCGTCGCTCAGTACTACACTCCAAAGCTTGAGCCACTTCTCGGCATCTTTTTCTGAAAATCGCGCGATTTCTTTCGCGGTACGCTCTTGGGTTGGATCTTGTTTTTCACTGTACATGGCGAGGCAGGTACTGTTGTTCTCAAAAACCGCGCCAGCACTGCAGAGATACTGGTCCCATTGAGCCCCGTAATCCCAGAACTCGGGGAAATCACGCCAGATTGGTGAGTAGTACCACGGAAGGATTATATTGGCATGGGTATTGCCGCGAAAACCCGGGGCCGATATCTCCTCGGTGGCCAGGCCGCCCCCGATTTCATGTCTCCTTTCGAAAATGCCAACACTCATGCCCGCATACCTGGTCAGATACATGGCGAGCAGCAGTGCTTTGTTTCCTCCTCCAGCTATCACCGCATCAAATGTCAAATCGGCCACGATAGCTCCTTCCCAAGATCTACTTGTGTAAAACTAGGTCACATCAACTCAATGTCATGACACTCAGGGTCAACGATGAGCGTGGGCTCGGTCATGCTCTGAACCTCTGCAGGCGTCCACCCCGGGGCTACCTCTTTGAGAACAAGCCCGCGGTCTGTTACCTCGATAACTGCGATATCGGTTACGACGAGATCAACGCACTCGGGTGCCGTAAGCAGGTAGCTGCACTTCTTCACTATCCTGGGCTCACCTTCTTTGGTGGTGTGGTTCATCGCAATAATAAGCCTCCTGGCCCCTTGGGCGAGGTCCATAGCGCCGCCGATGGTGCCGACTTCCCTCTCCGGCACCATATAGTTGGCCAGATCACCCTTCTCGGAAATCTGATAGGCTCCCATCACGCTGATGTCCAGGTGCCCTCCCCTGACGATTGCGAATGATTCATCGTGGCCGAAGAAGCACATCCCTGGCTGCGGACGTACAGTTTGGCCGCCGGCGTTGACTATGTCGAGGTCACCCTCTCCGGGGAGTGTTACCTCTCCGAAGCCGAGAACACCGTTCTCGCTGTGGAACACAACTTCTCTGCCCGCGGGTACGAAGTTTGAGGCTAGCATAGGAATCCCGATCCCCAAATTCACTACATCGCCGTCCTGGAACTCTTTGGCTACACGAAGGGCGATTATCTGCCTGTCCAGCCTTTCCTTTCCCCGAAGATTGTCGCTCATTGTGCGCCACCCCTCTCCTTAGTCCTCTTGACGGCCTCCACTTCCTCCCGGAACCTCCTCGTGGATTCCAGTGCCTGGGCGTCGGTTATCTCTCCTTCTTGGGCAGGAGCCACTTTGGGACGTTCCACCACCCTATCCACATATACCCCTGGGGTAACGATGCACTCTGGATCGAGTTCCCCCAGCTCCACGATCTCGTCGACCTCGGCGATGGTCACCCTGGCCGCACCGGCCATGGTGGGGTTGAAGGTTCTCGATGTTCCTCTGTAGACCAGGTTGCCCCAGCGGTCACCCTTGTGAGCGTGTATCAGGGCGAAATCGGCCTTGATAGGGAGTTCCAGCAGGTACTCGCGGCCATCGATGACCTTTTTCTCCTTCCCCTCTTCCACTACCGTTCCTATTCCCGTAGGAATGTACACACCGCCCAGTCCTGCCTTGGCTGCCCTGACGCGCTCCGCCAGCGTACCTTGTGGGACCATCTCTATGTCGACCTTTCCCGCTCTCAGCAGTTTCTCGAAGTTATTTACATAAAGTGCGCTCACTGGTGCGGAAACGATAGCTTTCTTTATGCGCTCGTTTCTTACCAGAATATCCATATCCTCGGGGAATGGAGCACCCTGCATCCTCCATACATCGGCGCCGAAACCACTGCTATTGGATACCGTGGTAAGATTCTTGACTCCTTTTCGGTACACTGCCTCCAGCAGGCAGCTTGGTATACTGACTACCGTGCCGAAGCCACCGACCATGATCACAGCGCCATCTTCTATGTCAGCCACCGCTTCATCGAAGCTGGCTACTATCTTGTTTATTGGCATATATCCATCACCTCAATCTGGTTTGTTGCTGTGTGGATTCGTTGTTCACTCGACTATAATGGAATTCGGCGCAAGCGCGCCCCCTGTCGTTAGCGATAAGAGTAATTGGGCGGAGCCGCCGCTTGTGCTTTTTTCCTCACTTTCCACAGCTCCTGCACCAGCGAATCGGGCTCCTCCTTGCCCTGCTCCTCCCAGGGTTTGTCCAGCCCCATGTCGGTGGCAATGATCTTGTAGCAGTTGTAGGACTCAGATGCCCCGGCATTCGAGCCAACATGCCAGCAGCCGCCTGTGGCGTAGAGATTACTTACAGGCGTTCTATAGTTGGCCAGCTCCGGCGTCGGCCTGTTCTCGAACACCTGGAACGGTGAGCGGTCGATCCCGGCCATCGCGCCGCTGGGCGCGAAGTTCCTCATGCGTATGTGGTCGTAGGGACTGTTAGTGTCGACGCCGATGATGTTGTCCCAGGTCATGTTGGTGGCGTACTGCTCCCATATGTGTACGAGATTCTCGGCGTACTGCTTCTTTATCTCCAGCCATTCCTTCTCGCTGTGCGCGAGAGCCGATGGAGAGAGCTGCTCGTTCTGGAGAACGTGCTTGCCCGGAGGTGCATAGGACGGGTCAACGAGGCTGTGGCAGCCTACAGTGGGACAGTAGTCCTCCAGCGGAGGCCACTGCTGCAGCTTCTCATGAAGGCATTCACGGACAATGTGAATAGGATTCGCGTCAGGTTGGAGCCCGAGCCACATAGTCTCGTGTATGTCGGGATTGAATGCTTCAGCTTTATACTTGGGGGCCTCATGTACGGCGAACGTGTACCACATCAGACATCCGAAGCTTCTGTCCAGTAGCCTCACTCGCTTCGCCAACTGCTCAGGTATATACTCCTCCCCGATGATGTCGAAGCAGAGCTGCTCCGGTGACAGTCCGCATATGGCCACGAGCTTCCGCGCTTTGATCTCACTGCCATCTGTGAGTCGAATGCCTGTGGCAGTTCCGTTCTCGATGATGGCCTTCTCTACCTCGGTATGGGTAAAGAACTTGCATCCCATCTGAACCAGGATCTGGTGCGCGGCGTGCGCCGCCTGATGAGTACCCCCTCTGCAGAACCCTATGAGTGGGGCTTGACCTGCCATGCCTGACACCATGCCCCCTTGGGCCGGCTCATTGACGTCCACGGCGGCGGATACGCACCACCTCAGTATGCACGACTGCAGTTCGGGGCTTTCGAAGTACTCCAAAGTCGCTCGATAGGCGCTTGACTGTAGCAACATGCCATCGGGGGCCAGGCCCGCCTCGAGCAGTTTAGGGTAGACGGCGACCTGCCTTTCCATGTACTCCGGTTGAATCAACCATTCGGATGGAACGAAGATACGGTCGACAGTCAACCTCTGGAACTCGTCGCTGCTGTCCAACTCCTTGACCTTCAGCCATTTCTCAGCATCACGCTCCGAGAATCTGGCGATTTCCTTTGCAGTCCGTTCCCAGGTCGGGTCATGCTTGTCGCTGTATATGGCAAGGGCGGTCTCATTATCCCTGAAAACAAAGCCATCGCTGCACAGATGCTGGTCCCATCGGCCCCCGTAGTCCCAGAAGTCGGGGAAGTCGCGGTACAGCGGTGTCCAGTAGAAAGGCAGCATGATGTTGGCGTGGTCGTTACCGCGGAAACCAGGCGCGGCGATCTCCTCAGTGCAGAGACAGCCGCCGATCTCATGCCTCCTCTCGAATATGCCAACGCTCATCCCTCCATACTTCATCAAATACATGGCGAGAAATAGCCCTTTATTTCCTCCCCCCACTATTACCGCATCAAATGTATCATCGGGCATGGCGACCTCCTTCTAAGACTTGACCTGCATCTTGTGAGCTCAACATTTTACTGAATCTTGATTACGCTTCGTACAACCTCTCCTTTTTCCAGCGCCTCGAATGCCTCATTAATCTGGTCCAGGCTGTATGTCTTGCTGATCATCTTGTCGAAGGGGAGTTTGCCATCCATGAACATATCAACGTATCTCGGTATATCAACCTGGGCTCTTATGTCGCCCTGAACTGTACCGGTAATAGCCTTACCCAGCAGGAATTCGTAGGATTGAATACTGACAGACGTGCCTAGGGCGGCCATTCCAGCGACTACGCATTTTCCGCCGTTATGAATCGAGGCGTAGGCTTGCTGTATGACCTCCGCGCTTCCTGCGGTCTCAACGGCATAGTCTGCACCCCCGCCGGTCAACTCCATGACCTTCGCCACAGGGTCATCCTGCTTGTAATTGACAATGTGGTCGGCCCCGAACTCTTTGGCCAGGGCTAGCTTCTTGTCGTTGCTGGCGACGGCGATGATCTTGCCTGCTCCTGCCAGCTTGGCCCCCATGACGGCACTGAGCCCCACCCCGCCAGCCCCCCAGATAACGATACTCTCGCCGGGCCTTACCCCCGCGGTATTGATTGCAGCGCCTATTCCGGTAGCGACACCGCAGCCCAGCAGGCAGACCTTATCCATTGGGGCATCATCTCGAATCTTCACACATGAACGCTCATGTACTACCGTGTATTCGGCAAATGCAGCAAGACCGAAGAGGTGGTGCAATGCCTGGTCGCCTTTGCGCAGGCGCGTTGCACCACTGATGGGCAGGACTGATCCGGCCATAATGGCCATGTTCTCCACACACAGCGTGGGTCGGCCCTCAATGCAGAACCGGCATTTCCCACATGAGAACGATACCATCATGATGACATGATCACCTGGCTGCACTGTAGTTACGCCGGGCCCTACCTTCTCTACTATTCCCGCCCCCTCGTGTCCCACCACCACAGGCATGGCACAAAACATTTCGCCTTTCATGAAGTGTAGGTCGCTGTGACACACTCCGGAGGCCATGAGTTTCACCAGCACTTCGTTGACCTGCGGCTCGTCAAGGGTGACCTCTTCCACTTTTAGTGGTGCGCCGGCTTCGTAGCATATAGCTGCTTTCATTGTTTTCCCCTCCTTTTCCTTTCTTAGCCAAACATGCCTTTCCCTGAACTTTCGGTATTGGCAGGACTGTGCAGTATATCTTCATCCAGCAGACGCTGTATCTCATCCTCTGACATTCCCAGCAGCTCACGGCATATCTCCTCAGTGTGCTGGCCCAGCATGGGTGCCGGCGTGCTTTGCAGGGGCGAAGCACCCGATAGATGGAATGGTATGCCCGGATAAAGTCTCTTCCCCGATACGGGGTGGTCCAGTTCTATGAATGCGTTATCCCACTTGAGCTGTGGGTCGGCGAGAGTATCCGGAGCACGCTGTACTACCCCTGCAGTAACTCCTGCAGCTTGCAGGGTTTCCATGACAACGTGAGCATCCAGCGTTGCAGTCCATTCTCTGACCTTTTCGTCCAATTCATCGACATTCTTCAAACGGCCCAGCAGCCCGGCGAACTTGGGGTCCTCGGTCCAGGAGGGATTGCCGATGACGTCGCAGAAGCTATCCCACTCCTCATCGGTGAAAACAGTGATAGCACACCATTCATCTGTACCCTTACAGGCATAGCAGCCGTGAGGGGCAGCGTATGGGCTTCGATTCCCCATCGGCTTCGCAGTTCGTTTGTTGAAGGTGTAGTCTAAGTAGTGCTCGCCGATGAGGCTGGCCGCCACCTCTGTTTGAGCCATATCGATGAACTGTCCCTTGCCGGTCCGGCGCTTGTAGTCAAGAGCGGCCAAGGCTGCTATCACGACGTGCTTGCTGGCCATGTGGTCAGGCAGTGGCGAATTGGAGCCTACGGGATAGGGGTCGTCGGGTTGAGCCCAGATGGAGAGCATGCCTGAGGCGGAGGAAAGCATCGGACCGTAGGCCTGGTGATCGCTGAAGGGGCCGCCTCCGCCGAAGCCCTGGCTGCTGACGTAGATAATCTCGGGGTTGAGCCTTCTGACATTCTCATAGTCGAATCCGAGGGATTTCATCACACCACCGCGGAAGTTTTCCACCAGTATATCGGCCATCTTAATGAGCTGGCTGACTAACTCTTTCCCTTTATCTGACTTCAGGTTCACGCCAAAGCTTTGCTTATTTCGATTTGCCTCGTTGAACTGGCCAATATTGTTAATATCGGGCCCAATGGTTCTCATGAAGTCGAGGTTATCTTTCGACTCAATCTTGATAACATCAGCCCCCAGCTCTCCTATAATCTTGCAAGCATCGGGGCCTACACCGCCTGTGCCGAAGCTCAACACCTTGACATTATCTAGAGGCAGCACATCGTCCTCCTTAACTACAGAACTCCAGCTCCCCTGAGGGCCACCAGATCGCTCTTCGATAGCCCCAGTTCTTTGCAATATATTTCCTCGTTGTGTTCACCGAGGCAGGGAGCAGGGCGTACTATGCTAGCTGGTGTCTCAGTCCATTTGTAAGGTGGCCCGGGATAGTCAGCCTTGCCTGCCACGGGATGGTCAACTTCGACAAAGTACCCTCTGGCTTTGGTGTGGGGACTGTTGTAGAAATCCTCTATGTTCAATATGGGGGCAATGGGCACACCCTCCTGTTTACCCGCTTCAAAAAGCTCGAGCATGGTGTACTTCTCAGTGAATTCGATCATAATGGCGTACAGGTCATCGGTATTGCCTATGCGGTACATGAAATTCCTCCACTCTTCCATGAGGAGTACCTCAGGGCTGCCCAGTACCCGGACCAGGGCATCCCACTGCCGCGGTGTCAAGGCAACCACTCGGATTAGCCCATCCTTGCAGGGGTATACAGGGTAGATGGCTGCACCCATGCGCGTCTCATGAGTCGGTGGCGGTCCGCCTGGGTTGAGGGCATAGGAATAGTTAGGCACTATCCAGGGATAGAGCCCCATGCGCGATGTTTCGTGTACAGATGTGTCAATGTACTGCCCCTGCCCCGTGGCGCTGCGCATGAGGAGCGCGCAGAGTATGGATATGTTGGCATGTACTGAAGCTGCGTCGTAGGCTGGCGATCCGGGCAACAGGCAGGGCTCTTTGCCAGGGTAGCCGCTGGTGATCATCACGCCGCTCATGGCGAAGTCAACGAGATTTGAGCCCTTGCGATACTTGTATGGCCCAGAGTGACCGAATTCGGTAATACTGGCCATAATGAGGCTGGGGTTTATCTCCTGGAGCGCAGGATAGTCAAGGCCCAGGCAATCCATGTAATCTGGTGGCGAGTTATCTATTAGAACGTCCGCTGTCTTCACCAGCTTCTCGAAGATATCAATCCCCTCGACAGTCTCCAGGTTCAGGGTTATGCTACGCTTGCCGGCGTTGCGATGGAGGAAATAGAGGCTTTTCTCGGGATGCGGTATATCATCTACAAATGGGGGCATGGCTCTTCCCGGGTCTCCTTCGGGCATCTCGATTTTGATGACATCCGCTCCTAGATCGGCTAAAAGCTTGGCGCAGTAAGCTCCCCAGCTATCGGTAAGATCCAGTATGCGGTATACACTCAAGGCCCCCTCTTGTTCTTTTGTCACAATCCCACCTCTTGTCCGCGCTTGGCTAGCTGCTTGGATTGACCAATATAATAGCACCTCTCGCTGCCCTAGGCTAGCGGTTTGAAGTACTAAACGTTATGGCGGTGTTTTCACGGCCCAAACTGGGCATATGCCGGTAGTTTTGTGCCACGGTTATTAAGCTTGAAGCACCGTCACGTGGCGATAGATACAAAACACGTAATTCTAATGTAGAATAAGGCCTGGGGCTGTAGATGGCTATGGTGCTGCTCCTTGTTTTGTGCTTCTACCGTTTCCTGACAGCTATTAAGGGCAGCACTATATGAAATAGTGTTAACATGGTGTGGACAACAGTGCTAGCACCTGACGAGTGGGGCGGGGGTAGAGAAAACTATCGAAGAAGCCACCCCGTCACTCGATGTCTATTATAGCAGTACCTCCCCCCGTCGGGGAGAGGCACTGTGCTACTGTGAAGTGAAATCCTCTTCCAGAAGTCTTAATAAAGCTTGGCGGCAAGATCGGATAGACCCAGTGCATTCAGCTTGTCCTTCAAAGGACGTCCGTTGGCATCCAGGCCTCTTGCCTTGTAGTAGTCCTTGAGCATGAGATCTACATTGGGCACGGAGCCCGCAGCACCACCCTCGGTGTGAGGAGTCATGATCCGCTTGGGCATTCGATCATCTGCTGCTGTGACGCCCATAAGGTTGTTTATGCCCCTCAGGAGCATCCAGATACGCTCGCCGCATTCCATGATCTCGTCGAGGTCATAGTCAAAACCAGTGGTGACCTTCAGCGCTTTGGCGAGATCAGTAATGTTCATGGACATAAGAGCGAAACGGCACATAGTTGCTGAATTCGTCAACATGTCCAAGTTTTCGCATGTAACGTTTAACTCACCTTTGCCCTCGTCCGCCTTGGGATCGTAGCCGCCGGTTATACCAATATCTGACCAGGTGAAAACCCAGCCTGATTCGACTGAGCCTATCGTGGATGCGACGTGGCAGGCGCCTCGGTTGGACGTCATGAAACTCAGGCCGTGTCCGTGGGACCCCCGAATATCGTACATAGCGAACTCCAGACCTTTGATCTCGACCGTGAAATCCTCAGCGTTACTGCCGATCTTCTTAGCGGCGCTTCGGCTGCCCTCCGCCAGCACATCGCCGAAGCCCTGACGTTTGGCGATCTTTTCCATCACTGCCAGAACGTCATCGGGATTTCCCCATCTCAACTGGCCGCCATCAAGGTCTTTTGAGGTAATGAGTCCTTTCTCAAAGCACTCCATAGCAAAGGCGATGGTACCGCCGCAGCTAATGCTATCCATACCATAACGGTTTGCCATTGTACCCATCTTGATAACTGCCGCCAGATCGTCGATCACGAGCAGGGGCCCGAAGGCGCAATCCGTTTCGTACTGAGGTCCGGGCCCTTCCTCAATTGCGTAGGGGCCCTCGGCGACCTTGACCGTTCTCTTGCACGCTATCGGGCAGGTAAGGCATGCGTGCGGCTTGGTCAGGTATTGCGCGGTTATGGCCATTCCACCTATCTTGGGTGCAAAATGAGTACTCTCTCCGACGGTGAAGTTCTTAACCGGCACTACACCTGTAACAACGCTCTGCTCTATACCCAGGGCAGTGCCGTAATCTTTGAGAGGTCCCGCGTTGACGCCCCCCTTGACCTTAGCCAGTAAGTCTTTGCGCACATTTTCGTATTCTTCGGGCATGGCCGGTGTCACTTTGCCAGTGCCACGGACCACGACGGCCTTCAGCTTCTTGGAGCCCATCACTGCTCCGCCACCGCAACGGCTGATGAAGCCCCACTTGCCGTTCAATATGCTGGCGAATTTCACAAGGTTCTCGCCTGCCGGTCCAATCTCTATCACGTCCGCCTTCGCCCCGTGCCGTTCCTTGAGGATGTCGGTGGTCTCATAGCAGTCCTTTCCCCATATATCGGCGGCGTCTTTGATCTCTACCTTGTCATCCTCGATCACCAGGTAGACGGGCTTGGTTGATGCGCCAGCTACGGCGATTCCATCATAACCTGCCCTCTTCATCTCGGAGGCGAAGCTTCCTCCGGCTGAGGCCTGCCCCCAGATGCCGGTTTGGGGGGATTTGAAGGCTGCCACAAGGCGTGATGATGTGGGGAAGTTGGTCCCTGACAACGGACCAGCCATGAGGAAGAGGACGTTCTTGTCAGATAGGGGATCGATGTCAGGTGAAACGCGGTCGAGAAAAAGCTTGGCAGCCAATCCACTGCCCCCGATGAATTTCCTTTGTGCATTCTCATCTATGGTGCTTGTGCTAATTGTGCCGGTGCTCAGATCGATTTCCAGGATCTTCCCCGTATAAGTTGCCACTTCTACCTCCTTTGTATTTATGGAATTAATATTCCGTGAAAGTCGCTAATGCCAAGTTCACAATTAGTAGTAGGCTGGCGGTTCACCTTCTGGCTTTTTAATGCCTTCTTTGAACGAAAATCGCGCATATTCTAATGCTCGCACTGAAAATGTCAAGCATTCTTGCCCAATTCTTGCTTTTTAATGCCTTCTTTGAACGAAAATCGCGCATATTCTAATGCTCGCACTGAAAATGTCAAGCATTCTTGCCTAACCAGTTTGCATCGTTATGCTAGTAAGGGGCACGTTTCAAGTGTTCCCTGAGTCTCAGATATGATGTGTAGGTTATATACTGTTTGCGCGCTATGTATTTTTCCAACGGAACAACCCGCTTCCTCTTCCTGCCTATTTGGGTGCGCACAATCAGACTCATGGCATTGCTGGCACCAGAGCCATAGGAGGCGAGCAATATCGTTTCTCCGGGCTTCGCTTTATCCAGTATCCCTGCCAGACTGATAAAGACTGAGCAAGAGCCCAGATCCCCCAACGTTGATGAAATCGCAGGAGCCAAGCTCTCGCGCGGTACTCCCAGGTCTTTGGCTGGCAGAGCTGCAATCCTGTCATCTGGCTGTGGGAAGACTGCATAGGTATAGTCCTGTCCTGTTTTGCCGAGCTTGGATACGAGGCCTTTGCATGCCTCGGCCACGTGTTTTTGATACCCGTATTCACGGTCGAATCGATAGTCATTCCAGTTGGATACCCAGGAGTCCGTGACTGCATGCCACCTATCAAGGAAATAGGTTGAGTAGGTGTGAAGGCCTTCGAAATCGGCTATAGTACCAGTAGTTCCGATTACCATGGCGACTGCTCCGGCACCGAAGGTAGCATCACCATCTGCACCCGGAGCGGTAGCCCTGTCCTCAGCGCCGATAACAATGCCGCACTTGATCCTTTTGGCAGCAATGGCGTCCAGACATCCCAGCAGTGCATTAGCAAGCGCGTTGAGGGAGCCTGAGTAATCTATCATGGTTGTTTCCGGTTGCAAGCCCAGGATTTCAGCCAGGATTGGGGCCACATACTGCTCGATATATGGTGAAGAGGTGGTACCGATGTGTATAGCCCCGACCTGCGCTGGATCGATGCCTGCGTGGTTGATTGCCTTATCCATAGCCTCAGCAGCCATAGTAACTACGTCCTCGTCCATCCCACAAACCGATTTCTCACCAGGTGACCAGCTGCCCCAGGGCATGGCCGCTTCTTTCTGCTCAAGCCTGTAGCGAGGGATATATACTCCGTATCCTATGATACCAGCCACATTTGCCTCCTCAGATATAGATTATTGGGAGCGAGATAGAATGTTGAAGACAGAAACGCCGAAAGCCGGCCCACCAACGTTGTGCTGGACCCCGATGCCTTTCTTAAGCTTTACCTGGCGTTTATCTGCCTCCTCTCGCAATTGTGTGACGACTTCGAAGATCTGTCCTAGACCGGTCGCTGCTATGGGGTGGCCATGTGACTTCAGCCCGCCGCTGGGGTTAATAGGAAGCCTGCCATGCATATCGAACTCACCGTCCTTGAGCATGCGGGCGGCCTCTCCCTTGCGGGCGAATCCTACGTCCTCGATATTCATCAGTTCGGTGTTGGTGAAACAGTCGTGCAACTCGCCGAAGTCCACGTCTTTCGGCTTTATCCCCGCCATCTCGAAAGCCCCTCTGGCGGCCTTGACGCTGGAGAGCTGCTCGACTAAGCTGTTCCTGTCCCAAAGCTGGCTGTGGTCTGTGCCGACATTGCTTCCCAGGACGTAAACTGGCTTGTCGGTATACTTCTTGGCCAGGTCGGCGCGACACACAATGGCTGCAGCAGCACCGTCGGTCTGCGGACAGCAATCGAAAAGATGCAGCGGCCAGCAAACAACGTAGCTGCCTAGCACGCGCTCTATGGTTAACTCGAATTGGTAATGCGCATATGGGCAGAAGGTTCCGTTATGGTGGTTCTTGACGGCGACCCTGGCGAAGTCCTCCATGGTATACCCCAGTTCATACATCTGCCGGGTAGCGTGCAGAGCCTGGATCGCCGGCCCTCCCTGTCCCATCATCCATGCGGGGTGGCTACCCGTTTCCGCTCCGCCGCCGCTGCCTGCGCCGCCCAGAGACTCCGCAGAAGGCTTATCCCTCATCTTTTCCGCGCCCAGTGCCAGAACGACATCATAGAGGCCTGAGGCAACACCGAGGCATGCGTGCCTGAAGGTATCGCCGCCTGTGGGGCAGCCGTTTTCTAGCCTGGTGACAGGAATATCACGATTACCGATAAAGCTTGCCAGCGATTGCCCGGACTGAGCACCCTGTCCAATAAAACCCCCGCTCCACTGCCCGAACCAAGCCGCCTTGATCTCCTTGGGGTCGATTCCCTTGTCAACGTTATTCAGGCAGTTCAGGTAAGCTTCCTGGACCATGGTCTCCAGGCTCTTATCAAAAAGTTCCCCGAACTTAATCATCCCCACCCCGATGACTGCAACTTTGCCTCTCATCTTAATCCTCCTCCACCAATCTAAACTTGTAACCGTATACGTTCAGTCCCCTATCAGTAGTTAACTTCCTGAGGACCATTTCCACCTTGGAATTCACTTTCACATCTTCAGGTGTGGCGGTTTCTGTCATCAGACCTTGGTATCTGCCGCCGCTCTCAAGGTCAACGATGACGGGCGTGATCGGTGGTTCAAAGTTTGGAGGTGGCGCCCAGTTGACGCAGTAGGTATGCACTGTTCCTTTCTTGGCGAGCTTATATTCCTCGAGATTTAAGCTGCCACATTCATGACAGATCTTGGTCCGCGGGTAGCTGATGTGGCCACAATCATTACATTTGATGCCAATCAGCCTGAAGACCTCGGGGTTGAACCGCCAGTACACTGGCGATGCTGGAGCAGGTTGTGTCATTCAAACACCTCTCTAGTTAATCTTTAATGAATCTGACAGTGATCATATCTTAAAGGCCCACAATGCATACGCTGCACAATGGTGCGTATGGTTCGTGACCGAGGTTATGAGCCAGTCCCAGCTTTGGGTCCTTGATTTGACGCTTATCGGCCCTTCCTTGAAGCTGCAGGTAGAGCTCGTATACCATTCGAATGCCGGAAGCACCTATGGGGTGGCCAAAGCACTTCAATCCCCCGTCGGGCTGTACAGGTAGTTCACCATTCAGTTCAAAGGTCCCTGCGTCGATATCATCCTTTACCTTACCTCGAGGGCTGAACTGTAAGTCTTCCATGGTGACTGCCTCGGTGATGGAGAAGCAGTCGTGTACCTCCGCCATGCTGATCTCCTTCAGGGGATCGGTAACACCGGCCTCCCTGTAGGCTGCTGCACCCGCTCGGTAGCTCTCTTCCACGTGCGTGTAATCGTAGTCCGTGGTTATTCTTCCCGAAGAGGGGGTTCCGCATATCTGAAGGGCCTTTATATATACAGGGTCTTTACGGAATTCCTTTGCCCTTTCAGCACTGGTGAGAATGGCCGCAGCACCACCGTCCGATACGCCGCAGCAATCGAACAGGCCCAGCGGCCATGCTATTATTGGAGCATTCAGTACCCTCTCTATAGTAAGCACATTTCTCAAGTGGGCCTTGGGGTTCAGTGAGCCGTTAGCGTGGCTTTTCACGGAGATCTTAGCCAGCATGGTCTTGCCTTCCTCTGGAGTTAGGCCGTAGCGGTGGAAGTACTTGGTAGCCATGATTGCGAATACTCCAGGCATTGTCGCTACGGCATGCGTGTGAGTACGGTTATCCATGCCGGGCAGACCGCTCATGCCTTCGTCCTTAATCTTCTCGACGCCTATGGCCAGGACAATGTCATAAATGCCTGCGGCTACAGCATATGCAGCGTTTCTTATAGCATCCTGCCCCGAAGCGCAGGCGTTTACGACATGGGTGGCCGGTATATATTGCATTCTCAGAGCTTCGGTAAAGAAGCGTCCTCCGTGGGCGGTGAAAATGCTTCCACCCCATAGAGCCTCGATATCCTTGGCCTCTATTCCGGCATCGGTATAAGCTTCTTCAACTGAATCAACCACGAGGTCAGTGGGGCCCTTATCCCATAACTCACCGAACCGGGTGCAGCCCATGCCTATAATTGCGACCCGGTCTTTAATACTTCCTGCCATATCTTGCCTCCTTTAACACCTTATCGGTCGGGCTTTCCAGAAGTAGTTGTTTAGACCCCGGTCAGCGAACACCTTCCTGAAAGTCATCTCAACTTCCATTCCTAACTGGACCTGGTCCGGATCCCGGTCGGTGAGGTCAAAAAGTGATCTTCCCCCACCTTCGAAATCAATCATTGCAACTGAGGTCGGGGGATCCAGAGACGGCGCCAGCATATCGTGTGTGAAACTAAAAACAGTAGCCTTTTTGCGGGCGAAATTATAGTCCTCAAAATCGTCGACAGCCTGACACACTGCACAGACACGTATAGGGGTGGTAGTCATGCCACCATAATCGTACTGAGGGGTTCCACATCGCCTGCACTTTACTCCCCAGAGCCCTAGGTCTACGTAACGTTCTCTCCAGTTTGCGGCTACTGAAATGTGACCCCTCTCGGGTCTCCTGGCTTGATCCAGCGGAACGATATCGCGCCACCTCAGGTAGTCGTTGCAACTGCGCATCATTTTCTTGGACTCCAGGTGCTTATGGAAACCTCGCCGCTCTCCAAATTTCTCTATCGCATCGGTTACCTGAAGGACAAAGGCATCAGCCCCGTTACCATAGCTGGCAAAGAGAATCTTGTCCCCTGGCTTCGCCTGCTCCAGAGCAGCTACCAGCATAGTAAAAGACATGGCTGAACCGAGGAGGCCTACGCTCATGAACAGTCCTCCCGGATCCAATAGTTGAGCGGGCTCGAATCCCAGCTCTCCTGCCACTCTTCCGTGCCTTCTCACATCACCAGGCGGGTCGAAAACTACTTTGGCGAAGTCCTTGGGAGACAGGCCGCACTTTTTCATGACCCCTTCCATCGCTTCCGGCATTACCTTTGAGTAGCTTTCGTCCATAGTCATGCGGTCTTCCCACGAACGAATGAAGGTGTCGGTCTCGCCTCTCCATGTAGCGGCCAGCTCGTCCGAAATCGAATGACTCCCCTGAACCTCGACAATGACATTATCTTTGCCTAAAAGGAGAGCTCCTGCGGCATCGCCCAATGCTTGTTCGGTCATGCCTGACGGCGGCGACAAACGCATGTCGGACGCGGTTACCAACATACTGCTAGCTCTGCCGGAACTTATTGCATCGAGCGCGAAATTCATCGCGGTCGTACCGGACCGCAGGGAGCTGGTAATGTCTGCGGTCTGGATGTCTCGGCGAAGAGCCAGTGCCAGGGCCATGGTGGCCGAGCACAGCTTCTCCTTATAGGGAGACGTGGTAGTGGCAAATAGGAGACCGTCTACCGTATGTGAGTCTATGTCTCTCAGGCAGTCTATGGCTGCTTCTACAGCCATGGTGACGCTGTCCTCGTCGTAGTAAGCTACTGCCCTCTCTCCGGGCATGGCGAATCCTCCCCATGCCTTCAGAAAAAGCTGTCGATCCATTCGATGCCAGGGTATATAGGCACCATACGAGGTTATTCCTATCATCGACATCTCCTTTTTGAATCTATAACTCCGCTACCATAGACTAGCAGCCGTTTCAAGACCTGTCAAAAAAGCATGTAATCTATGCTATCGTGATGATCTGCCAAATTACCCCTTAGAGAATAAGGCCTGGAGTTGTTTATTAGTATAGTGCCGCTCCTTGTTTTGTTCCACTATCGTTTCTTAATGACTCTTAAGGGGCAGCACCATGCGGGGTAGTGGTGGCACGGTGTAGACAACGGTGCTGGCACCTGACATAATGGGGTAAGGGAGTATAGGATGCACTCTGGTCTCCGTCAGGAGCCGGCGTGTCTTGGGAGAGGAGGCGCACATGGAGAAGACTAGATTAGTTGTAGTGGACGACGAGGCCCTTTTCAGGGAAATGCTCGTTCGCACTCTATCTGCTGAACCAGGGCTTGAGGTGGTTGGAGTGGCCGGGGATGGAGAGACGGCTGTCAGCCTTGCTAGGGAAAAAAGGCCTGATGTCGTGCTCATGGACATTGAGCTTTCTGGAGAGATGGACGGGATCACGGCGGCGCTGGAGATCAAGAGGGAAATGCCCCAGACGGGAGTTGTTATCCTCTCAGTCCATAGCGAGCGGCGCTATGTGACGAGCTTGCCTCTCGATGAGATTCAGGGTTGGGGCTATCTCCTGAAACAGACAGTGCCGGACTTGGCTACAATCGTGCGTACCATCGAGGGTAGTAAGGCGGGCATGGTAGTATTGGATCCTGCGGTGGTAGCAGGCCTGCGGCCCAAGCAAGGTTCAGCTGTGGCAAGGTTGAACCCAAGACACCAGGAAGTGCTGGAACTCCTTGCCCAGGGCTATAGCAACGCTGCTATAGCCTTGCAGCTTAAGCTGTCCCGAAAATCCGTGGAAACCTACATCAACGCTATTTATCAAGAGCTACATCTCTCTCACGAGCCGGACATTCACGCCCGGGTAAAAGCCACCCTCATCTATCTGGAAAGCTCCAAGAGCCGTCAGGGATAGATGGAGGAGAATCGTCAGGCTAGCACTATGTTGTCTGTTCCCAAAGTCGTTACTCTGGTTTCAGTCGAAAAGGCGTGGATTCTAGCGAGGGAAGGGATGCAGGTGTACCGGGTTATTGTAGCCGATGACGAGCCAGAGTTTCGCAGGTGGCTTAGGACGACGCTGGAGGGCAGCGAGGACTTCCAATTGGTAGGAGAGGCTAGTACTGGCACGGAGGCAGTTCGCCTTATCCCGTCTTTGGTCCCTGACCTCGTGATCGCGGATATGTATATGCCGGAGCCAGATGGCTTGGAAGTTACCCGGTACGTGCAACATAACTTTCCTGACACAAAAGCAATACTCGTCAGTGCCCATGAGGAGCATGTCTACGAGAGACTGGCAAGGGAAGAGGGCGCGCTGGCCTTCATTCCAAAGGCAAAGTTCTCTCTGGAGGCTCTGCGCCAGGCCCTGCGGGGGGAAGCATAGCTGTAACCTCTGTTCCCTCGTCCGGAGCACTGCGGACAATGCAATTCCCGCCTACGACCTCAGCGTAATCCTGCATCATAAGTATGCCCTGTCCACTGGGTGTACTTCCTATGTCGAAACCCTGGCCGTCGTTTCGCATGGTGAGGCGCAGCCATTCTTCGGAAGACAATTCTAGCCTTATGGTTACCTTGCTGGCCTTTGCGTGCTTCACTGCGTTGGTTAGGGCCTCTTCGGCGATGCGGTATGCCGCGAGTCTTACCTGTTCTAGAATCAACTGGGGATTGGCTCTCTCACGCTGCATGAGGTTGTCGTCCAGTTCCATCTCGACGTCCATGGCTGTTTCGAATTGGTCCCCCAAAGATTGCAGGGCCGCGATAAGCCCCCGACGCAGAATCGAGGGATAGAGCCGGTGGCTGATAGAGCGCACTTGGCTCTCTATCAACTCTACCAGCTTCTGACGCAGATCACCCAGCTCATTGGTTAGCTCTTCTGTCGGGGCGGTGCGCTCCAGTTCCGTTAGCCGGTGTAGCAGAATGATGAGCCCGTTTTGCACCGAACCGTGGAGCTGTTGCGCAATGTCCCTCCTCACGGACTCTTGAATGGTTACCATCCTCTGGCGAGATAACTGCAGCTCCTCCGCTCTTGCCAGGGCTGCCGCATGCTCGATGCGTTCCTCCTCTGCTCGCTTGCGCTCGGTAATATCGCGAGCGCTGATAACAACACCACAAACTGTGGGATCATCGACAAGATTATTTGCGATACCTTCGAGCACACGCCACGAGCCGTCTTTGTGGCGGAAGCATACATCTATAGATACGGGTTGCCCCGGATATTTAGCGAGGGCGTCGAAATTGCGCGTGATGGTCTCCACGTCGTCGGGAGATAGGAAATCAAAGGCGTTTTCACCAATCAATTCCTCCGGTTTATAGCCCAGGATACGTTCTACGGAGGGGTTTACATAGCGGATGGTCTGATCAGCATTTGTGATCACGCTCATATCCAGGGAATTATCGATAAGCGCGCGGAAATTCTCCTCCCTTTCTTTCAGGGCATCCTCAGCACGCTTACGTTCGGTGATGTCCCTCATGATGGCAACCAGGTTTTTGGGGTTGCCTTTGGAGTCTTTTATGACAAAAGCTGTAAAAGTGATAGGAATTTCCTTGCCGGATTTGGTGATGGCACCCATATCAATATGTCCGGTGCTGCCTTTCGCCATAACTTCTTTCAAAGCGTTCCTGGCTTTCTCTTGCTCTGTCCAACTGCGGTAAGTTGGCAATGCAAGAGATGATTTTCCGATCAGCTCGTCTGCCTTGTATCCGAGCAGTTTTTCACAGGCTTTGTTGATATAGAGCACCTTGCCGTCCGCATCTACCAGCATTACGCCGTCAGGCATTTCTTCGATGGCTGCGCACGTCGCGAGTTCGTGCTGGAGCAGTACTTCCTCACTCCACTCGCCCATATCGCCCGGCTTCTCAAGTGTCGCGATGCGCTTGTACAGGACTTCCAGCTCCGCTATGAGCTGTTTCTTGGTCTTCAACTCATATTTCCTTCCCGATTCCTTGGCCATGACGTACTTAGCTCCTGGGCGGAAGTGACAAGCCTCAGGTAGCGCAAATCATATCAAAAACACTGGGGCAGTGCAATGATGTGGGTGATATGGGCGCGCGCGACGGTTTTAATCGAGTTGATTTGTAGAGCAAAGATGGGTGAGCACCATTGACTTTCATCCATTGGGCACATAGAATCGCCCTCGTTGGCAGTAACCAGGTTTGGGGGGACTAGCCAGGAGAAGTTCAACATGAATTCGAAAAATGGAAGTGACATGCAGGCGTTTTTCGAGCCTGGCGCTGTAGCTGCCATTGGATCGCTACGCGAGGTGACAGGGACTGCTTATTGGATGATAAAGAACATGCGTCACTTTGGCTTCCCTGGCCCAATATACCCCATCAATCCTAACCCTTCGGACTATGTCGAGGTCTTTGGCTCGAAGGTCTATTCCAGTGTTAACGAAATTCCTGAACCAATCGACCTGGCTCTGGTGATAACACCCCCATCGACGGTACCTGAGATCGTTGAGCAATGTACCCGGAAGGGAGTGAAGGCTGTCATTGTCATGTCAGAGGGTTTTGCCGAGTCGGGCGAGGAGGGCGCTGAACTTCAGCGCCAACTGGTAGCTATAGCTCGCCGCAGTGGAATCCGCATCATGGGGCCTAATACGTTTGGCGTCGTTAACAGCGCTAACGGCCTAACGACGATACCGCCCTATACAGACCAGGAGCGGATCTATAGAGGAGGCGTAGCCTTTTGCAGTCAGACTGGCTCTATTGGTCCCCATCAAGCCCCTTTGGAAGACTGGGCCTATCCTATAAGCAAGATGTGCGATATCGGCAACAAGTGCGATGTCGATGAAGTTGACATCCTGGATTACCTGGCAGGTGACCCGGAAACGAAGGTAGTTGCCATGCACTTGGAAGATGTAAGGAATGGGCCTCGGTTTATGGATGCAGCTCGGAGGTTGGTGGCCCGCAAGCCGCTGGTGATTTTGAAAGCAGGGTGGAGTGAGGCGGGGGCTAGAGCTTCGGCCTCTCACACGGGCTCGTTGATGGGGAGTGACCGAATCTATGACGCGGCTTTGAAACAAGTCGGGGTGATTCGCGTTGATACCTGGCAGGAACTATGGGAAGTACCCAAAACGTTGGTGTATCAGCCGCTACCCGCGGGCAACCGATTTGCTATTATTACTTTCACAGGTGGCCAGGGGGTAATGGCAGCCGACGCAGCTGCGTCAGCAGGGCTGACTATGGCAGAGTTCTCCTCAGACACAGTCCGTAAGCTATCGAGCGTGTTCCCGCGGCTGGGAAAGAACCCGGTTGATGTAGGACCGGCGATGTCCGACTCCCGGAGCCAGAGTTCGTCCAATCCCTTCTATGCCGTTGAACAAGCAACGTCTATAGTGCTCCATGACGCTAATGTAGATTGTGCCACTATAACTTTTAGCTGTGGTCAACAGCTTGTTCCTATGTACCCGATGATTGTGGACATGTTTGACAGGTCGACACAGGATATCTCGAAGGCTGTTAACATCTGGCTCTACGGAACCAGTTTACCCGCAATGGAGGAAATGGCGCGCCAGCTACAATCCCGAGGATTGCCAGCCTACTTTGACCTTGATATGGCCATTAAGGCACTTGGCGCTGCTGCTTACTACTCGAAGGTCAAGTCCGAGGCCGTATAGTCAGAATTCGGTGCGTGTTCCTCATTGCCTTAATATGATCTAGGATAGTAGGTATCCTCCATCTACTAGTATGACACTGCCTGTCATGTAGTCTGCGGCGGCGCTGACCATGAAGAGCACCACCTTGGCAACGTCGTCGGGTTCTCCCATGCGGCCCAAGGGCAGGCGTGCCATGAAGCTATCAAATATCTCCTTGAGGGATTTGCCACTGGACTTCAGCGTGCCCCTCTGTGCCATGGTACCGGGTGTCAAGATCCCACCAGGCGCGATGGCATTGACCAGGATGTTATGAGGGGCTAGCTCGAGGGCAAGGGCCTTGGTGAGCATGGTCACGCCGGCCTTGGAGGTAACATAGTGTGCCAGGTTCTCTCGGGGATGCAGGCCTTCCATCGAGGCCATGTTGACGATCTTCCCTCCGTGCCCGGCCTTGATCATCTCTTTGGCAGCGGCTTGGGAATAGAAGTATACGCCCTTGACGTTGATGTCGAGTACCTTATCCCACATCTCTTCGCTGATATCGAGAACTGATGCATGAGGGAAAATGCCAGCGTTATTAACCAGTATGTCGAGGCTGCCGAAGGCATTCACGGTAGCCCTGGTTGCCCTCATCGCGTCGTCTGAGCTGCTAGCATCGGCTTGGATAGCCTGTGCCATGCCGCCTCTGTCTGCGATCTGCTCTACAGTTTGGTTTGCAGCCTCCAGGTTGATGTCGGTGATCATCACGCCAGCGCCTGCCTCTGCCAGCCTGAAGGCGATGGCCTGTCCTATACCCATGCCGGCGCCGGTTACGATGGCGACCTTACCTGTAAGGTCGAAAAGCTCTGCGATAGTCTGAGTCGTCATGTCTCAACCTCCGTCTTTTACTGTGACTGGCATTTGCAGGTGCGTTGCAACCTGGTTTCCTGCTCGGATAGCATATGCGAAGCTTTTCGTGCCGTCAAGTTGGTGAGGGGTGACTCGTTAGTGGCAAGATAGAATGAACCTTGAATGTAGTGTGGCAATAAGCATATACGCGGCTGGAATTCGCAAAGTTGACATAACTGCATCCAAATCTGCCATACGTTCACAAAGTAGCTGTCCTGGGTAAAGGTGCAGGTGGTGAAGATGGAAGTAGGCGGTGGGTTATGGCAGCCCGTAGCCGTATGCCGCGAAATGGACTAGGCGAAATCGGAAACCCCTTGTCTCTTGGAGTTAGCAGCTGGTCTTTTGGGCAAAATCACCGGGTAAGCCCGGGGCTTGAGGGAACAGTATAGTTTGTTTCAGCAACTATTTGGCGTCCCTGGGGTGACTCGAACACCCGACCCACTGCTTAGAAGGCAGTTGCTCTATCCTACTGAGCTACAGGGACTTACTGATGCCTGCTCTCCCACATTCTAGCACTCCCTTGAAGGATTTGACAAGTGGATCATTTTTGAATATAACTTTTTGCAAGACTTTACAAAAGGCACTATAATAGCTGCTTAGTGCTTTTTGTAATGCCTTAGTTTCTGTCGTAACAATGGAGAGATGATGCAACCCAAGAAAGTTCTGGTTCCTATCAGTGGGGCCAAGGCTGATGAGGAGGCCATAAGGCTGTCTTGCCGACTGGCTAAGAAAGCGGGAGGCAAGATCTATGTTACGTATGTGATCCAAGTGGATCGGAGTTTACCTTTAGATGCTGAGGTTAAACCAGAAATAGATAAGGCTGAGCAGGTTCTTGACCAGGCGGAATGCATTGCTGAGGAACAAGACTACAATGTTGAGACCGACCTTCTACAATCTCGCGAGATAGGCCCGGCGATAGTCGACGAGGCGATAGAGCGTGGTGTGGACCTGATAACGATCGGACTCAGTTACGAGAAGAAGTTCGGGGCATTCAGCATAGGGGATACTATACCTTATATACTCAAGAATGCTCCGTGCTGGGTGCTGATTTGCCGAGAGCCAATTCCCGAGGAGGAACGCTGATATACTATGAAGGTGATTATAATGGGCTGTAGCCGCGTTGGCGCTCAATTGGCTGGGATGTTGGATGCTGAAGGGCACAATGTTACCATTATGGATGTCGAGCCCTATAGCTTTAGAAAGCTCCCCCAAACTTTCAAAGGTGTAGCCTTGGTGGGCAATGGACTGGAGGATGAGGCGCTCAAGAAGGCGGGTATAGAGGAGGCAGACGTCTTCGTATCCACGACGCAGGGAGACAACCGAAATGTAATGGCTTGCCAGATCGCGAAACATATTTACCACGTGCCTAAGGTGGTTTCTCGCATTTACGACCCAATCCGTGAGGAGATGTATCGAAATCTTGGGTTGGATACTGTTAGCCCCACCAGGGTGGTGGCGGACCTCCTGAAAGACAGAATTGAAGGTTAGTGAGATATGTATATTATCGTAGTTGGGGGTGGCGAGGTTGGCTATCATCTCTCAAAGATATTGCTCAACGATGGCCATGAGGTCCTGATCCTGGAGCAGGACGCTAGCAGGTGCGAAAGACTGACAGAAGAGCTAGGCGCCATAGTGCATCGCGGTGACGGTTGTGAGGCAACCACTCTTGATTCTGTTGGCACCGGCAGGGCAGATATGCTGGTCGCTGTGACCGATGGCGACGAGGACAATCTGGTGGCTTGCCAAGTGGCCAAACACAAGTTTAATGTTCCGCGCACTATCGCTCGTATGACTAACCCTAATAATGAGACGATTTTCAAGGCGTTGGGTATTGATGCGACCGTGAGTAGTACCAATCTTATCTTGGCCCATATTGAGCAGGAACTTCCTTCGCATCCCTTGATCCCCTTGCTTAAGTTGAGGAGCGGGACGTTTGAGGTTGTTGAGGTCAAGGTTCCTCCTGGTTCAGGCGTGGTGGGGAAGAAGATTGGCTCCTTCCGTATGCCTAAGGGGAGCATCGTTTTGCTGGTGATCGGCAAAGAGAAAGATCCTTTCATCCCAACAGATGATACCGTTCTCGAAGCTGAGGATGAGGTAGTGGCGATTACGAGTGCCGAAAATGAGGAGGCAATGCGGGCGATATTGAGTGGCAAATGATGGTCTGTTCGCCAGGCTCTCTGTTTGAGTGAAGGATGACTAAGGTCGCGTTCCAAGGGGAAAGAGGCGCTTTCAGTGAAGACGCCGTACTAAAGTTTTTCGGCGATGTGGAGCTTCTGCCGTGTCGATCTCTGGCGGATGTTTTCGGGTGTGTGAGTGAGGGCAAGGCTGATTTCGGCGTCGTTCCCGTGGAGAACTCCCAGGCAGGCAGTATCAACGAAACCTATGATTTGCTGTTGAAGTATGCTCTGAATATCTCAGGAGAGATTGCGCTGGAGGTAAACCATTGTCTCATGGCACCTGACGGCGAGAGCTTGACTAGCATAAAGACGGTTTACTCTCATCCTCAGGCCCTGGCGCAATGTGAGGAATTCCTGAGGAAGCTTAATGTTGAAATCGTGCCTACTTATGATACCGCTGGTAGTGCGAAGCTAATAAGAGAAAAGGCTCTGACAAACTGTGCCGCTGTGGCAAGCAAGAGGGTAGCCGAAATCTACCAGATGCAAATACTGGCCGAGGACATTCAAACAATCCCCGATAACTACACCAAGTTCTTCATAGTCTCGAAAGACAAGGCCAAGTACGCTGATGAGAGTAAGACCTCGCTCGTTTTTGCCACGGAAAATGCCTCCGGGGCTCTATACGAGTGTTTAGGCGCTTTTGCCACCAGGGGCATAAACCTGACCAAACTTGAATCGAGGCCGAGTAAGGATAAGCCCTGGGAGTACGTTTTCTATGTCGATCTAGAGGGGCATATGGAGGATGGCGTTTGTAGCCAAGCCTTGCGGGACCTTCGAGAGAAAACTATCTTCCTGAAGATCCTTGGGTCCTACCCGAGAAACGTGGCATCCTCATAAAGGACTTGTGCCAGGGTAGATTAGTCAAGCTTGTGCCTTGCTTGATCGAGCTTC
>Ga0209498_1000186_pt1 | contig 37218 bp, 49 predicted proteins | sample WalLakDeSediment_FD_184131 | JGI IMG/M metagenome (GOLD analysis project Ga0209498, IMG submission 184131) | Lake sediment microbial communities from Walker lake, Nevada to study Microbial Dark Matter (Phase II) - Walker Lake 11/02/13 Deep... | ecosystem: Environmental > Aquatic > Freshwater >... | reverse complement strand
CTGAAACCGCGGACGAAACTCCACCTTAGAGGCCGAAGGACTCCTGCCGCCCTCACGGCACGACGTTGGACATCTGCCCCATGTTGTGGCGTATATGCACCAGCTTTCCATTCACCTCGCGAAACACGCCGGTCATCAGCTCCACGTCCTGGTCCAGGGCGGCGACATGTTCGCTCATGCGCTGCATGTGCCCGCGGACGCCGCCGAGGTCCTCCTCGACTCCCTGCATGCCGGCACCGATCGACGCCATCTGGTCGACCACGATGGGCAGTCTGCTGGCGCTATCGCCGATCCGTTGGACATGGACCTGCATTCCGGTCATCCGATCGCCCATCTCCTCGAGATGCACGACGCTGCGGTCCATATTGCGGATCAGCACGTCAATTTCGTGGGCAAGTTCGCCGACGAAGTAGAGGTTGGCCAGCGCGACCAGCGCCAGACCCGCCACCAAGATCTGAGTGAAGCGATTTGTGTGATGCACCTGTTCCGCATCGGCCACCTGCTTCTGCCGGATGTCGCCCTCGATCTTCTCCAGGTGACGGACGATCTTGTCAAGGCTTTGTTCGGGGCCCATGTCGGTGCCTACCAGAAGGGGTTGAACTGGTTGAACTGGCGCATGGGTCGTGACATGTGGTGAACGTCATGTGCCAGCATCCCCATGTTGCCATCCATTACCTGAAACGACTCGTTCATGTCGCCGACATGTCCGGACAGCCGCCCGACGTCCTGATCGAGAACGGTCATGTGCTGATGGATCTCGACCATATCCCCCGCGATGGTGCCAACACTGCCGTTGATATCGTCCATCCGACGTACGATCGCCTCCATTCCCTGCATGTTCGTATCCAGACGCGCTACCGTGCCAAGCATTCGGTTCATGTCCTGGTTGATCTCTCCAACGTGGTCGTTCAGCACCGAGATCACCCGATTCATGTGACTCATCTGCGCGGAGATCACGATCACCAGGAAAAACAGGGCGCCGAGCACAAGCGCCAGTCCCAGGAACGTGACGCGGTATAAGAAGTTCACCCGTTAGGCCAGCGCAGCCGCACCCTCGAGATGCAAGGAATGAATATGATCGAAGCGTTCGAGCGCCTCTTCAACCAACTTGTCCTGGTCGAAATAGCTCATGCTTCATCGCCCTCCCCCGCCTTGCGGATGCAGTCGATCTGCCAGGCGACCGCGACATCGCCGGGATACTTCTCCTGCAGCGAATAAAACCGATCTAACGCGGCGTCGCGATCCTGCTCCACGAACCGGAGTGCCAGCGCGGCCTCGTACCTTGAGATATAGTCACGCTGGGCGACGAGTGCCGCGTCGTCGGCATACCCACATAGCTCGTGCACATCGAAGGCACCGTCGTGGTCGAACACCCCTACCCGATCGACCCACCGCCAGATGAAGTCGCGCGCGGTGTCCTCACGGATCGCAGGATTGGCCAGAATCGTTGTGCCGTAACGCTTGTTCAGGTTGCTCAACCAGAAGTTCACCGATACCGCGCCCCCAACCACCGAGTAGAACATACGGTCCTCGGATCCGAAGTTGCCCACCATGCAGACGTCGCGGTGCAGACCGATCCTGACCCCCATGGCCGGGTGGTTCTCCCAGCGCAACGTCTGGCTGAGATGATGGATCGCCGCCTGGCATTCCAGGGCGGCCCCACAGGCGCGGTAAACATCGTTCGAGGCCGCATCAGGAGCTCCCCAGAACGCGATCACGCGGTCGTCGATGAACTTGTCGATGGAGCCACCGTTGCGATGCACGGCCTCGAAGATCTCGCCCTGGTAGCGAGTCAGGTAGTCCGCCTGTTCCTTCGCCTCCATTCGGGCACCGACCGGACCGCGACACGGTGACCCCGGGTTCCCCCGAAAGACTGAGTGCGTGGACTTCGCTGAACCGGGTATTCACCGTGGCCATTTCTGAGGACAGCCGCTCGATGGCCACGGGGCGATCGGTAGGCGGCTTCTGCAGGCTCGCCATCGCAGCGAAGTCCGAATCCCGGTAGATCCACTCTTTCACCTGCTCACTGTCGTGGGTCAACACGAACCGGGTGGACGGGTTTGGCAGTGACCGGGCCTCAAGGAAACGCCCCTCGAGATCGGCGATGAAGGCAGCCTGATGCAGCGAGGACTGCTGGGTCAGCTCCCAGAGGCTGCGCAGGACCCGATCCCGATGCTCTTCGAGATCCATCCCCGAGAGCGCGGCGGCCAGAAGAGCCAGACTGTCGCCGACCTTCGCATATCGCTCGACGAGACGCTGTCGCGTCTTTTCCTGCACGCCGTCAATGACCTGCGTTCCCACATCCACCACGCCGGAACGGGCCTGTTGGTTCCCCGATGCCGCAACCACCGTCACGGTGATGATCATCATGGAGATGAACAGCACCTGCACGACGTTGCTGAATCCCAGGCGCATGGCTTACTCCCGCAGTTGCACGTTACTGGTCCGGTATCCGCCCACATGCACCAGATCTCTCGACAGCAAGGCCATCAGCAGGCAGTACGACCAGTAGTCCCGGTAATGGAACGCTCGACCGAAACCTTCGCTGTAGCTATCGATCAGTGAAAAGGCGACCGCGAGTTGACCGGCGAGACCTTTTCTCGCCAACAGCAGAGGCTTGTCGCCACACATACCGTTTCTCCTCTGGGGTGCCCACTCCAGCACGGCTCAGCAACCGACCGGATTCCACCAAGAATGACGAAGAACCAAAAAAGCTTGGCCTCACTCGCGCAGCACTGTTCCGTATGCTGTACGGGCACGGCGGCAAGCCCGGCCGTTCAAGGTCGGGGAGGATGTCAACGACGCCGCAGGCTGGCGCCCCAGCGTCGCCAGCCATGCCTTCTGGCAGTAGCGCCGATGCCGCTCTTCCAGAATCCCGCGAATCTTCTCCTCGGCCTGGGCAAGAGGAATTCTGGTGCCCGGTGTGATCTGTTCGCAATACAGGATATGGAACCCGATCTCCGACTCTATGACCTCGCTCACCTCGCCCTCCAGCATCCCGAACAAGACGGCATCGAGCTGAGGATAGAGCGCGCCCCTTCGCAGTTCACCGAGCATGCCGTCATTCAGCGCGGTCGGACACTCGGAATAGCGTTTCGCCAGATCTTCAAAGCGTTGCCGCCTTCCCCGAAGCTTCTTGGCAACGCCTTCGATCCGCGCACGTGCCGCCAAGGGCGTGTTGTCGGCGAAGTCCGGATTGATGGTGACCAGTATGTGTCTGGCCGTGCGAAGCTCCGGGGTGCGAAATCGATCATGATGGATCTCGTAGAACAGTTGGATGTCGATGTCGGTGACATCCGCTGCATCGGCGGCCACACGCTGCATCACCGCGTCGAACATCAACTCACGCCGTAACGCGTCCGACAGCGACTGCCGGTCCAGACCGTTGGCGACGAGATCCGCTTCAAAATCGCTGGCATCGGCATAACGGGCAGCGACTGCATCCACAGTGCACCTCAGTTGATCGTCAGGCACCACCAGTCCCCGCGCCTCGACGGAACCGAGCACGCGGGACTCCAGCCGGTAACTCCGTGTCGCCCTGACCCGTATGTTCTGGTACTGCTGACCGTCAAGCTCACCAGGGCGCCTGCCATACAGATCGAGCGCACTGCGCAATAGGTGGTAGTTCAGAACCGGGTCTGCGCCAGTGTCTTGAAGCAGCAGGGACATGGCTACTCCTGCACCTCGGGGTCCAGGAAGTCCAGGGACGACTCCGGCACCACCACCGTGCGGCTACGGAACCGCACGTGATACGCCGGTCCGCCCTCGCACAACACCTTCTCGATCTCCCCGGCGTCGCCTGGTCGGGCGATGACCGCACCGCTGACCGCCAGCCGGATACGTGGTGTCACCCGCTCGTGGAACTCGAATCGTGTCGGGATCCAGGGATCGTCGGCAGGCTGCAACTCCTGTTCACGACAGCCGACCACTCTCCGCTGATCGAGAAACTCCACGGAGTAGATCAGCTGGTCCTGCAAAAAAGTGCCGACATCCCGGACATAGCCGACGCTGCCTCGGCGAATAAGCAACTTCCCGGTCGCCAACCCGGGGTAGGTGCCGTCGTTGCGCAGGTTACGCATCACCCGCACTGGCTCCCCGTACTCAAACCTTGGGCGCACCGGCGGATACCTTCGTCGTCAGACTGCTCAGCGGGACCATGACCGGATCGTTCCGACGAAACACCTTGAAGACCTTTTCGGTGCGCGCATCGGATGCGACGAAATCGTTGTAGGCCTGGGTCAACAAGGCCTTGTAGACCCGGCGCATTTCCACCTCATCAGCCGGCATGTCGTCCGAATCGGCCAGATAGTCATGCAAGCGCTGCAGTATATGCAGCCGGTTCACCTGTACCACCGATGGGTCGAACGAGACCTTGAAATACTCGAGAAAATCTTCTGCACTGCTCAGTTCTTCCAGATCCAATTCCAATTCAGTCTCGCTCATGGGTTCCACCTCTACCGTGGTTGAATTCATTCTGATTGAACCGCTTGATGGGGCCTCGTGTCCTTGATCGCAGCCAGTGCCACCTCGATCAATGCCTTGGTGCCGAGTCGATCCCTATCGTCCAGCGCCACCACCTTCTGCAGCCGGACCATGCCGGCGTCGAGTCGGCCCAGTCGCAGTTCCAGATAGCCGGCACCCTTTAGCGCCAGCAGATAGAACCTCAGCAAGGTCAGCGAGGCGCCGTTGAGACCGGAAATATCGGCTACACCCAGGCTGCACCAGTCGGCCGAAAACCCCAGTCGCCGCGCCGTCAGTCGCAGTACCCGTTCCGATACCTCCAATGCCTCTGCGAGGCGGTGCTCGTAGTAGAAGTAGCGATACAGTGCCACCAGCACCAGTGGGTGCTCGGGTTCCAGAAAGTAGGCGCGCAGCAACGCCAGTTCGGCCTGCTCCTGCCCGTAATGGTCGGCCGCCTGCTGAATGGCCGCCTCCGCCGCGGGTTTGATCGGCTCGTCGTAGTAGAGCTCTCCGACCTCGAAGTCCAGCAGATCCATGTCAGGTCCCCGTGGACTGCAGACCGGGGGCGGCCTGTGCACAGACCGTGACGGCGTGATCGATGAAGAACCGCGGCCCTCGCTCAGTCAGGCTACCGGCCATCACGATGTCACTCCGGGTTCCGCGACGCCGATACTGGTCGCGAGGTAGAAGCGCTGCAGATCGGCCTGGACTGGCGGGCGCTTGGTCAATGTGCTGTGCCGGCGGACCAACGCCAAGACACTGGCAGCCTGCAGGTTGTCGAGCTGAATGCCGATCTCAGCGTAGGCCTGAACGACGGCAGAGGCGCCGGAGTGCTTCCCCAGCACGAAGCTGTGTGCCCTGCCCAACTGTGCCGGGTCTACCCCCTGGTAGTTGTTGCGGTCCTTGAGCAGACCATCCACATGGATTCCGGCCTCATGCGTGAAGACGCCGGCGCCCACCAGGCTCTTCTGCCATCCGACCGGTCGCCCCGAGCCCTGCTCGACCAGCCGCGACAGCCTGCCGTAGTCAGACATGTCGATCCCGTGCCCGGTGTCGAAAAACTGCCGCATCCCCATCACGACCTCTTCCAGAGGGGCGTTGCCGGCGCGCTCGCCGAGTCCATGTACCGTGGTGTTCACATGGCTTGCGCCGGCCCTGATCGCGGCCAGGGTATTCGCCGTCGCGAGCCCGAGATCATCGTGGGCATGCATCTCCAGTTCCAGGTCCGATACAGCACCCAGGGCAGCGATCACCTCATGGACCCGAAACGGTTCCATGATCCCGACCGTGTCGGCAAAGCGAAACCGGCGGGCCCCGGCCCGCTGCGCCTGCTCGACGACCCGAAAGAGAAAATCCAGATCTGCCCGGGAGGCGTCTTCACCGCCGACACAGACCTCAAGACCGAGATCCAGTGCCTCCCCGACGTGCCGCAGTATCTGCTCGAGCACCCAGTCCCGATCGCGGCCAAGCTTGCGCCCGATCTGTTGATCGGACACCGGAATCGAGAGGTCGACGCGCTGCGCACCAAGTCCCCGACATTGGGCAATGTCGTGGCTGTGCATACGGCACCAGACCATCAGATCCGCACGCTGCACCTGATCCGCCACGGCCTGGATCGATCGGCGCTCATCCTCGCCCATGGCCGGAATACCGATCTCCAACTCCGGTACCCCGAGCGCGTCCAGCGCCACTGCGATCGCCACCTTTTCCTCGATCGAGAATGCCACACCGGCCGACTGCTCACCATCGCGCAGTGTCGTGTCGTTGATCCTCACTTCCTGTTGTCTGGGCTTCATCACGCCGGCTCCAGAAGCGTCAGGCATAGGTCGGGACGAAGACCTTCTCGGGCTCCTGCACCGGTCGACCGTTTGACCAGTTCGGCCATGACTCATGCCCCCATCGACTTGCGTCTTGTCAGCTCTTCCTGCGGGAGTACCTGAACGAACTCGCCGAGCCCCTCGATCAGATGCTGCTGTATGCCGCCCAGGGTGATCCCGGCCATCTGGCAGCCCGAGCAGGCCCCGACCATCTTCACGTAGATGGACTTCCCATCGACCTCGACCAGTTCCACATTGCCATGATCGCGCTGCAGGTTCGGGCGGATATCCTCGAGCAAGGTCTCGATGCGCCTGAACCTCTGCAGGTTGGTCAGTTGGGCATTTGCTGTGAGTGTCAACATCTTGGAATCCTCCATGGCAAGTGTCTTGCATTGCATCTGGCGAAAGACGCAGCAAGGCGTGTGCCATGCCAATGGGATTCTCCAATCTATTGATTGGGCTAATTAAAAACGAAGAACAGCCCCGCTGCATTGTTCCTGGAACGACAAGCGGAAACTGTAGTTCAGTCACAAAACCGACAAAGGAGCAGCCGTGAACATCGATGCACTGCAACCCGGCGACGTCATCTACGCGGCAAGCCACATCTTCAACGACGGGGGCATACCGGAAATACCCGAAGACGCACTGCTCGGGTCTTGGCGTTACGGAACCCTCAGGCAACGGCGCTCTGCGGCGCGTGGGTGAAGCATCCCTTGGGACAGATGCGCGCACAGGCGCCGCAGCCTATACAGTCCATGGCGTCCACGAGACTCATCACCATCGCCGTATCATCCGAGAAGCCGTCGTCGTCGTCCTCTTCATCGTAGTCGACCGCCGCATCCAGGCCATCGACATCCTCCCGCTCGATGAGATCAAAGACATCACGAGGGCAAACCTTGAAACAGCGGCCGCAACCGATGCAATCGGCTTGGTTGAGGTCTACCACGAAGGCGGGGATATAGGCCTCGCCGCCACGCGTCAAGCCAGTAATCATGCTCATGTCATCTTCCTCCAGCCGCGCCAGACTCCGCTGCCTGATAGGCCGCTTCCGCGTCCGCCCAGGCCTTACAGGAATCGTATGTCTGTTTGGCGATATCGGGGATCTCTTCATAGGCCGCGGGAAGACGATCCTCCACCAGATCATGCAGTTCTCCAGCCTTCTCGGTCGCGATCCGTTTGGCCTTGCGTGCAGCCTTCTGCAGGTTTTTCAATTCCTCCTCGGTCATGGCCAGCCTCTCCTCACATACCAGCGACTTTTGGATGCTGGCCAACGATCTCCAGCGCCACGGAAAGCAACATGTCCGCCTCATCCTTCATCCTGGAGAGCGAGGGGAATCCAAACCGGTGAACATCACGCAGCGTCCTGTCCATGACGACCAGCTTGCCGACCGTGATCAGCGCCCTGCCGAATCCTTCATGCGTGAGGTTGATCATCGGCACTGCCATCAGGCCGCACTCTTTCTCGATCAACGCCGAGATCGCGTTGTAAAAGGCCTTGACCCGTGCCAAAACGATCTCATCCGGATCACCGATTACCGGAATCTCACGCTTCTTCTCTTTGGTCAGGACGAATGGCTCCAGGATCCTCTCCACCGGCCAGTTGTCGTAGGTGCCATAGGTGTCAATGGCCCGCATCTGCCGGAGCATCTCCCTCGCAAAATCCGTTCCCAATACGGGATCGTCATCATTGATCGATAGTGCTGCCTCGCTCATCTCCATCTCCTACAGGTTGATAACCCAGGGCCCAGCTCCCATGCGGAGAGGGATCCCGGCGGGCGACTCGCCCCAGCCCAAAAAGGTTGCTTGAATCAGGAGCCATCGGCCTTCACACACACCGGGCCGACGACACGGCGTAATCGCGGGGCCCAGCGGGGACTGCGCTGGGCCCGTTCCACGAATCGGCCGGCACTCCCCATACCCAGCCAGAGACCGCCTAAGGCTGCTCCGACCTGGGCCAGATCGCCCAAGCCCATCCCGGCGGCCAGCGCAACGGCGCCAATCATGGCCAGCAGCGGAAACACGTAGGCATAGAGCGCGGCAAGCAAGGCCGCCCGCTCGGGGATACCCACGATCACCTGCTGACCGATGCGCACACCCAGGCGGTTGTGCAGGCGCAACTGATTGCGCCGAAGGCCAAAGAACCTGGCCACCACCGAGGTGGTACAGCCCGAAGACCCGCAACTCGTGCAGGCACTCACAGCCTGGGTCTCTACCCAGACAAAGGCTCCCTCGGCGCGAACCACGGTGCCACTTGCCTCCAACATGTCGCTACTCCAACCACCCTGCGGCTTCCATGGCGTCGAAGCGCCCCACATCGGTCGACTGTGCGTCCGCAATTGCCTTTGCGAGCCAGCGACTTGGGCCTTGACGCAGTTCCTCCTGCAACGAGACGATCAGGTCACTGATCACGGCACCGGGCGACACCTTTACCGGCTGAATCCCTTTGGCCTTCAGCTGGCCGATCGCCGAGGCACCGACCGCTTGGCTGTATACCGCCGCGCAGCCCGCCAGTGCCGCGATCTTGGCCGCCAGTTTGTCTTCGTTGCCGTCCATATCCGGGCGGCCGAAGGCGCTGGCCTCGACGAACCGCAACTGATCACGATTGAGGACATAGACCGCGAAGGACCTGGCTGCACCGAAGTGCTGGTCCACGTGCTTCATGTCGGACGTGGCAAAGGCCACCTTGATCGCCGTCTGCATCCATAGATCCTCATTGTCGCGGTACACCAGCTGCAAACGCCTCTGCAGACCCATGATTAACGGCCTCCTGATACTCTGGCTTCTGTGCATAAATCGACCTGTATGGGTGAATCTCACCCTTGCCGAGCTCCAACAACAGATTCGCCAGATCAAACAACGTCTGTCGCGAGCCGCGATAGCCGATCCAGGTCTTCTGATAGCCGCCGAGCAGGTCGTACTGGGGGAACCCGGCCCTGACCAACGGCCGGCCCAGTCGACGGGCCGGCTCTACCCCATGGGAGTTCGTTACCAGCACATCGACGCCCCGCTCCCGGGCCGACCGCTCGAGATCCTCTAGATCACCGATCTTGATCTCGGCTAACCCCGACCTCGCGAAGACCGGGGCATTGACGGACGACACGGCGACCACGACCTCGGCACCGACCCCATGCAGAAACTCACTGAAGGCATGGATCAGATCGGGATCACCCGCCAACGCGAAACGGCTCATACCAAGCATGAAGTGACAGTCCAACATGGCGTCGTGCAACTGAGCGCGTTGCCGCTCGATGCGTTCCGGGACTGCTTCGGCGGAGATCTCATGCAGGGCAAGCATCAGGCCATCCACCGCCTCAAGCCCCATCAGATGATCAAGGCGAAAGTCCGGCACCCCAGTGAGTTCATGCAGCAGGTCCGCCGCCATGTGCAGGGAGGCCCCGATCACCAGCGTCGCCCTGGCGTCGCCAAGGGTCTGCAGTTCGGAGACCTCGGCCCCGCCGATGGTCAGCGGTGAAAACTGATCCGCGCCAAGATGGCCATCCAATGAGTCGGAAAGATCAGGTAGCAAGACAGGCCTCAATCCGAACTGTTCGATGATATCTTTGAGTTCCTCGAGATCGCCCGGCGTCAGACTAGATCCCACCAGCACATTGACCTGGCGCTGCCGACGCCCAGGGACCGTTCCTGCGGAGTGCGCCGACGGCACCAGCGTCGAGATGATCGCCTCCAGCGCCTTGGCAAAACCCGTCTCCAGACAGCCACTGAAATCCGGCGCGGATACCGGCACCACGGGTACCGCTGCGAACGCCGGATGCAGTTTTCGGAATTCCCTGACGGCCATGTTGACATCACTGCCTTGGGTCTCCGACAGGGCTGTCGTGGGCAGACCGATCAGTAAAGGCGCGTGTTTTTCGCAGAGGGTCCGGAGCCCCTCGATCACGCTGTCCTCCGAACCCATAATGGTCGTCACCTGGTCCATGGCCGTTGTCTGTAAGGGGATCGGCTCGCGAAAATGCCGCACGAAGAAAACCTTTCCGAATGCGGTGCAACCCTGAGACCCATGCAGCATCGGTATGGCACCGCGGAAACCCAGGAAGGCGAGCGCGGCTCCCAGGGTCTGGCTTGCCTTGAGTGGACTCACGGAGAGTGCCTTGTGGCGCTTGATGATCTCAGCCACGTCCGACATCTCCCTGGGCAACCTCGGCTGGCGTATCGACGCCGGTCGGCATAATCCTCTGTCCGCCCGGCACCGGGGGTCTCATCTGCGCCCAGGGTGCGGGGCGACGCACGGCATCCCACACGGGGCTGTCTATGGTAAGGACCAGTTGCCGCGCGAGTTCGAGCATCCCGACATAGCCCGCATAGCCGAACTCGCGCTCCTGGTTGATATCGAGAAAAGGAATACGCGCCTTCAGCGCCGTGTACATGTTTCTCCCTCCGGCGATCAGCACATCGACGTTGTTGTCGCGCACGATCTTCAGCAGGGCTCGTGGATTACCGTCCTCGATCATCACGGCGTCCTGCCCCATGAGTTCGCGAATCCTCGCCTTGTCCTCTTCGGTGGACTTTTTGGTACCCGTTGCGACCACTTCCATGCCCAGATCCTGCAAAGCGGCGATGACCGACCAGGACTTCACGCCACCCGTGTAGAGCAGTGCCTTTCTGCCACTGAGCCTCTCGCGCCATGGCCGTAGGCCAAGGTCGATCCGCGCCTCCTCCCGCTCGATCAGCGCCTCGGTGCGCGCTGCAAGGTCGCTGTCGCCGATCAGCCGGGCGAAATCGCGCAGCGCCTGTGATACATCACCCACGCCATAGAAGCTTCCTTCAAACCAGGGCGTACCGAACGCTTCCTTGAGCTTACGCGCCACGTTGATCATCGCCTTCGAGCAGACCATCATGTTTGCCCGCGACCGGTGCATCGTCTGCACCTCCCGGTACCTGGCGTCACCCGACAGCGCGCACAGCACACGCAGGCCCAACTCATCCAGCAGCGGCAGCACATGCCACAGCTCACCGGCGATGTTGTATTCGCCGATCAGGCAGACATCATGGATCTCGATACCGCCCACGCTGGCCGCTTCGGGCAGTGGATCCGGCTCGCGCGTACCACAGACGCAGCGCACCATGGTCTCGCCGGCGATCCGGTTGCCCAGGTTCTTCGTGCCGTAGAACCCGGCAGCGTCTACCGGGACCACGGGAGTTCCCCACCGGGCCTCCGCCTCCTTGCAGACCGCCGCGATGTCGTCACCGATCAGCGCGGGTACGCAGGTGTTGTAGACGAAGACCGCGGCGGGTTGATGGTCCTTGACAGCCTGTTTTATCGAGTGAAACAGTCTTTTCTCCCCGCGCCCCATGATGACATCCTGCTCCGTTAGGTCGGTCGTCATGCCCATGCGGAAAAGCCGCGCACCGCTGGACCGAGTGCCGCGGTTGTCCCAGGAACTGCCCGCGCAGGCTATGGGGCCGTGTACGATGTGCGCGACATCGGCGATCGGCAGCAGGGCGATCTGCGCGCCATCGAAGGCACAACCGCCTGCCGTGGCGCCGGGCTTCGGCTTGGCGCAACCCGACTTGGACTTCTTGTTATAGGCACATGCCGGTTCGTCCAGTAGCACCGCGATGTCTTTTTGTTTCATGATTCCGCCTATGGAGGCTGTGTCGTTTCATCCAATTGAAGCAGCCGGCATGCCAAGGCTCATCCCCATGATTCTGCGAAGTTTTCTAAAGCCTCTCATTGTCGGGTTTGCGACAATGCAACAGGGGTGGCAGGCCTGCGACCACATACCGGCAGGGATTCCGCTCAGACACCGTAGGGATGCCGCTCCCAGTCATGCAGGATCTGCAGGTCCTTGCGGGGCAAATAGTCGTAGGCACCCATCAGATCCGCCAGCACCGCATCGGCCAGGGCATAGCTGTCGCCCTTGCGGCTGAGCATCGTGAAATACCAGGCAAAGGGATAACCCACTGCACGATCATAGGCATGGAGCTCGGTCGCAAGCTTCGCGCCCCGAAGATCCGGCTTCACCGGCAGATCGGGAAACCGCTCCCCACCCACCGCCAGTGGCCGCGCCATGACCCGACACGTGCCGTCCTGATCCTTGTACTCCCGCAGCGCCAGGACCCAGTGATCGCAGAGATTCGCTTGGCCGGCGGCGCTGCTGTTACGCCAGTCGTTCATGAAGCGCCGCAGGACGCGCAAGTGAGGCCCGTCAACGGGCCCTTCTTCCAGCAGCTCAGGAACCAGGGTCGTCCGGCGAAACTGATAGAAGGAGCGGCTGATCGGACGCATCTGGGCGTTGCGCATCTCGAGCGGCTCGAGCAGATCTTCGATACTGTCCGGCAGCCACTCGGGGTCGATCAGAGGTCGTTCGATCAACTCCTGTAACTCCTCGATCTCAATCTGGATGAAGTCCTCCGGCCGCTCTCCGCAGGCGGCGGTAAAGAAGTGCGTCTTGCCTGCCATGCGCGTCGCGAGGTAGCCCGCATCGCCATAGTCCGCCAGCAGCGACTCCATGTCTCCAGCGCAGGCCGCTTCCAGCCAATGTGTGATGTTGTCGGATACGCGCCGATGATCGGGGTCCACCACCCCACCCAGCCGATGCCAACCACCACGAGTCAGGACCCAACGGAACGGCTGTCCCGGGGCCAAACCGTTGACAGCCTCGGTCACCGCGGCAATGCCGGCGATCGGTTCCAGATCGGCGCAGACGCGGCTCAGGGCCTCGGGTGACGGGATATCGCATTGCATCGCAGGCGGCTCTTGGACGGGTTTTCTCAGAAATCGTCTTCCGGATGGCGGCGCGTCTGCGCGCATGAACGAACGCACGGGTACGACGGTGCAAGTCCTTGTTGCCGATCAGTTCTCTTCCCGGCTGGCCACGACCAGACCGCTGGCCACCGCCAGATCGACGGTCAATTGCAGGCAGTGACTACTGGCGTCGATCAGGTAGAGATTGAACCCGGCACTTGCCAGGAACGCATCGTCCGACAGGACGTCCGCATCGTCACAGAAGGTGAAATGCAGGTCCGGAAAGGCAGCTCGCAAGCCGGTCTCTTTGTTCGGCATGGCCGCATGTTCCAGCAACCAGGCATCGACCCGCTGTACCTGATCGGCGTTCATCACGCATCCGCATCCTGCAAAAAGCGTATCCGCTCCTCCGGTGCCTGACCCATGACCTTGGCCAGCCAAGGTGGGGCGTCCGCGCCGAGCACCTTCTGCAGTGACTGGATCTCGTCTGTCGCGGATCCGATTTCGGGCTTTTTCACCGGATGGACCCCGGCCCGCACGACCCTGGCGGCGGCCGGTCCGCCAATCGAGGCAACGAACAGAATCTGACAGTCGCTGACGAGATCGGCGCGATAGCCGTTCTTATCCTGCTTTTCCAGAGCCGGATCCACTTCACGGATCACGACAAGCCGACTCTCGAGGGCTGAAACCTGATAGACCAGGAATCGGTGGCAGGATCCGAAATGCCCATCGAGCATCTCTCCCCGGTTGGAGGCGCAGGCCACCCGAATACTGTTCGGCATATCGCCAGCGCTGTAGGCCTGAACCCCGGGGAGTGGATCGACCGTCGCGCCCGTGTCACCCCTGAGCAATGCTACCGCCCGTTCCATCGCCTCCGGATCAATTTCGGCGAACTCCCCGTCCAATGCCGACCGAAGACGCTTGCCGGTCAGCATCGACAGGGACCTCACGGTCGGCGGCATCACCATCACGTCGGCCAGCACTCTGAACAGACGAGCCACATCGTTGTCCGGAAGTTCCCGCGCCGCCAAGCCGATGCGCAGCGCCACCTCATGACCAACATCCACATCGCTCATTTCTTTCTCCAGACCCGGCCCGGCGTGCGCCCGAGCCAGGCCAAGTTGATCCCGGATCAGGCCGGTACTATGCAGTCATCCTCCATGCAGACATCGAGGCACTGGGGCACATCAAACTCCCCTTCGCACTCTGTGCAGGTGGCGGCCTCTATCTTGTATACGCCCTTGAATGGCTTAATCGACTGGGTTGGGCATACCGGCTCGCAATCACCACATGCGGTGCAAATATCTTTAACGATGGCTAAGGCCATGGCAGATCTCCTGAAAATGTTTGAAACGGCGTAACCGCTCACCTCCTGAATCCCGCCGGCCCCTGGAAGGAGGACCGGAACGCGCGGTGCATCAGAAAGAGTCCCAACCCAGCCTTCCAGGGAGGGTCCTCGGTCACGAAACCTCAATCACACCCGCTTGAAGCGCAGTGTCGTAGGAAAACTCGGACGCGGACTTATCGGGTCGATGTAATACCTGGAGCCATCAGTGAGCTCCACTTCACCACCCCATTCCGCATCCGTATCTCGCTCGACGTGGGCGATCTGTTCCTCCTGGTCTTTCTTGGCGATGTAGAACAGGAGGATACCGTCCGGTTTAGCGCGGATCATTACATTGGGCATAGACACCTCTCGTCCGAAGAACCAGTGCTGGTGGCGTACCAGGAGCCGCCCCAGGGATCACCGGACCAGATCGTAGTTGTAGTCGGTAATGCCCATGTCACGCGTCTCCTCGTCAAGGCGTTCGAGCACGGCGTTAACCAGCGTCTTGAGCATATACATCGCACCCTCGTAGCCGAGGGTCGTATCCCGATGCATGTGATGCCTATCGAAGATCGGGAAGCCGATCCGGATCAACGGTACCTCGTGCTCCTTGCCCTTGTGCAGCGTATCGCGCTGGATGAACTTGCCGTAGGAATTCCCGATCATGAAGTCGGGTTTGTTGGTGAACATCAGTGAACGGAAGTGCCACAGGTCCTTGCCGATATGGACCTCGCTGTTCTGACCATAGGGCGACTCCGCCAACATCTGCTCAACCGCCTTCTTCCAACGCTTGTTGGCGTGGTTGCAGAGGATCTGGGTCGGCTCGGCGCCGAGTTCCATCAGGAAGCGCGCCATCCCCAGAACAAAGTCCGCGTCGCCGTAAAGACCGAATTTCTTGCCATGCAGCCAGGCATGACTGTCGGTCATCATGTCCACCAGAACCCCACGCTCGCGGGTCAGGGAGTCTGGTATCGGCGCGCCGGTCAACTCCGAAACCTTCATCAGCAGCTCGTCGGTGGCCGTCAGACCCATGGGTATGGCGATATCTGTAACCTGATGCTTCCAGACAGTCTTGCTGAATTTCTGACTCTTTACCGACTGCCAAGGCTGCAGGAACAAGGTATCCAAGGCATTCGGCGCGTCCTTCATCTCCTCGATCGTCGTACCGCCATCGTACATCCTGAAAGTGCCGTCAGCTGGTGTATCCAGGACGTCCGACGGATCACATAGCATCGTGCAATGAACGCCCATCTCGGCGAACATGCGCTTCATCACGCGATAGTTACCCAAGTAGGTCTCGAATCCCGGAACGATATTGATTTTCCCGTTGCTGCCGACTTTCTTGTCTTCCATATGGTTCAGCGTGAAGTAACGCTGAATGCCTTCGAACATGTTGTCCCATCCCGTGGTGTGCGAACCCACGAAGCTCGGCGTATGCGCGAAGGGCACCGGAAAATCATCCGGCACCGCCCCGTCACGTCGCGCATTGCCGATGAACGCATTCAAATCGTCTCCGATCACCTCGGCCATGCAGGTTGTAGAAACCGCGATCATCTCCGGCTTGTACAGCGCCCTGGCATTCTCCAGGCCCGCGGACATATTTTTCTGCCCGCCGAACACTGCCGCGTCCTCGGTCATCGAGTCCGAGACGCAGGCGATCGGCTCCTTGAAATGGCGATTGAAATACGTTCGGAAATACGCGACGCAACCCTGGGATCCATGGACATACGGCAGCGTCTTCTCGAAGCCCAACGCACAAAGCACGGCACCGAGCGGCTGACAGGCCTTGGCCGGATTCACCGTCAGGGCCTGGCGGGCAAAATTGATTTCTTTATAGGCCTCGGTGGTCGTCCACTCGAAGATCTCCTCAATCTTCTCCGAGGGCACACGTTCCTCGAACATTTTCTGTTTGTTGCTGAGGGTTTCCTTGTACTCATCTTGTAGAAACAGGGGGTAGCTGGGCTTAATGTTTCCCACTTCCTGGCTCATGACTAGTCTCCTACCGCGCCACAAATCCGTGGACATACGGCTGGTTGATGACAAATCCTGGCAGATGTCCGCCCGCTGCCCGCGGGCGAAGCATCTCGGTTCAGGCCGCCGCTCCGGCCGTGGCTGACTGGCCATCCAGCCACGGCGCACGGATCTTTTTCCAGCATGGATTGTTCAGCGTCATATCCATGTCGCGAGCGAAGATGGCAAAACCGTCATAGCCGTGATACGGGCCCGAGTAATCCCAAGAGTGCATCTGCCGGAAAGGAATGCCCATCTTCTGGAAAATGTATTTTTCCTTGATGCCGGAGCCGATCAGATCGGGCTTGACCTTCTTGACGAACTCCTCGAACTCATAGCCAGTGACATCGTCGTAGATCAGGGTCGTGTTGCCCATCTCCGTGATCGTGCGGTCGTAGTCGTCGTTATGGGCAAACTCGTAGCCGGTACCGACGACCTCCATGCCGAGGTCCTCATAGGCACCAATCACATGACGCGGACGCAGCCCCCCCACGTAGAGCATCACCCGTTTGCCCTCGAGGCGCGGACGGTACTTCGCGATCACCGCCTCGTACTCTGCCTTGTACTTCTCGATGACCCGTTCGGCGTTCGCCTTGATGGTATCGTCGAAGAACGCAGCGATCTTACGCAGACTCTCGGCGATCTTGGTCGGACCGAAGAAGTTATACTCCATCCATGGTATGTTGTATTTCTCTTCCATATGACGGGATATGTAGTTCATCGACCGATAGCAGTGGATTAAATTGAGCTTGGCCTTCGGTGTGTTCTCGATCTCCGCCAGGGTACCGTCCCCCGACCACTGGGCAATGACCCTCAGGCCCATCTCTTCCAGCAGGGTACGCGAGGCCCAAGCATCTCCGCCGATGTTATAGTCGCCGATGACGGTGACATCATAGGGCGTACCGTTGAAGGAGGTCTTGTCGCGTGCATCCAGCACCCAGTCTCTGATCGAGTCGTTGGCGATGTGATGTCCCAAAGACTGGGATACACCGCGGAACCCCTCACAGCGCACCGGCACGACCGGCTTCTTGATCTCTGCAGTGGTCTTCTTGGCCACGGCTTCGATGTCATCGCCAATCAGTCCGATCGGACACTCCGACTGGACCGTAATCCCCTTGTTCAATGGGAACAACTGCTCGATCTCAGTCATGATCTTCGCCAGCTTCTTGTCGCCCCCAAAGACGATATCCTTCTCCTGGAAGTCCGAGGTGAAGTTCATGGTCCCGAAGGTGTTGATGCCCGTAGCACCGACATAGTAGTTGCGGCGCCCGGCACGCGAGTACTGGCCGCAGCCCACCGGGCCATGGGAGATATGGACCATGTCCTTGATTGGCCCCCAGACGACACCTTTGGAGCCTGCGTAGGCGCAGCCGCGGACGGTCATGACCCCGGGGAGCGACTTCCGATTGGAGGTAATGCACTTCTTCGATTCCGCGACGTCCTGGTCGATGACGGCGAGGTGCTTCTCACGGTCCTTCCTGATTTTCTCAGGGTAGACCTCCAGCACCTCCTGGATCAGGGCCTCGGTCTCTTCACGAGTCATGGTTGACATACTTTTCTCCTTTTCCCGCCACCACTAATCCGTGGATAGGCCGGGGATGAACAGAACATCGGATCAAGCCGACACAATAAGTCTCGGCCTAAGAGCGTCGATCAGGCAGTCGCTTCCGCGACGGCGGCCTTGCCGATGATGCTTTCGTCTTCCTCATCCATCAGGCCGAAATTCATGAGCAGCTCCTCGAGCGCATCCATGGTGATCGGGGTGGGGATGACCATCTTCTTATTGTCGATGATCTTTTGCGCCAGATCCCGGTATTCCTGTGCCTGTTTCGCAGCCGGGTCATACTCGATGACGGTCATGCGCCGGATCTCGGCCCGCTGAACGACGTTGTCGCGCGGAACGAAGTGGATCATGTGGGTGCCAAGCTGCCGCGCGAGTTCCGTGATGAGCTCGTCTTCGCGGGCGGTGTTACGGCTGTTGCAGATCAGACCAGCGAGACGCACGCTGCCGGAGCTGGCGTATTTGACGATGCCCTTCGAGATGTTGTTGGCCGCATACATGGCCATCATCTCGCCGGATACGACGATGTAGATCTCCTGTGCCTTGTTTTCGCGGATGGGCATCGCGAAACCACCGCAGACCACGTCGCCTAGCACGTCATAAAAGACGAAATCAAGGTCTTCCTCGTAAGCGCCTTCCTCTTCGAGGAAGTTGATCGCGGTGATGACACCACGTCCGGCACAACCCACGCCGGGTTCTGGTCCACCGGATTCAACGCATTTTATGTTGCCGTAGCCGGACTTGAGCACGTCCTCAAGCTCGAGGTCCTCGACAGTGCCGGCCTCGGCCGCCATCTCCATGATCGTGTTCTGCGCCTTGGAGTGCAGAATGAGGCGGGTAGAGTCAGCCTTGGGATCACAACCGACGATCATGACCTTCTTCCCCAGCTCGGCGAGGCCGGCCACCAGGTTCTGGGTGGTGGTCGATTTCCCGATTCCACCCTTGCCGTAGATCGCACATTGACGCAGTGGCATTTGAATCTCCTTTCAACCATTGTTGACGAAGTTGCAGGGTGGACCCCGCAGGTTCACCCGGGCAAATGGAACTTAGCAAAGCATGTGCCAATGATCGAATGGTTATCTAGGTAATTGTTTTGGCTTTGTATTTTCGGATATCCGTGCGGCCAAAGACCGTGTGCTTGGCGGCAACCGCACAAGGGAGGTAGGCATGTCGACATCGATGTCCGGTCTGCAACTGCCGGGACATACCCATCTGTCGCTCAACCGCTGCAGCGTCCCGCCGCATATCCTGGGTAGCCTGGTGTTTCAACGTCATCCGACGGCGCTATTCCTCGACGGCGTGCTGGATTTCCATCGGGACCTGTTCTGCACACTGGACGGCATCGCCACCGCCAAGGATCGTGCGGCGCTGTTCATGGAGTTCATGCGTGCCTCTTTCTTCCTGGATCACCCCGAGGAGGCCGGTTCGGCTCCGGCAACGCAGCGTATCCACAGAGAAAAAGCAGATTACCTCCGACTAATACGTGGGTGGCTGTTCAACGCCGATAGTAGGGAGGGTGCCGTACTGAAGGGCTGGGTGGAGTCCCGCTTCGGACTCTTGCCACGCAACCATTGTGGGCCGCTCGGAGATTTTACCGGTGCCAACTACCAAGCGTACCTCGCTGCACGCACGCAAGGCCTGTACAACTGCAACGCGCTGGAGGCACAGGTCGATCTGCTTTACACCTACTGCCAGTATGAAATCACCAGACGCTATCCTGCATCGACAACGCATCTGACCCTATATCGCGGCATCAACCACATCACCGAACATGAAATACTGGCAAGACCAGATCCCAACCAATGGTGCCTGGTCATGAACAATCTGAATTCCTTTACCGCCAGCGCAGACCGTGCCGATGAATTCGGTGATGTCGTGCTCTTTGGTCAGGTACCCCTCGTCAAGATCCTGCTCATGCCCGACCTGCTGCCAGGAGCCCTTTGCAATGAGCAGGAGTACCTCGTCATTGGGGGTGTGTATCAGCTGGAGGAATGGTCGCGGTGTGTGCGGCCCAGTCGCGATTAGGGCAACGCCAACGCAGCCAAACGGCGGGGACATACCCGGCCCGCGTTGTCGCATACGCTACAAAAAAGTGCCTTTGTCAACGAGACCGGAACGCATCTGGCGGTTTCCCGGCCAGGTTTTCCTGGCCTGACTCTTGCAGCCATCGGGTGAGCCACGCGGACCGATAATCCTGGAGATCCTGATGACCGAAGTAGACCCGCAGATGCTGATCGAAGGCATTCAGACTGGCAGCATCGTGCCCTATCTCGGGCCCGGTGCACTTGCTGACGTGATCGACTGCGACAGCGGCCAACCCATCCCCGCCGACAGCGACAGTCTGATCCTTGCCATGAACAACGGCAAACCCATGTCGCCCCGGCTGATGTACGAGTTCCCTCGTGCCGCCATGGATGTCGAACTCAAACGCGGCAGGGGCGCTGTGCACCGCTTTCTTGACCAGACCTACTCGCAGACGCAATGGACCAGGTCCGCGGTGCACGACTGGTTGCAGCGACTGGCGCCGCCTTACGTCATCGACATCAATCGCGACACGCAACTCCAGCAAAGCTATGCCGATCGTCCTCATACGCTGATTCGGGGCATATCGAGGGTGGCAGGCACCGACTTCCGATTCCGAATCCACAGCTACGATGGAAGCCGCTATTCCGAAGAGGAGATCCCGCAGTCCGAAGTCGATCCATCGCTCCCCATCCTGTTCAAACCCATGGGCAGCCCTTTGCCGGATCCAACCTATATCGCGTCCGACGCGGATTTCGTCGATTACATCAGCGAACTGATGGGTGGCTTCGCGATACCCGACTTCGTGAAGACTTATCGCAAGGGCAAGCAGTATCTTTTCATCGGCGTCCGCATGACCCGCGACACCGAGAGAATGGTCCTGTCCGACATCATCTACGGTGCCGGAACTCCCGCCGGTTGGAACCTGCTGCCAGAGGCTACCGAGAAGGAACGCCGATTCTGCGACAGAATCGGCCTGCAACTCCTCGACTTCGATATCCCTGAGCTATTGGCGGCCGCCCCACGAGGTAAGACGACACCCAGCATGGTCGGTGCGACTCAGGACGTGGGCTGTTAAGCCATGTCCTCATTGTCGCCCATCAGTCGGCTCCGTCATGCCGAGTCTGCGGCCCCGATCGTGGATCTCCAGCCAGTCGCGAAGCTCGCTGAGCATGTTGCCTTGCATGAGAACGCATTGCCTCTCTCCGCACCCGGCGCAAGGCGCCGATCCTTGCGGCCACGACGTCAGCACGCTCTGACCCGGACCAGGGCCAGGGCCTGTCTCTCACAATGCGCCCGCACCCTGGCATCCAGCGACTCAATCCAGGCCACAGGGATGGCGTCCCTTCCGTACAGAGCCCCCGCGAGCATACCCGCGAGAGCCCCGGTCGTATCCGCGTCACCACCTCGATTCACGACATCGACAAGCACGCTCTCGAGATCCTCATGCGCGAACAGCGCCTGAAACACCGCTCGCAGGGTCTCCACTATCCAACCGCTTGGGTTGAGCACCATGGGCTCATCGAAAGCAAACTGCGGAAACCGGTTGACGAGTTGGTCCGCGATGGTCCGGAGCGTCGGGAGCGAGCCGCCTCTCAGCGCCTCGACCAGCATCAGCAGCACGGCCTCGGTACCGGCATCAGCCGTCTCACAATGGTGTGTCACATGCGCCTGGGTCCTGGAATCCGCCAGCAGTTTCGACACAGGGCTGTTCCAGTTCAGCAAGGCAATCGGCAGGCAGCGCATACAGGCACCATTTCCGGCCGTGTGCGGATCCTTTTCCACCTCGGCGATACCGGTCGCGCGATACCGCAAGATGCCGCGCCGCACCGTGTGCCCTATATCCACCGGCCGAGCCCGCATCCAATCGCTGAAGGACTCCGCTACCGTCACGGGATCCACGACTCCCGCGTTCGCCAGGATTGCCTCGCCGAGCGCCAGACTCATTTCGGTATCATCCGTAACCGAGCCGGGTTTCAGGTGCAGCCAGCCTCCACCGACCAAGTGGCGATGCAGTTTGTACTGCTGGGCGATCTCCCGTGGGGTCATGAACTCCGTCGTCGCACCAAGCGCATCACCGATAGCGAGTCCGAGGTAGGCCCCAACGGCGCGCTGACGGAGTTCCTGCACGACCAATCCTCGGGTCAGTCTTCAGGTCCGAAGCAACCGGCGTAGTCGATGCAACCCGCGCAGGTCGGCGCGCGACAGGTGTGGATGCCTTCTCTATCGCATAGCTGCTTGTACAGGAATTTCTTCCACTTCATGTCGCGATCATTGCGCTCGGCCAATGGCCGGAAATATTCATGCATCATCCGCGTGAGCTCAGGCCGCTGCCAGAGACCCAGATCCTGCCAGAGGTGGTCCGACCCCATACAACCGGCCACTAGGATATCCGCCATCACCGTATCCTGTTCAGCATTGCGGGTCATGTTCTGCAGCAAGAGGTTACGCAGATCCGCCATTTCGTCCCAACGCTCGGGGTCCAGTGGCCTGCCATATTCCTGGAATACGGTGGGATCGACGTCGGGAAACTGGGAGCCGATCAGATCCTGAAAGCGCCGCCTGGACAGCCCCAGCCACTGCGGCATGGATCCGACTCCCAGAGACCAGGAGGCGAGCATCTGCGCCAGGGACCTTTGCATGGAGGTCCCCCGACACCCGGGCACCAATGCCAAATACACCCCTTGCAATGAAGTTGGCGCGGTTGCCAGGGATTCCATCACGGCGCGTCGTACTCGACGACGATGTCCTCGTCACGCGGGATGAACTGGCAGGCCAGACGCCAGGTACTGGGCAGATCATCCACGATCATCTGCTCCAGTTCCGCCTTGCTGATCTTACCCAATTCGCGCAGCACCTTTTTTTCCTTCTCTTCGAGGTGATAGCCCATCGGCGTCTTGTCTCCGAGATATTTGACCTTGATGACACAGCTGCCGCAGTCGCCCTCGCCACAGTCAAAACTGATCGGTATCTTGTTGGTCTTGGCGATTTTAAGAACGGTTTCGGTGAAGCTGCCGGCTACCGCATAGACGGTCTTGTCCTTGTATCCCGGGTTGGAGAAAGTAATCAGTGGCATTTGTGCACCCTCTTGTAAAACGTTATTAGGCGGGCTTGACCCTGCAATCCCCAAGTATCTGTGCCTGGCAGGCAAGTCGATCATGCCGGCCCGCCATGTTCTCCTTGAGCACCTTTTCCTCGAGCACCGATGGTTGAGTCAGGTTGTTCCACCCCGCGACCACATGCATCATACAAGTCCCACAGTCTCCCTCCCGGCAACCATAAATGATGCCGGCCCCGACCTTTTCCGAAACCTCGATCACTCGTGTGCCAGCCGGCACATTGACCGTCTGTCCGATATCGTCGAAGGTGACCATTGCTTTTGCCATAACTTTCCCCTTGAGTTAAAACTCCTGTGACAGAAGTCGATTGAGCTCAAATCAGATCTGCAAACTCGACGATGTCGTTGTCGGAAGCCTTGCCGACCAGGACCTCCGCGATCTCCTGACCGAATTGACGGCAATCTTTCAACTCTTCCTCAGTCGGGATCAGTTTGACCCGCACACCCTGCCTCGGGATATGCATCTTGAGTCCCCGCATGCGGTCTTCGATCATCCGGACCGCCTCGCCAGACCAGCCAAAGGAGCCGAACGCCCCACCCAGTTTTCCCTTGAGGTTGACAACTGCGAGTGAAGACAGCAGGTCCCATACCGGCTTCACCGCATCACCGTTGATCGTGGGTGATCCGAACAGCAAAGCATCCGCTTCCTCAATGAGATCGACGAACGGACTCGTCTCCCCCCCTTGCAGATCAAAGAGAGAGACCCGGACACCGGGCACCGAGCCGGCACCCTCGCTGATCTCCTCGGCCATGCGTGCGGTGTTGCCGTAGGAACTCATGTAGAAAATGATCATCGACTGATCCTCGCTACCGATGCCCCGGGCCAGCGCCGATGTCGAGAGTTCGCGGTAATGGGTCACATAGCGTCGCGGTCGCTCGCGCAGGATAGGTCCATGGGTCGGTGCAATGAGCCGCAGTTGCAAGGGCTCTATCAGCTTCAGCGCCTCCATGACATGCTTTTTGAATGGCCGCATGATGTGCGCATAGTAGTAGTCGAACGAGAATCGAAAATCGCCGACGAGATCATTGAAAAGCCGCTTGTCGCAGTAATGACACCCAAAAACATCACCAGAAAACAGAATGGCCTCTTCTTCCAGATAGGTGCACTGGGTATCCGGCCAGTGCAGGAAGGGCGTGTGCAGAAATCTCAGGCTACGATCCCCCAAGCTGACGGAATCCCCGGTGGTCACCGTTGTGTATTCCAGATCGTCGCCCGCATGAAGCAAGGCCTTGAGCATCGACGTCGCCCGCTTGGAGATGTATAGACGCGCGTGTGGGGCCCTACGCATCAACTCTGGCAAGGCACCGCTGTGATCGGGCTCCAGGTGATTGAGCACGATCACCTTGATCTCGCTGTAATCGATCACGGACTCAAGGCGCGAGAAGAACTCATCCGCAAAGTTCTCTTTTACCGTGTCGATCACAGCCACGCCATCGCTCCCCTTCACCAGATAAGAGTTGTACGTAGTACCGTTGGCGGTGGTGAGGATGATGTCGAAGACTCGCAGCGTCGGATCCAGCGCACCAATCCAGTAGACCTGCTCCGCGACCTCGACGGCCCGACGGTGGGAGGAGACGTCTATCCCGCCACTCATCGCGACACCTTGCACGCAGCAGCGAACAGGCACTGCAAGGCTTTCAGCTTCCGCGCGGTTTCCATCGCAGTGACGCCTAACGCGACCGGATCTCTGCCATCGCCGCCCGCATCCGTGCTGGCGGTATGCCGGTGAGTGAGCCGGGAGGATTCGCCGGTACACCCCAGCGGTCCAGAATCGCACCCTCGATGGGACAGATGCTCGCGCACTGCGCCTCCGCATGCTCCCCGTCGCACTCGGTGCAGCGATTGCGGTCGATGAAGAAATGGGGCTGCGCCGCGTGTATCGCGCCGCTGGGACACAGCGGCTCGCAGGCCCAGCAGTTCACGCAGCTGTCTATGATCTGATATGCCATGGCTCTGTTCCTCAGATACCGGCCTGCAAAAGGATTTGTTCCCCAGCGACATCTCTGCGAAGTCCCTTCTCGACCAACTCGGCATAGACGGCCGAAACGGCCTGCTCGATCGGCTCCATGGCGTGCTCGCCGTTCGGCGCAATCCCGGCCTGCTCCAGCATCTCCCATGGCTCATACCCTATCTTCGAACATAGAACCGCCTCACAGCCGGCGAGCGCGGCAATGGTCTTCTGCAGAACGCTCTCGCCATCACCGCAGCTGTTGCCCTCACGGTAGAGTTCGACCTTGCGATGACCGATGAAACGCACGTCCATCGGCGAGGCTTCGTAGACGAGAAACTCCCGGGCGTGACCGAAGTGTTGGTTGATTACGCCACCCCCAGTGGTTGCGACAGCCACCAACATGGGACGTGACGTTCGCTTCCTGCCACCCAGAGCCGTCAGTGGAATGAATTGCTCACCCGCCGGCTTGCGCTGGGCCTCGAGGGTGGCCAGCGCCGCTTGCTGATACGCGGCGCGCTCGCGCATGGCGGCCTCGTAGTCGATCACCATCTCTTCGACCTTATCCATGGTGAACTCGTCGCCCCTGTCCTCACCCAGCATGCCCACGGCATCGGCCCTGCACTGTCGGCAGTGACGCATCAGGTTCATGTCGCCCGCGCACTTGTCCTGCAGCGACTGCAACTCGTCATGAGTGGGCCCACGCTGGCCCATGACGCCATAGAAAGTGCCATGCTCGGCCTCTGCGATCAGCGGCATCACGTTATGCAAAAAGGCGCCCTTGGCCTTGACGATCTGGCTCACCTCCTCGAGATGCCGGTCATTGACGCCCGGGATCATCACCGAGTTCACCTTCACCAGCACGCCTCGCTCCGTGAGCATCTGCAGACCCTGCTGCTGACGTTGAATCAGGATTTCTGCCGCTTTCCTGCCCTTGATCCTGCGGTTTTTCCAGAAGATCCAGGGATAGATCTTGGCGCCGATCTCCGGGTCGACACAGTTGATGGTAATGGTCACGTGATCAATGTTGTGCTTGCACAAAGCCTCGACATGATCCGGGAGAGACAGACCGTTCGTCGAGACGCACAGTTTGATATCGGGTGCCTTTTCGCTCAGCTGTCTGAATGTCTCAAATGTCCGCTCGGGATTGGCCAGGGGATCACCCGGGCCGGCAATGCCCAGGACCGTCATCTGCGGGATATGGGCCGCAACGGCGATGACCTTCTTCACCGCCTGATCCGGTGTCAGCAACTCGGAGACCACGCCGGGTCTGGACTCGTTGGCACAGTCATACTTGCGGTTGCAGTAGTGGCATTGAATATTACAGGCAGGTGCCACCGCGACATGCATACGTGCGAAATGATGGTGGGCCTCCTCGGAGTAACAGGGATGGTCCCTGACCTTGTCCCGGATACTTTGTGGAAGATGCGACAGCTGGTCGTTGCTGCCCCCACATCCCGATGCACTGCAGCCGCCTTCGCTGGGCTGCGCCACCTGGCGACCGATTACCGGTAACTGCATCTCGCACCTTTTGTCCTGTGGCAACTGCGTGTATGCGAAGCAATCGGCGTGCCTGGTTGACTGGAGGCCGCTATCCCTCTGTTTAATGGCTTCTTTTTGGAATTCGCTTCGATCGATGTCTGGATAACGACACGACAAAGGAGGCGGGATGTTGCAAGCTCCACAGTGCAGCCCTGGCGGGTCTCCCATGTCCGACGCCATATCGACTTCAGGGTGCGATCAGAATTGACGGACCTTGATGTGGAGCATCTGGATGCGATACCCGATCTGGCGTGGTGTCATGCCAAGCAGGCGCGCCGCCTTGGCCTGCACCCAACCCGCCTGCTTCAGTGCGGCGATGACTCGCTCACGTTCATCGAGGTCGGGATCATCGATGGCGGTCCCGGCATCAAGGGGGCTCGCCGATGCTGGGCTGCTACTGCACTCAACGCCCGTGAGGCTGATCTCCCGGACCCCTATGGAACCGAGTTCGGTCATGACAGCAGCCCGTTCCAGACAATTTTCCAGCTCCCGGATATTGCCCGGCCAGTCATGGGTCATCAGGATGCGCAGCGCACTATCGTCGATGCTGAGGTCACGACCCTGACCTCGGGCGATCTTGTTGACCAGGTATCTCGCCAAGTCCGGAACATCCTCGACACGCTCGCGCAGCGGGGGCATCACGATCGGCATCACGTTGAGCCGATAGTAGAGATCCTCCCTGAAAGCACCGGACTTCACCGCAGCCTCGAGGTTCCTGTTGGTTGCGGCCACGACCCGCACGTCGACCTGCAGGGTCTGGGATCCTCCTACGCGTTCGAATTCACCCTCCTGCAGCACGCGCAGCAGCTTGGCTTGAAATGCCGGACTGATATCACCGATCTCATCGAGAAATATGGTCCCCGAATGGGCTTGTTCGAAGCGTCCTTTGCGCTGACTCACGGCGCCGGTAAAGGCGCCTTTCTCATGACCGAACAACTCCGATTCCAACAGGCTGTCAGGCAAAGCAGCGCAGTTGAGCTTGATGAGCGGGCCGTTCGCGCGGGGCGAATTGTAGTGAATGGCGTTTGCGACCAGCTCTTTTCCAGTGCCGGATTCACCACGCACGAGCACCGTGGTATTCCATTTGGCAACCTGACGCACCTGTTCGAATATCAATCGCATGACGCTGGTATGTCCGACCATGTTCGAGAACCCGTGCTCCCCCCTCACCTTGCGCCGCAGAGAGTCACGTTCACTGCGAATAGCCGACTGTTCGTCCTGAACCTTCCGCGCCAGACGCACGATCTGACCGATCAGGTTGGCCACCATCTGAAGGAACCGCTCATGCTGCGGCAATGCGTCCAGATCGTCGTCCGGCTGCCCGCCCAGAACCCCAACTGTCTTTTCGCTGATCATGATCGGTACACCGACGAAAGGCAGTGCCCGATCGTAGACGCCCAGCCGGTCGAGAAACCTGCTATCGTCGGATATACGGCAAAGCCTCAATGGACTGGAAGTCTCCAGTATCGCACCCGTCACGCCCTCGCCGGCGCTGTATCTTACCGGGTCCAAGGGCACCGGACTCTGGTGCAACGCCGTGACCAGTAGATCGCCGCTGTCCGTATCTATCAAACTGATCATGCCGTGGCGGATCCTGGTGCAATCGTCGAGAACTCTCAGCACCTCACTCAAGGTCTCCCGAAAGTCCAGAGACCGACTCAGAATCTGGCTGACCAGATAGAGGCTCTCCAACTCTCTTTCCAAGAGGGCCCTGTTTGGAACACCCACATCCTGGTCCGCGGTGATGTCATCCCGGGTCATGGTCTGGTCCTTCACGGTTCTTGGTCGGCAGTCTGACAAAGAACCTGCAACCCCCCAGGAAACCACTATCGATCTCTACGGCGCCGCCGTGGCGTATCGCCACCTCCTGGGCCATGGTCAGACCCATCCCAGCGTGATGACGCGCCTGTCTCCAGCCGCAGTAGAAAGGCTCGAACACCCGAATCCAGTCCGCTTTTTTAATGCCGAGACCGTTGTCCATCACCGCCACCACCACGTCACCCGCCTCCTCCCGAGTCTCTATTCGGATCTCTCTGCAGTCCCGTCTCGACTCGATCAACGCCTGCACCGCATTGTCCAACAGGTATTTGAACAGGCCCCGCAGGGCGTTCGGCCGTCCGACCAGGGAGGGAAGAACCGGCGCAGCACGCCAATCCACGACGATACCGGCCGCCAACAGGTTATCGGTGGTCAGGCGCAATACCTCCTGCAACAGCTCATTGACGTTGATGCTGCTGCTCTCCTCGACACGGGGGCCAGGTATGGAGCGGCTAAGACTCTGCATGGCCTCCTCACCGCTTTCGAGGGCCTGCTGCAGCACCGGCCGCATACCCGCATAGGGGCTATCGGCGGTCACCATCGACAATGCCGCCCTTACGATGTTGATGGGTATCTGAAGTTTGAACATCGTGGCACACATGGACTCCTGCATGGTTTGCATGATCTGCTGCTCAGCCATGTTCATCCGGATCATGTTCATTCGGGCGTCATTGATACGCTCACGGCTGCCGGTCACCTCATTGGCTATCAACAGCAGACAGCAACGCGCGGGGTTGGTCAGGTCAAAGAAACTGCGCGCCTCGCCGTTGAAATCGGCGACGCGTACCCCGGAGCAGGAGAACCATCGCGGCGAATGGGTGACCGGGCAGTCCAGGCGTACATCGATGTTGGTGAAGCCGTCCTGGGACTCGCAGACCTCACCCATCTCGAAGCCGATCTGGTGCTGCAGTGCCTGCATGAACAACTCCACAAGCTGTTTCCCGGAAAAATCTGCCGAGAGCGCCTTGTAGGCCGCGTTGTGCAATATGAGGTTGCCTTCACCATCGATCATGACCACGACCATCGGCGCGGCATCGAGCGCGGCCTCCGTCAGGCGCTTCTGAAACTCCAACCGTCGCTGCAGCGCATGCACTTCGGTGATATCGTTGTGCATGGCCAGGAAGCAGCTGGTACCGCCCTCATCGTTCAACACCGGAGAGATAATCAGATCGGCGAGATACTCCTCGCCGTTCTTGCGATGATTGACCAGGGTTCCCCGCCAGACTCTGTTATCTTGGATGGTCGCCCACAACTCTTCATAAACTGACAGTGGCGTGGACTTGCTCGACAACACCGACGCCTTGGCGTCTATCACCTCATCGAGCGCATACCCGGTCAAACGTTCGAAAGCTGCATTGACGTAAAGAATGCGTGCGCTCGGATCCGTAATTGCAATCGCCACCGGCGCCTGCTCGACCGTCTCGAGAAAAATTCTGGGTGGGAGCCCACTGGTACCCTTGATCAGACCGAAGGCCTTGATCAGGTCACTGGGAGCGCCCTGCGACGGTGCAGCGAATAGCCGGTTTATCGCGTCGATGACCTCACCATAAACCGTATTCGCACATTTATCGGGCATGGATGTAATCCCACGGTTGGTAACGAGTGCCTTTGCCCCTCTAACGCGAAGAATGCAACGTTCGTGCCAGGATCACAGGAATCCGAAACCCGGGCCTGCCCGCCCGCACCGGCTCGCGATCAGCCCTTTCTGGAGCGCTTGCAGGTGCCGATGCCTCGGCCGTCGACCGGGCACGTCGGGCTGGACCTGAATCGGCTTGCCGAGGACAACTCCGCGGGTGGCGGCGCCGTTCGTCCTCTAGGCCCACAACCCGGGTTGCCTTGCTGTGCCCGGTTTCAGGACTATGCGGCCTTCAAACCGGTGTGCCAGCGACTGCAAGCCTGCGGCTGCCAGTAGCCCAGCGCCTGGTTTCCGGATTGTCACTTGGGCGACAACGAGTTTCAGCGCCCCTGTCGCATTGATAACAAGGATGACGACAGACCCTGTCCCCAACAGAACCCCGTTGTTACGGCCGAGCCATGCAGAGACCCATGAGACCATGGATTTCCCTCGCTAAATCAGTGCACTGTCCATGCCAGTGGGTTCGGCGCCCTCTCTTGGTAATGCGGCGACCGCCGGCTTGGCATGTTTCCTGAAGGATCCGGCGTATTCGCATCGGCAGGAACAGCGATATGGAGTACCTGGTCATCATCCTTTCGACTGCACTGGTCAATAACGTGGTGCTGGTCAAGTTTCTGGGCCTGTGTCCTCTCATGGGGGTATCGAACAAGCTCGACTCAGCCCTGGGGATGGGGCTGGCCACCACCTTCGTTCTGACCCTCGCCGCCTTTGCCGGTTGGCTGCTCGAGAGCTTCGTGCTGACACCCCTGGATCTCGGCTTCCTCAGGATCCTCACCTTCATCGTCGTGATCGCGGCTGTCGTGCAGTTCACCGAAATGGCCGTGCGTAAACGCTCGCCTGCGCTCTATCAGGTCCTGGGGATCTTTCTGCCGCTCATCACCACCAATTGTGCCGTCCTTGGGGTGGCGCTGCTGAACGTCCAGCAAGACAACAGCCTTATCGAAAGCCTGCTGTACGGCTTCGGTTCGGCGCTGGGTTTTACTTTGGTGCTGGTGATGTTCGCCGGACTGCGCGAGCGCCTCGCCCTGGCCAACGTACCAGCGGCCTTCGCCGGCGCACCCATCGGATTTCTGGTGGTTGGACTGCTGTCGCTGGCATTCATGGGTTTCGCCGGGCTCACTGGCACCGAGTGAGGGAGCAGGAGAATGCTACTTTCGATCCTCATCATTCCAATCCTCGGCATCCTGATGGGTGCCGCGCTCGGCTATGCGGCCCGACTCTTTGCCATTGAAGGCAATCCGTTGCAGGCAGAGATCGAGGAGCTGCTGCCGGGATCACAGTGCGGCCAGTGCGGGTTTCCCGGCTGCAGCCCCGCTGCAGCCGCTGTCGCGGAGAGCAAGGCGCCGGTCACCCTGTGTCCGCCCGGCGGTCGGGCGCTCGCCGAGATGCTGGCTTTGAAAATGGGGGTCGCCGTAGATCTCTCCGGCATGGAAGAGAAGGCACCCGCCGTCGCCTTCATTCATGAACAGCTCTGCGTGGGCTGCACCAAGTGCTTCAAGCGCTGCCCCACCGACGCCATCATCGGCGGCCCCAAGCAGATGCACGCCGTATTCGCCGACGCCTGCACCGGTTGCGAGAAGTGCTTCGAGGTCTGCCCTACGGAGTGCATCGAGATGCGTGCAGTGCAGCCGACCCTGCAGACATGGTACTGGCCCATGCCGGCCGGCCTTGCCCAGTCCGGTGCATCATGAGAAGCGGCCGATGAAACTCTTCAGAATTCGCGGCGGCGTCCACCCCGATGACCGCAAGCAACTCAGCGCAGAGCAGCCGATCGAGAACCTGCCACTGCCACCGCTACTGCATATCCCCTTGCAACAGCATATCGGCGCCCCTGCAACACCTTTGGTCACCCGAGGCCAACTGGTGCGCAAGGGCCAGTTACTGGCCCGCAGCCAGGGCATGATCTCGGCGCCGGTGCATGCACCGACATCGGGTCGCATCATGGGAATCGGTGGATATCCCGCGCACCATGCGTCGGGGCTGTCGGTTCGAACCTTGACGCTGCAACCGGATGGGCACGACGAGTGGGACGACAGCTGTGTCGGCGCCACCGCGCCCTTTTCAATGTCGCCCGAAGAGATCGCCAGGCGGGTCGCCGACGCGGGCATCGTGGGCATGGGTGGTGCGACATTTCCTTCATCGGTGAAGCTCAATCTGCGTCATCGCTATGCGCTGCATACCCTGGTCATCAATGGCGCCGAGTGCGAGCCCTACCTGACCTGCGACGACCGGCTGATGCAGGAGCGCCCCGACGACGTGCGCGACGGCGTCATGCTCATGGCCAGGGCGCTCGGGGTCCGGCGTGTGCTCTTTGCCATCGAGAACAACAAGCCCGCGGCTCTGGCGGCGATGCGCAAATCGGCAACAGTCCAGGCCGACCTGCAGATAGTGGGCTTGCCCACACGCTATCCGATGGGCTCGGAGAAACACCTGGTGCAGACGCTGGTCGGGAAGGAGACCCCCGCGCGGGGGCTCACCGCGGACATCGGCGTTGTCGTCCACAACGTCGCCACGGCAGCGGCAGTCAACGACGCCATTCGCCATGGTAGGCCACTGATTTCCCGTGTCGTCACCGTGACCGGCCGTGCCATTCGCCGACCGCGAAACCTGCATGTCCTGATTGGCACGCCCCTGGATCGTCTAATCGAGTACTGCGGCGGCTTTCAGGAAGAGCCGGTCCGGTTGATCAGCGGTGGTCCCATGATGGGTCAACCCCTGCCGAGCACGCGGGTCCCCGTGATCAAAGGCAGCAACGGCCTGTTGGCGCTGAGTGCCAGCGAGGTCAACGATGGCGCCGAGATGCCCTGTATTCGCTGTGGGAGCTGCGTCAGCGTATGCCCCTGCGGCCTGGTACCCCTCAGCATGGTAGCCACCATCCGTGCCGGCAGACTCGAGTCCTCCGTCCATCTTGGCCTGCTCGACTGCATCGGATGCGGCTCCTGCGCCTATGCCTGCCCCTCCCATATCCCACTGGTGCAGCATTTCAACTATGCCAAGGGTGAGCTTGCCGCGCACCAGCGCGCGCAACACAAACAGGGCGAAATCAAGCGCCTGATCGAGGCCCGCACCGCACGCATGGAGGCGATCAAACGTGCCAAGCAGGAGGCGATGCGCCGACGCAAGGCGGAAATGGATGGCAAGAAGGCGCAGAACGAAGATCGACGCGCGGAGACTGCGGAAGCCTCAAGATGATCGAAAGGCCCCTGTACAGCGGCCCCTATGCCCACGAGCGGGTCAGCGTCCGCAGGACCATGCTCCTGGTTGTCTTCGCGTTGCTGCCCGCCACGCTGTTCGGGCTATACCAGTACGGCTGGCCTGCGATATTCCTGTTCATCGTAACCCTGTTGGCTGCCATCGTGGCCGAGTCTGTAAGCCTGTGGGTGATGGGAAAGCCACAGAGACCCTTCCTCCTGGATGGCTCGGCCCTGCTGACCGGCTGGCTGCTGGCGATTACCCTGCCGCCCTGGGCGCCCTGGTGGATCGGCGTCGTCGGCGCCTTTGTCGCCATCGTCATCGGCAAGCAGGTTTTCGGTGGCATCGGGCAAAACCTGTTCAACCCTGCGATGGTGGCGCGCTCCGCCCTTCTGGTCTCGTTTCCGTTGGAGATGACCACCTTCCCGGCTCCGCAGCCACTGTTGTCCGCCCAGGCCCCGGACATGGCGCAGGGTCTGGCCATTACGCTCGGCGACACCACCCAGGTCGATGCTGTCACCAGCGCGACCACGTTCGGACATGTCAAGACAGAGCTGACCCGCGGGGCCGATATGGACGCGGCTCTCGCAGGCACGTACAGCCTATGGGAGCATCTGCTCGGCACCTCCAGCGGCAGCCTTGGTGAGGCGTCGGTGCTGCTGCTACTGCTTGGCGGCGTGCTGCTTCTCTACACCCGCGTCATCAGCTGGCATATTCCTGTTTCCATGCTGGGATCTCTCGCCCTGCTGGCGACCATCTTCCATCTGATCAACCCCTCCCTCTACCTCGACCCGCTATTCCACCTGATGGCCGGGTCTGTAATTCTTGGGGCTTTTTTCATCGCAACCGACCTGGTCACCTCACCTGTGTCGGTGCGGGGCCAACTGATCTTCGGTGCCGGCTGCGGCGTCCTGGTCTTCGTGATCCGAACCTTTGCCGGGTATCCGGAGGGCGTCGCCTTCGCAATACTGCTGATGAACGCCTCCACCCCGTTGATTGATCACTACTTCAGGCCGCGGGTCTACGGCAGAGACCGAAGAGGCAGGCCACTCAACCATGGCGATGGCGAGGACCAGAGGCCATGAGTCCGTCGGGAAGCACCGCATTCCGCGATCGCATCAGCTACCAGGCCCTGTTACTCGGCGGATTCTCATTCATTGCAACGGCGCTGCTGGTGATCGGCAATATCGCAACGCATGACGCCATTCAGGAACGCAGGATGGAAAACCTGCGCGCTTCCCTCAGCCAGGTGATCCCTGACAGCCTGCATGACAACGACCTGCTCGACTCGCCGCTGCAATATCACGACGCAACCGGTCGGCCAATGACCATCTACCGCGCGGTCCAGGAATTACAGATCCGGGCATTGGCCTGGGAGACGATCGGAAAAGGTTATGCCGGAGACATCCGGATACTCATCGGCTTGGCCGCCGACGGCAGCGTCCTTGGTGTCCGCGTCCTCAACCACACCGAGACACCGGGACTTGGCGACAAGATCGAGGCGACACGCAGCGACTGGATACTCGGATTCACTGGACGATCCTTACGGGATCCGCCCTTGAACAAGTGGGGAGTTAGGAAAGATGGCGGTGACTTCGATGGATTCAGCGGCGCAACCATTACCGCGCGCGCCGTGGTCGAGAGCGTGCGGGATGGGTTGGTATTCTTCCGCGAAAACTGCACCGCGCTGCTCGAGGCACCTGTGATCCACACCCCGGTGATGGAGTAACACTATGGACCAGAACTATGGGCAGATCACCAAAGACGGCCTATGGAACAACAACATCGTGTTCGCTCAGGCACTGGGGCTCTGTCCACTGCTAGCGGTGACCGGTACCGCGACCAACGGTTTGGGAATGGGCCTCGCATCCACGGCGGTCTTCGTCGCGTCGGCCTTGGCGATCTCCACGCTACGCGGCATCATCACGCCGCAGGTGCGCCTACCGGTGTTCGTGCTGATCATCGCCGTGCTGGTTACCTTGGTTGATATGACCATGAACGCCTGGATGCATGATCTGCACAAGGTCCTCGGCCTGTTCATACCACTGATTGTGACAAACTGCGCGATCCTGGGTCGCGCCGAGGCCTTTGCATCGCGCAACAAGGTACTACCCAGCGTGGTCGATGGGATCATGATGGGCCTGGGCTTTACCTTCGCGCTGGTCTTACTGGGCGCCGCAAGAGAGATACTCGGCAGCGGCACCCTGTTCGCCGATGCCAAGATTTTGCTGGGCAATTGGGCCGGTTTCCTGGAACTGCATCTCATACCCGACTACAAGGGATTTCTGCTGATCATACTGCCGCCGGGTGGTTTCATCGTGCTGGCCTTTCTGCTCGCTGGCAAGCGCCTCATAGACCAGGCCCTGGCAAGACGCGGTAAACCGCTGACTGCCGTGCCGGCCGCCAACCAAAGGAAGGCGATATGAACGTGGGTGTCGCCTATGCGGACAAGTTCAGGCAGGTATGGCTGAAGCTGGAGATTCCGAACGGGAGCACAGTGCGCGAAGCGATCGAGCGTTCGGGCATTCTTGACCAGTTTCCGGAGATCGACCTGGAGACGCAGGAAATCGGCGTGTTCGGAAAACTCACCAAACTGACCGCAGTGATAGAGGAAGACTGGCGAATCGAGATCTATCGACCGATCACGGCAGACCCCGAACTGGTTGAAAGGAGAGACACCTGAGCCAGGCGGCCTGGTCACCGCAGGGTGGGTGCCACTAGGGCTGTTGACGAACGGATCCTGGAGTTGGCGCTGCCCGCGCCCCGGACCGCTGGGGGCCGGACCGCCATAAATGTGGATCGAATCCGATATTGCGTCCCGGTGGAACAAGGCTTTTGGCCTCATGCCTTCCTTTCCCGCAAGGCGCGCCGGGTATGTCGTAAAGAAAGACCTGCCCCCGGTTCCGTTACTTTTCTGACCTGCTTTGTCGCGCATGCGACACGCCGCCGTCGCAACGGGCCATTCTTCCCGGTACGTACTTGAAAAATTGGTTGACGATTATTGGCCCTTAATTTGCATGTTTCAGAGCCGAAGCATAACAGCCGCGAGGATCGATCACATGGCGCCAACTCTCACACCAAAAATGCAAACGCCGGCAGCAGTAACTATCTCATGTAACGTCAGCGCGGATTTCCTCGTTGCGCGTGGCGATGCCCCGGGACACGCCAAAGCCCGCGGCTGCAGCTTCCATCGCCCATCGCCGGGAACATCTGCAATGAGCGGGCTCCGGATCGATCCCGACGATATCCGCTTGCACCAGGGTGCACAGGAGACGGATCGTGTTCATCGCGAGCTCATCGCCTTGATCAATGCCTTGACCGCACATCTCAAGGCGAATCCGGGTTCCTGACCAGTGAGCGCGATGCCGGCCCATCGCTCTTCAGCGCTCGACAAGCGCAAGCTGGTGGTCTGTGCAAGCGCTGATTTGACGGATCGTCAGCATCGAATCATCCCCTTGCGGTACAAGAACGAGCCACATACCGCCATCGTGCTGCGCCATCGCGGCCAGGTCTTCGCCTACGTGAACCAATGCGTGCACATGGTGCGGCGTCTGGACTGCATGCACGACGCCATCTTCGATCCACAGCACGAGCATCTGCGCTGCTCCATGCACGGCATCGTCTACGACCCGGCCACCGGTGAGTCCTTGAGTGTGCTGTGCTCCGGCGAGCGACTTGAACCGTTGCGGTCCATGGAGACCGACGGTCAGGTCTACATCGTCGACAAACGCGTGAAGGACCCGACCTGATCCCGGCGATTTCCGCTCTTGCCGGAGGCCGCATGCGCCGGGCAGACCGCCGATCTCCCTCAACGAGAAATCCGATGAAACCACCGACAGAATCCGTAAACAACTCGAGGAAACCCCGATCATTCTGTCCATGAAAGGCTCGCCGCGCCAGCCTCGCTGCGGATTCTCCGCCAAGGCCGCGGCTGCGCTGCGATCGACCCGGGTCGAGTTCGCCTATGTCGAAGCCACCACGCGTAAAGGGCACCCGAGTCACCGTCCGGCGGTCGACGCCCTTCGGCCTGTTCCGTCCGACACCACGAGGGAGGGGGTA
>Ga0209498_1000185_pt1 | contig 37255 bp, 30 predicted proteins | sample WalLakDeSediment_FD_184131 | JGI IMG/M metagenome (GOLD analysis project Ga0209498, IMG submission 184131) | Lake sediment microbial communities from Walker lake, Nevada to study Microbial Dark Matter (Phase II) - Walker Lake 11/02/13 Deep... | ecosystem: Environmental > Aquatic > Freshwater >... | reverse complement strand
TTTCAAGGAGAAAAGAAATATTCACGACCTCCAGTATAGCTTGGAATGGCCTCGGGTTCACCTTGAATCAGAGCCTCGAGGGTGAGCAAGGCCAGGGGTTCGATAGCGCCGAACACCGCCCGGGTTGTATGGGGCCCGGAGACAAAAAATCCGTTTCGAAAACGCTTTTCCAGGATGTTGTCTCCAATCCGTTTGGCCAGCTCGAGGTAAGCCGATTCGGGATGGGCACGGAACAATTCCAGGAGGGCGAACAGAGCCACAGGGCTGTGGTTGTCGGTGTTTCTATTCACGTCTATGTTCCTACCCATGGGTAAACCAATGTCACCGAGTCCATGACCTTGTGCTAGCGAACGGGTGGTTTCCCACAACAAGGGATCGAGGGTAAGCCTATAGCCTGTAGCATAGCTTAAGAACATTTCCACCGAGGCCTGCTGGGCGTCCATCACCTTGCCTTCCTGTCCATGATACCCGTAGCGTTGGATCACGTAGTTGGTCAGGTCTGTACCATCGGCGAACATGGGCCTCACGGTATGGGTCTCGGAGTCGTAGGCGTGCTTGGCATAGGCGCGTAACGCTTCATGGGTCCATTGAAGGAAATCCTTGCCATTTTCTTCCAGGATCTCCGCCAGTTTCAATTGCATGTAGGCGTTTGTGGTGTAGATTCCCCGTTCGTTCGGCAGGAAATACCCTTCGAGCGCAATCGCGCCGAATTCGGGACCGAACTGGCGTTGGGTGCGGTCTCCATAGATCGAGTAGGTGTAATTCGGGGCCGAAGGATCCGTGGGCGGTTCTAGTTGTCGCAGTGGTTGGCTATATTGATAGACCCCGAGTCCTGTCTTGGGATGGCGTGCCTTTACGTATTGTTCTGCCAGTCGGATCGACCAGCGCAACGCGGCCTCGTCTCCTCCCAGGGCAAACAACATGCCTGCCGCGTAGGTAAGGTCTCCTCCGGTGTTGATAAAGGTCAGACCGTGACCGTGAAAAAACGGTTTTTCCCCCACGAAGGCGCTTTCCCAGAGTTCTCCCATGGGTTTGCCGTACGAACCATGGCGGTTCATATCCAGCTTGGACCAGTCGAGGATGTGAGCGTTCCAGAAGGCTTGAATATAGCGTTCCGTGGCCTTGGGGTCGACTTCCCACATCAGTTCGTAGAACGGGAAATGATTCTTCAATTCATGAATGTCGCGGGTGACGAATTTCCCGGATTTCAGGTCCAAAGCGCGGTGCCCTCCCCATTGAAGTAATCCACAGGGACGGATCAGGTGTTTGAAGTGATATTCTACCGCCCGAATCGCCGCATCACGGTAGGCGTTGTTTCCTGTCAGGTTGGACAATCCAACCAGAACACGCAACAAGTGCTGTTGACTAGCTTGGTTGGAAAGGACAAAAACATTCCCCTTGTGATGTACTTCGATCGGCTTCATCGTGGCCACATCAAGCCCATCCACGAACAAAGGGGTTGGAGTCTCTCCATATACGTCTCGTCCCTTGTCAAGCACGTTGTTGGCATAGCTTTTCACTGCCTCGAGCCTGGCCGAGTGGGTCGTCGCGCTGGATTCGGGCCTGGCCTGGCCTGCGACGTCGAATGTACACAGGAACAAGCCGGTTGTGAGGCCAACAAGAAATCTGTCCAACCCTTTCATAGAATACCTGCCTTTCTGCGGGTACATATTCAGTGAACCCAATCTGGCCGGGGGCTTGATACCAGCAGGTCAAGGAGTGCGTGAATCGTCTTGGCTCGTGCTCGGTAGTCGGGCTACCCTTGAACCCGGCCAGACGATGTACTCTTTTCCTCGCTGGCCTGTTATACCCCAGGCCCAGATCGGGTTCACTGAATATGTACGTTATACCTGTTGTTGATGAGGATACCAGCCTTGTTGAAGAAGGTCGCTTAATTCCTTCACGAGCCCTTGGTTTTTTCTCTTTTCAGCAATGTTCACGTTTTCTTCGGGATCCTTCAGGTGATCATAGAGCATGCGGCTGTACAGGTTCCCGGTGCTTGTCTTCCATTCTGTATAGAGGTAGCGTTCTGTTCGAACAGAATCTCCAGTTTGCCACCGACTGAAAATGGCCTTTTTCCAAGGCCGATTCGGGTCTCTCATGAGAGGAAGAAGGCTCGTTCCTTCCAGACTGTGTGGAAGATCGAGATTCGCCAGATCGCAAAGGGTGGGATAGATGTCAACGAATTCCGTGAGTCGGGATGTCTTGAGCCCCTTTCCCTTGCCGGGAGTCATGATGATCAAAGGCGCTCTGAGAGAGGTTTGAAAATTGCAGTGCTTGCACCAAAGCCCATGTTCGCCGAGTTGCCATCCATGGTCTCCCCAGAGAACCACGATGGTATTCTCTTTCATTCCGAGAGCCTCCAAGGCCTTGAGAACGCGTCCGATTTGAGCATCTATATAGCTGACACAGGCGTAGTAACCGTGGACAAGCTGTTGGGCCAACTCGTCAGGCATGGGGCCGTTTCTGGGCATGTCCATGTATTTTCTCAGTTCTATCCATGGGTGCATGGCAATATCAGGAGCATCTTGGGGTTGAAATGGATTGTTTGCGAGACGAATATCTCCGGGCTCATAAAGGTCCCAATATTTCTTCGGCGCGTTGAATGGAAGATGGGGTTTGTGAAAGCCCAGGGCCAGGAAGAAGGGACGTTCCATCTCCTGTAACCGGTTCAGATCAGCGATCCCCTTGTCTGCAATCATCCCATCCGCATAGTCTGAGTCGTCCACATCCGCCTTTTCCCAGGCAGGCCCCAGCCCTGTCTCATGCTCTTCCAGTCTGGCCAGATTTTCAGGGACCAGGTATCCACGTCCTTTCCATGATCCCTTGGGACGCCATGGTGCCTCGCTCCACGCGCGGAGGTCATCCTCTCTATGGTGGTATACCTTGCCATTGGAGAGGGTGTAATAGCCGTTTTCCCTGAAATGCCTGGGCAGGCTCAATGCCCCTGGAAGGTCCTTGTCTGCCCAGGTGTCAAAATGCAGAAATCGGGTGGGTGTGGGACGAACCCCTGTAAGAAGGCTGGCCCTGGAAGCACCGCACACAGGCACCTGGCAGAAGGCCATGTCGAAACGGATGCCTTCAGAGGCGAGATGATCGATATTGGGAGAGATCATCTGCTTGTGGCCGTAACATCCAAGTTGAGGTCTCAAGTCATCCACAGCGATGAAAAGCACGTTGGGACGTTGTTCGCCGCGTACCATAGTAGGAAGACACAGTCCTGTTGCGGTCAGAGCCGCGGTTTTGAGGAAATGACGTCGATCTTGTTTCATGGTCCTCTCTTTCCAAGGTTTGTCGGCCACAACAGCGATACGTTTTCGGATTGGCTTTGAAACTATCCTTGCTCTTTGATTACGACAACGTATTATGATGGAATTATTCCCTATCTGCTGGCATCGACCATATCCTTGATTGCCTGGAGTACCGAGGGCTTATCGCGGATGCTTTCCCAGTTGAAGATGCAAACGTAGCGGCAGCGCGGATCGGAGAGGGTGTTGGCCAGGGCGTCGTGCCACGGGGCGGTTTCCATCGGGCCCTGTAACAACCATTCTGTTGCGGCCCAATACGGTGCATTGGAACGGGCCAGATTGCGCTGTACGCCCATGTCTTGTCGTGGATCAGCGGCATGTTGGTAAAAGCTCCATCCTGGACACGCGTAAGGATTGATCGGTATGTCGTACATGAGTTCTCCGTCCTTCCAACCCGCGCCATGAGCGAAGAGACGCTCACGTGGGACGCCGGCCTTGGCAGCTTCGCGGCAGAGCATCTGCAGGTAGCTTTGGGCCACGTCACGAAGTTCGCGCTCCGTGGGCGTGCCCTGATCGCGAATGCCGGAGATTTTTAGCGCCGCGTAACCGAGTTGTGCCATGCCCCGGGCAAGGACGTCCTCAACATCGAGACGTTGCACCGGATCTTCGGAAGCGGGTTTGTCCAGCAGCGTGTTGCCCAAAGGATAGTGATAGGCATTTACCCCGATCGAGGTCTCATGGCCCAGTTTGATGCCGATCCATAGGTGCTTCTTTTCCGGAGGCAACCGCTCGTGCCAGTCCATGACCACGGACACCAGTCGCTGAATCTCTTCGCGGCACGCAGCCGTATAGCGTGGGCTGGCCAGATTTGGCGGCGGCAGCACGCGGATCTGTCGACCCCAGTCGCGCCAGGCGATCTTGACGGCGTGTTCGGGCGACCAGCCGGTCCATTCCACGTTCTCTCGATTGGATGGATCGTAACCAGGGCGAGTCGTATCCCACCAATTCCACAGATCAGGGCGAGCGTCCCACCAGTGTTCCGTATCGATCTGCACCAGCACTGGGGTCTGCGTGTACTCGGCGGTTTTCAAGAAGGTTTTCAGGGCATCGAGCGTGGTTGCCGGAGGCGTGCGAAAACAGGAGAACACATAGCTGACGCCAGTTTGAATGCGCTGTTCCGGACGGTTGGGAAACTCTGTAAGTATCTCTTCGAACTGGCTTTGTCCGAGTGTGCTTGGGTCACCCTGGACCATGCCTTGTCCCGGCGCACGATTGAAAAGGATGTACTGGATGTTCGAACCCTCGGAAGCATCGGCCGAGCCCAAGGAAAACGGCGCCAAGACCTGAAGCATGATGAGAATCGCCAGACGCCTTGAATGGTAGCAAAGATGCGCCAGAACTGTGGCAGCCAACCTGTCTACATAGCAGCGCCCTTCCATTGCATCGACAAATGCATTGAGCTGCTCCTTGGTATGAAAGATCACCATGTCCAAGTCATTGGTTGAACGAGGTTCGCCATGGAAGCTGCTGCACACCGAGCCGGTCACCATGGAATGGATTCCCAGCATGTTCACATGCCGTCTTCCAGGAATGTTCTATTGTTATCGCAAAGTTGGAACATCTTCTAGCCCGGCCCTCCGTGCCGATTTTACGCAGGATACCGTAACTTGCATCGTCTCAAGAGATGTATCCGCGGAAAGCGCACTCATTGGGACTGATCATAGAATGGAGGCAGGGGGGGGGTCAAGCGATGGGTCGAGGCAGAGAGAGGGCATCCTGTTTGCATTCATCGTGTCTCCATCATCGTGTCTTCCACTTGACATGCATGAAGAACGATATTACTCTTTTCCTTTTCGTGTTACGATTGTCCATCCAAAGACCGAGGAGATGATCTCATGAAGGTGTATAAGATGACCCATTGGGCCAGCCTTGCCTTGCGATCCCATTTGCTGTGCTTATCTTCCCTTGTCTTCTGTCAGGCAGAAGATCACCCCAAGGAATACGAGGTGGATCCTTTCAGCTTCAAAAGAGGAGAAGGAGGCCGTTGGTGGTCAAGATGTTGAACCGGCTGAGTCCATGTGTATGCCTCGTACTCTCTTTGATGGCTGTTCTTCTTGAAGCAAAGGGGATGGCTCGGACCATCAAGGATCTCGCGACCCGAGAGGTTACGGTACCCCAGCGGGTGGAAAGAGTGATTGCCGTGGGTCCAGGCGCGCTGAGGTTGGTGGTCTATCTCGGTGCGGCAGACCGAATTGTTGGCATTGAGGATCTCGAGAAGAGCATGGAAAAAGGCTGCTTTGTGAGACCTTACGCGGCGACTCTGGACAACGATTTTTTTAAGTTGCCAGTGGTGGGAACCGGAGGACCCAACAAATGTCCTGACTTTGAACGCGTCATGATGTGCCGGCCAGACATTATCCTTACGGTCAGCATGGACTCTCTTCAGGCGGAGAACATGCAGTTCAAGACAGGTGTTCCCGTGGTTTGTCTCTCCTACGGCGCTCTGGGTATATGGGGAGAAGACGCCATGACATCTCTATCCCTTCTGGGCGAGATCCTTGGATGCGAACAGCGGGCGGATCAGCTGAATTGCGGGATCGCGGCCATGCAAGAGGATCTCAAGGGGCGGACGCAGTCCGTGAGCCAGGATACAAAGCCCTCCAGCTATTTTGGAGGTATCTCTTTTAAGGGATCTCAGGCCATCACAAGCACTCAATCAGGCTATGCTCCAGCGCGCATGGTCAACGCCCTCAATCTTGCCGATGGATTGGGGAAACAAGGACATCTTTTCATAGACAGGGAACAGCTCCTGGCGTGGGATCCCAATGTCATTTTCATTGATGCCGGCAGTAAGTCCCTTGTTGAAAAAGATTTTGAGGATAACAGGGATTTCTATCGCCTTCTTACGGCTGTGCGATGTAACAAGGTTTTTTCCCTTTTGCCGTTCAACTATTACAATACGAACATCGAGCTTGCCATGATGAACGCCTATTTTATCGGAAAATGCCTGTATCCCAAGGGATTTGAAGATGTGAATATCGAGGAAAAATCCGGCCAGATATTAAACTTCTTCTTGAAATTGCGGCCTCACGAGAAACTTCCCGCTCTTCGTGCCATCGATTTTCCTGAACACGGTCCGATACAGTGGGAATGACTCGATCGATCTTCATCATGAACCAGGATATTCAAGAGCAGTATAGAAGATATCTTCGACGCAAAATGACCGTTGGGTTCTTCCTGCTTGCGATTCTCGCCGTCTCTGCCACTTGTTCCCTGTGGGTCGGGCCCTATGATCTGGGATGTGCGGCTCTTCTTCGCTCTATCCTTGGCAAGGGAGAAGAAATCCTCCAGCATGTGGTATGGAGAATCCGTTTGCCTCGCCTTGCTGCAGGTTTTTTGGCAGGCACATGTCTGGGGCTCGCCGGTGCTGCCATGCAGACCTGTCTGAGAAACCCTTTGGCTTCTCCGTTTACCTTGGGTATCTCACAGGGCGCTGCTTTTGGCGCTGCCTTTGCCATCATCATCCTTGGCGCAGGGAATGCTACGATTCATGGTCATGGGATGTTTCCCCTTGCTTCTCCGTATCTCATCGTTGTTTGCGCCTTCGCGGGATCTCTCATTACGGTTGTCGCGATTCTGATCCTCTCGGCGAAGCGTGAACTTTCTCCTGCGGCATTGATTCTCGCCGGGGTGGCACTGAGCTCTTTCTTTGGCGCGGCAACCATGCTCTTGCAGTATTTCGCGTCCGATATTCAGGTGGCGGCTTCGGTCTTCTGGACCTTTGGCGACCTAGGCAAGGCGCGATGGAGAGAAATTGCCATGATGGCCTTGGCTGTCGTGCCGGTTTGGGTCTACTTTATGTGCAAGAGTTGGGATTTCAACGCGATGTTATGGGGAGACGATACAGCCAAGAGCCTTGGTGTGAACGTGAACGCGATGAGGTTGACTAGCCTTGTGCTGGCCGCGTTAATTTCATCAGTGACCACGGCCTTTCTTGGAGTCATAGGATTTGTGGGCCTGATTGCGCCACACATTCTAAGAATGATCATTGGAGATGATCATCGATTTCTGTTCCCCTACGCGGCCCTTGGAGGCGCTTTATTGCTTATTATTTCCGATGTCCTCGCTAGATCAATCATGGCGCCTATCGTCCTTCCCGTGGGTATCCTGACCTCTTTTGCGGGCGTCCCACTCTTTCTTTATCTTTTGCTGAAACATAAAGGTGTCCAATCATGGGATTGAAGGTAGATGGGCTGTGTTTTTCCTACAGCAAAGAGCGGATCCTTCGAGATCTCAGCTTTGAGATCCCTGCCAGTTGCTTTACGGCGATCATGGGGGAAAACGGTTCAGGCAAAACCACGTTGCTCAAAACCATCAATCGAGTCTTGAAGCCGAGAGTGGGAACGGTATGGATTGATGGAATGTCTGTCAAAAAAATGACTGGAAGGAAGATCGCGCGGCATATTGGATATGTTTCCCAGAGACAGCAGACCGCACGTTGCACGGTGTTCGAGGCAGTGCTTCTTGGGAGAAAAGTCTGTGGTGACGGAAAATCGACCCAGACGGATTTGGATAGAACAGAGGAGATTCTGCGATGGCTTCACATCGACCATCTTGCATGGTATCCTTTGTCATCTTTCAGTGAACCGAACAGAGCTATTCTTCCCAGGTCCGCTGTACTGTACAGCTTGTTAACAGACATTACATAGGTCGAATTCCTCCTTGCCAGTTTCCCTGGAATGGTGAAAATATATATTCGAAAGCCTGTCATGTTTTTGAGAAGAAACCAACGCGAATATGTAGAAACCCTTTGGAGAGAAGAAAAATGCCTATTTACGAATTCTATTGTCCCGAGTGTCATACCTTCTTCAATTTTCTGTCCAGATCCGTTAATACCACCAAGACGCCAATCTGTCCACGGTGCGGCAAGGATATCCTGCAAAGGCAGGTGTCCCTTTTTGCCATGAGTCATGGCAGGGAATGCAACGAAGAGGGACCAAGCGAGCTTCCTATCGATGAATCCAGGATGGAGCAGGCCATGTATGCCATGGCTCAGGATGTGGAGAAAATCGATGAGGAAGATCCCCGGCAGGCCGCTGATCTCATGCGTAAATTCTCCAGGATGTCCGGGCTTCAGTATGGTCCGCATATGGAAGAGGCACTTCATCGGCTGGAGACAGGGGAGGATCCAGAAGCGATCGAAGAGGACATGGGAGATCTGTTGGAGGGAGAGGATCCGTTCCTGGCCCAAGAGCAGGTTGGTTCCCCGGTCAAAGGTGGTTTAAGAAGGGCTCATCCGGCCCAACGTGATGGGACGCTCTATGAAATGTGATGATCTTCTGCAATCCTTTCGCGAAACCTATCCTGAAAAATTCTGCTCCCTGAAGGAAGCGTTCTCCAGGATTCATCGGGGAGACTGCATTTTCATCGCCACAGCCTGCGGAGAGCCTCGCCATCTGGTTCATGGCCTGGTGGAATATGTGGCATCCAATCCCACGGCCTTGTTTGACGCGGAAGTCATGCATGTGTGGACCTTGGGAGTGGCTCCCTATACTGACACCAAGTTCCAGCATAACTTCAGGCACAACTCCTTTTTCATCGCGGACAATACCCGCAGGGCCGTAAACGAAGGTATGGCCGACTATACCCCGGTGTTTCTATCCCATGTTCCCGATTTGTTTCGCAGTGGCGAGGTCCCAGTGGATGTGGCTTTGATTCAAACCAGTTTGCCGGATCGAAGCGGACACATGAGCCTGGGTGTCAGCGTGGACATCACCAAGGCGGCGATTCAATGCGCAAAACTAGTGATCGCCCAGGTCAATCGTCATATGCCCAGGGTCTTGGGGGATTCCTTCGTTCATATCCAGGATGTGGATTGCTTGTTTCCCCATGACGAACCCATCCCGGAGTTCAAGGATGAGGTTTCGTCGCATATCGCTCAGCGGGTGGGCAAACACGTGGCCAGAATCGTGGAGGATGGGGATACCATCCAGGTGGGATACGGCAGCTTGCCCAATGCCATTTTGGATAAACTCTCGGAGAAAAAGGACCTGGGAATCCATACGGAACTTCTTTCCGATGGAATCGTGGCCCTCATGAGAAAAGGAGTTGTTACCAACAAGAGGAAGGTTCTGGATCCAGGCAAAACGGTGGCTACGTTTTGCATGGGCAGCAAGGAGACCTATGATTTCATCGACGACAATCCCCAGGTGGAATTCCGTCCCATCGATTATACCAACGATCCGTTGATCATCGCGCAACAGGAACGCATGTGTGCCATCAATAGTTCGCTTCAAGTGGATTTGACCGGACAGGCCTCGGCCGAGTCCTTGGGAAAGCTGTTTTACAGCGGGATCGGTGGACAGGCTGATTTCATGAGAGGGGCGGTTCTGGCCAGGGAAGGCAAGACCATCCTGGCCTTGGCTTCCACGGCGGATGACGAAGAGGTTTCCCGAATCGTGCCTTTCCTGAGCGAGGGGGCCGGGGCTACCCTCACTCGAGGGGATATTCAATATGTCGTGACCGAGTATGGAATCGCCTATATCCACGGCAAGAACATTCGGGAAAGAGCCATGACTTTGATCGCCATCGCTCATCCCAAATTTCGCTCCTGGCTGATCGAGGAGGCCAAACGATTGCATTTGATCTATGAGGATCAGGCTTTCATTGCCGGAAAAGAGGGGGAGTATCCGGAAGAGCTGGAGACATACAAGACCACGGACAAGGGAATGGAGATCTTTATCCGTCCTGTGAAGATGGACGACGAACCTCTCATGAAGGATTTCTTCTATTCTCTTTCGGACAGTACCCTTTACAAGCGCTTTATCTCTGTCAGGAAGGACATGCCTCATGATCGTTTGCAGGATTTCGTGGTGATCGATTACACGGATCGCATGGTCGTTTTGGCCACCCTGCAAGGGGAGGCGGAAAAGGACGAGATGATCTTGGGCATAGGCGAGTACGGGGTGGACAAGAATGTCTTGACCGCGGAAGTCGCTTTCATAGTGCGGGACGAATATCAAGGACGGGGCGTGGGAGCGGAGCTTCTTCGGTACATGACCTATATTGCCAAACGTCGGGGACTACACGGCTTTACAGCGGATGTTCTCATGGAAAATCAGGCCATGGTACACCTCTTCGAAAAGGTAGGATTTGAGGTGGAAAAACGATGGGAAAGCGGGCTCTACCACCTGAAAATGCATTTCTAGCCGTGATGTTTTAGCCTGTCCATGAAGCCAGGAGAAGTCCAACCAGGAACCAGGCGCCTGCTTGTCTGACCCACCAGATAGACCAGACCACGTACCAGAGAGGCCACAAGGGATAGGAGGAGGGTTCGAGGGAGGGGTTGAACGCATCCCTCAAATCCTTGGGGATGCAATCACTCGATTGTTCGAAGGCTTCCGATGGCGTTCGTGGCATGTCCTGGCGCAAGGTCTGAAGGAAACGGGTCGCCTGCGGCAGGCTGAAGAAAACGAGCAGGGAGGATTTTGGAAGAAGAGCGGCTCCAGCCAGAAAAGCGAGGGTCAGATAGAACCCCCACACCAACATTTCGGTCGCCGCGAGGGCCCTGTGTTTTCCCAAAAGCACGGGCAAGGTTCGGATCCCTTTGCGGCTATCCATGTCTGCTTTGTCCAGGTGCTTGCCCAGGATCACGGTGGTGACCGCCAGTCCATAGGGAATGGAAGCGAGCCAAACACCCATGGGCGCTTGTCGGGCCAGCACATAGTAGGTGCCCACGGTCATGAGAGGACCCCATATGAGGAAGATGGCCGCTTCTCCCCATCCTCGGGCTTTCAATCGAAAGGGAGGCGCCACGTAGGCCACGCTCAGGAACAAACCTGCCACGGCGAAGCCCATGACAGGCCATCCGGAGGAAAGGGACAGCTTGACCGCGATGATCAAATCCGCCACATTGCAAAGAAGGATGGCGGCGAGAAGACCTTCCTTGGAGACCAGGTGGTGGAGCAAAGGATGGGGAGCGTAAGCTGCTCGGGGATACTCCTCCGTATCCACGCCGGTTCTCTGGTCGAAGAAATCGTTCACCATGTTGTTGGCCGCATGAGCCAGAAGGAGGCCTGTGACCACTAGGAAAGCATCCATCCACCGGACGTCACTATCCCGCATGGCCAACAGGATTCCGATTCCCGCGGAAAGCAAGGTCATGGTAAAAACACAAGCCCTCGTGATGATGAGCCACTTGCTCACCCAATCCATATCCTGTCCCAGAGGCAGGTTGCCGGTTCGCAAGATGTGGATCCATTTTTTTGCCTTGTTCATAACCTTCCATTCTCGTTTCGCTCGCGTTTACTGTCAAGGAGGACTCCTCGCTCAGAGGACTCCTTGCTCCAGTTTCGGGAAAGAAACATTTCAGTAAAAGGCTATGCGACCCTTGGCCTGAACCCAACAGATGTGAGATAAAAACACCAGGGCTGCGTTTCTTATTCTCCTCGCCAGCCCTCTATAATCTAAGATCAGATCGGATTCACTGAATATTTACAAAAATTCTATGCAAAACGTGGAGAACTTATAACGGAGGGAGGCTAGTTGTCGTGAAAATACTACGATGTCCTCTTGACAGGAACACAGGATTCAATATGATAGACAGTGTTTCCTATCAAGTCGAAAGGAACACGATGACTCGCGGAGTACAGGGAGGGTAGGGAGGAAAAGAGCCCTGGTATTTACTGGAAAAGGGACCATTCTGTTGGTCGAAGACGATCCTTCGCTCAGGGACTTGATCGTCCGAATCTTGCAAAAGATCGACTTTGACATCCTGCAGACGGATACCGGAAAGGAGGCTCTGAGGATAGGTGAGGAACGGAACTGGGCAATCGATCTTTTGATCACCGATGTACTCATGCCGGGAATGAATGGAATGGAGCTGACGCGGGCGGTTCGTGCTAGGGCACCGAAGGTCCGTGTCTTGTTTCTTTCCGGCTGTCTGGATGGTATGTTTCCTTTGGGCGATTCCCTGGCGGACATGGGAGATTTTCTGGAAAAACCTGTCACAGCCGAGCAGCTTTTGGATAAGGTTCGGGAGATCCTGACAGAAAGCCATGGAGAAACTCCTTGAGAATTTGTAGGTTTACAACAGGTCTGAGTGTGATCACTGGCCTGATTCTTCTGATTCTTCTGTTTCTTCTTTTGGGGATTCTTCACAGGAAAGCCCAGGAACGCCTGGCGGAAGCGGTGTGTGTACGGGAGCGATTGGAGGTAGTCGGGCACTGGGGATGTTTCCCTGAAATGGACTCTCATCTCTTGAAAAGCCTGAAACATAGTGAGATGAACCTTCTTTTCTTTCCTGTCAGGCGGGCAGATGCCTCCAGGATGTATTTTTCCAGAAGCATGTTGACGGATGTTCGAGCCACAGGGAAGATCTTGGTGGCAAGCGTACGTTTTGCGGATTTGGAACCGGAGGGCATTCCCAGTCTTCTGAAAAGGATCCTGGATCAGGGATTTGACGGAATGGTGGTGGGAGACCTAAATCTGGGGATGGGAAGGGAACGGATCATGGAGCAGATGGCCCTGTGGGCCAGGTGGGCGCGCCAACAAGATTCGGATTTTCTGATCTTTCAGCGGGGTAGCTTGCGAATCGTCTTGTCTCCTGAGGCTGAAGAAGCGGATGATTGGGGAAGGAAACATCTCGATACCCTGGATGGAATCTTGGTCGAGGGGGCGGTTTTTGACGGGCTTCATCCAAGACCTGTGGAAGAGCTGGAAAGGACAGAGAAAATCCTAAGGATTTATTTTGAAAATCCAGAAAAAAAATGCAAGGTTTTCCTGTCAGAGGCCATTTGGGACAGTTTGGATCCTGAGGCGCAAAGCAATCGAGAGCGAACAAAGTGGTTCTTGGACTGGGCAGAGGAACGGGGCTTTTACCCTTGTGTCGTGCCGATTCGAACTTCTTCGTTTCAGGGATGACTTTCATCTTCTTGGCAGCATGTCAGGGGTAAATATTCAGTGAACCCGATCTGATCGGGTTCACTGAATATTTACTGTCAGGGACATGATGGGCCAGCCGCACGATCAGCTTGAATCCCAGGGACCGATATGGGACGCTTTTGTCCCTGTACTTCAAAGCGTCCTTGCTTTAGAATGAAAAAGGGTACCTAGAGCGTTTCAAAAACGCTTTCTCGTCCCCTTGGAAAATTGCGGGGGAAGGATGGCGGCCTTCGGGTCGCGCTAGGAAAACATGTTCAATCACTTGTTTGCCATTTCGACGAATACCTTTCGGGAGGTGATTCGCCAGCCTGTGTATGGAATCATTCTCTTGACCGCTGGGGCTGCCATCGTATTCAGTCCCAGCATAGCCATGTTTTCCATGATGGAGGATGTCAAAATCGTTCAGGACATGGGACTTGCTACCATCTTGTTGGCTGGACTGTTTATGGCGGTCTTTTCCGCTTCTACTGCCCTGAGAAAGGAAGTGGAACACCATACTGCGGCTACGGTGTTGTCTAAGCCGGTGGGACGAGGCACCTTTCTGATCGCCAAATACCTGGGTATTCTCTGTTGTCTGACCGTAGCCTGTGGGATTTGGATCTTGCTCTTGAGCTTTGCCGTGCGAATGAAAGGAACGGACGAAATGGCGCATTCCATGGATGTGCCCATCCTGTTGGCTGAGTCGCTGCCTTTCCTGGTCGCGGTATTTGTCGCCCTTTTCCTGAATTATTTTCAGAACAAACCCTTCGTGTCCGTCGCGGTCCTGGTGGGAACCTTTCTGTATCTATTCGCATTCTTAGTTACAGGTTTTATCGGGAGACATGGAGAGTTCATTCCTTTTGGACAAAACATGAGTACAGGTATTCTTATGGCAGGATGTTTGGTGTTCTTCGCTGTTACTGTGCTGGCCGCCTTGGCGTTGGCGCTTTCGACACGACTACAAGTGGTGTCCACGATCCTGGTCTGCCTTGGCTTTCTTTTCGCTGGATTGGTGAGCGATTATGTTTTTGGCAGATTCGTGGGTGAACATGGCTGGGCCAGGATAGCCTATGCCTTAACCCCGAATCTGCAGGCCTTTTGGATGGCGGATATCCTGGCAGGTGGAAAGGCTGTTCCAGTCCCTTATTTGGGTTGGGCTCTGGGATATGCGGCCTTATATCAAATGGGAATCCTGGGCCTGGCGACCTTGCTGTTCGAACAAAGGGAGGTCACATAGATGCCAGCGGACGATAAAAGAGCCGGATCGGTCGCCGTCGTCGGGGTGGTTCTGAGTCTGGCTTGTCTTTCCTTTGCCATCTTTTTGTCCCGTCTCAGCGGTGCGGCTTGCAGTTGGTTGAGTGTACCTGTGGCCTTGACGGCTTTCCTTGTATGGTCTTTTCTCTGGATCCATGTGCGTATGCGTCAGGCCGCCTTGCAAGAGCAAATGGATCTGCAGTCCCTGCAAGAGCGCAGACAAGATATCTCTTTGTTTCAGGACGAGTCCACCCTGAAACCGGATCTCTTGTCCGCCGGGTCCCGTCTCAACCAGTTTGACAAATATGCTGTGCCCTGTTTTAGCGTGCTCATCAGCATTGTTCTGATGGGTTCCTGCTATTGGGGATGGGTCGTTCTGTTGCTCGGCACAAGCGATGTATCCTCGTCCCATTCCTTGACTGGAGTGGGTTTCTTCTCTGGGATGGCTCTGGCTTGTTTCCTGGTGGGCCGCTACGCTTCCGGGCTTGCCTCGATCCCGGCCTGTAGATTGATTCGTCCCGGCGCTTCTTTTACCTTGGGTTTCGCGGCTTCGTCCGGCATGGTGGTTGTCGGCCTGGCGAGTCATCATTTTGGCGCGCCTGTTCTGGAACGGTTCTTGGCCCATATCATGGCCTGCTTCCTGGGATTGCTGGGATTGGAAATCGCCTTGAATCAGGTGTTGGATTTCTATCGGCCCAAGGTGGAGGGACAAGAGTGGAGACCTTCGTTTGACAGTCGCAGTTTGGCGATCCTGGGGAGTCGCACCAGTCTGTTCAAGACCGTCGCGGACACGTTGAACTATCAGTTTGGATTCGAGGTGTCGGAGACCTGGTTCTATCGTTTCTTCCAAAAGGCCATAGCGCCCTTGCTGTTGTTTCAGCTTCTGGCGCTTTATCTGCTCACCTGTCTGGTGGTAATAGGTCCGGAAGAACAGGCTGTTCTCGAGACTTTTGGTCGCAAATCCCTGTCTGAGACTCAAGTTCGAATCCTTGGACCCGGGTTGCACTTGAAATGGCCTTGGCCCGTGCAAAACGTGTACAGGGAAAAGACGAGACGTGTTCGAGAGATCCTTCTGGGACGACCCGAAGGACAAACCCTCAAGACCAGCCCGGATCGATTGCCTGCCATCCTATGGACCAGTACCCATTTCGACTGGGAATATCCCTTCCTGATGGCAAGCGAGCGCGCTGGACATGAGATACGGATGAGCGACGATTCCAGTTTGACCGTTCCGGTCAACATCGTTTCCGGGCAGATTACAGTGCATTATAGGATCAAGAATTTGGTGAATTATCTATACGGTCATATGGATCCAGATCGGCTTGTGGAAAATATTGCCTACAGGGAACTGGTTCATTACCTGGCCGGAGAGGACGCGTTGAAGCTGTTGGGACAGGGAAGAACCTTTGCCGGGAAGTGGTTGCAACAGGTCGTTCAGTCCGCCTGCGATCAGCAACAGCTCGGCGTGGAGGTGGTGTTTGTAGGATTGCAGGATGTTCATCCACCTATCGTGCTTCCCCCCGGCGCGGTTCAGACCGGAACCGCCATGCCTTCAGTGGGAAGCGTGGGAGAGGCGTTTGAAGGTGTGGTCGCGGCGGAGGCACAAAGACACGCTTTGATTCTGGAAGCAGAGGCATATCAAGCCAAGACCTTGGCTCTTGCAAAAGGAGAGGCCTACATAGAGACCGAGAGAGCTGAAGCCTATGGATATAGAAGGATCGCCGTGGCCAAAGCCGAGGCAGACGCCTTTCTGGATCGGCTTCAGGCCTTCGACGTGTCCCCGGAAGTGTATCGATCTCGCAAACATCTGGATGCCGTGGAAGAGGCTCTGTCCTCTGCCAGGAAATTCATCCTGCCCACCGATGGGGGCGATCATGAAGTCACCATGCTGGATTGGGAAGAAAAGCTCAGGACCGATCTTCTCGATCTGAATTTTCGGGAGGAGGTAACAAGGTGAGAAAAGGGAATATATCGACCTTTCTCGTGGCCTTATGTGTAGCTATGGTTCTACTTGTTCGGCTTGTATCCTATCAGGTCAGAGAAACCCAGGTGGCGGTGACAACGACCTTTGGAAGATTACCGGAAGATACCAGGTCCGTGGAATCCGGATTGCATTGGAAATGGCCTTGGCCTATCCAGGAAGTCCATCGGTACGATCGAAGGTTGCGGGTATATGAAGACATTCTGGATGAGATGCAAACGCAGGATGGGAAGCCGATACTCGTTCATTGTTATGTGGGATGGCGTATCATCGATGCTGCCACCTTTCTCAAGAACGTGGGAAACGAGGCCCTGGCCGAAGAGAAGATCGGTAAGATTTTGCGTGATCAGAAAGGGGCTGTGATCGGAGAGCATCCTTTCTCGGATTTGGTGTCCTTGAGAGATTTGGAAAGAGGAATCGAGCCGAAGTTCAGCGAGATCGAGAACAAGATTCGGGACAACGTTAGCACCAAGCTCAGCGATCTTTATGGGATTGATGTACCGATCGTGGGGATCAAACGGCTCGAGTTGCCTCAGAAGATCACTGTGGATGTATTCAAGCGCATGGAGAACGAACGCAAGCGTTTGGCTGAAAAGTATCGGGCCGAAGGCGAACGCCTAGCTATGGAGATTCGAGCTGAGGCCAACAGAAAGCGGGAAGAGATTCTGGCTGAGGCCATGGCCAAAGCCAAATTGACCATGGGTCAGGCTGACGCCCAGGCAGCGGAATATTACGAAGTGTTTGCCGAGAACCCGGAACTGGCTACGTTTCTGAGAAAGTTGGAAGCCCTGGAGGGAACTCTGGAGAGGAGAGCCACTGTGGTTATGGATGGACGTAGCGCTCCTTTCGATGTACTGGAGGATCCCAGGTCTAGTTTAGATCGTATTGAGAAGCAGCGGGAGAAATGATGGAGGGCAAGGAATCCCAAGGCGCCGAGCGCCCGGAAGTCATCCAGGATCCAGGACTTCAATCCCTTCAGGAGGCATCTCAAACAGCTTTTGTCCTCCTGAAGGTGGCGTTGCTGGTCCTGATCGCGGGATATCTCTTTTCAGGCTTTTTTAAGGTAAGGGAACACGAGCGAGCCATCATCCTTCGATTTGGGAGGTTTGCCGAAGATTCCAAAGGAAATCGGGTTCGGGGTTCCGGACTTCAATCCGCTTTTCCTTATCCTATCGACGAGAAGATTCGATGCTCCACGGAATGGGAAAGAGCCTTGTTTCTGAATGGGTTTTGGTACGCCATGTTTGCCAATGGACAACCCGTCTCCCTGGCCAGGGAGCCAGGGGCGCCTCCAGTGGGGCTGGATCCCACGATCGATGGACATGCCTTGAGCGGGGATTTGAACATATTACACTATCGGTGGGTGGTCAGGTACGCGGTGAGCGATTTTGCTGAATTCTTCGCGAATTTCAGGGACGCGGACCCCAGAACGGATTTCAGGGACGCGGATGAGCTGGTGGGAAACATCGTCTACAACGCGATTGTGCGTGCTACAGCAGCGACAAGCGTGGACGACGCCTTGTACAAGGGACGTCAAGACCTGGGTTTTCTGGTGCAGAAGGAAGCCCATTCCCTTTTGGAGAATCTTTCTTTCGGAAGTTGTATTGTCTTAAGAGGAATCGAACTGATCGAAGCCTCACCGCCTCGAGCCGTGGCAGCGGCCTTTCAGTCCGTGGTACAGGCCGAGAACGAGAAGGATTCCAGGATTCGGGAGGCTGAAGGCTACGCGAACCGTGTTCTCAACGAAGCCATGGGAGAGGCTCGGAGCTTGGAGTCCAACGCCGCGGCCAAGGCTGCCAAAATACTCTACGCGGCCCAGGCTGATAGTCGTTACATGTCGGATCTCCTGGGAAAATACGACGATCCGGTGGCGCTTAGGGTGTTCCTGGAACAGCTTCATCTCGAGAGAATTGAAAAAGTTCTCCAAGGTGTACAGGAGAAATTCATCCTCAGGAATCCTGAGGGATTGGGCACCAGAGAACTTCGAATCCGTATGACCAGGGATCCCAATGCGGTTCGGGACGCGGAGATGCAGGAGAAAAGGAATAGAGAACTCAGGGAGATGAGATACAGTGAATGAGATGGTGGAACACCACGCATTGAAGGCGCATCCCATCACGTGTTCTTGTTGCGGACATGGACACCATGAGGATACGAATCAACGGCAAAGCCGCGTTTATGCCCGCCTTGTCCTGACTTTTCTGGGAGGATCGCTCATCCTGAACGCTGTCATTGCCGAAAGGATTTTCCCTGATGGATATGCCTTGGGTGGATTGAGCGCTCTGTTGGGCGCGCTTTTCTTGAGCAGCGCCATTTTACTTCGATCCGTCAAGGATCTCATGCAAGGAATCGTCCATGCCAATGAGCTGGTTTCCGTGGCTTTGATCGGTTGTTTCGCTTTGGGAGATTACAAGACGGCCGGGTTGATCGCTTTCTTCATGATTATCGCGGACCTGATTCAAAGTCAGACCGCGTTAGGAGCCGTGGCTTCGATCGAGGAATTGATACGCTTGACGCCTCAAAGAGCGCGGCGCATTCTGGAAAACGATCAAGAGGAAGAGGTGGCGGCTCACGATCTTCAACCCGGGCAACGGGTTCGTGTCAGGCCTGGGGAAAACATCCCGGCCGATGGTGTGATTGTGCGCGGCTCAGCCAGCATCAACGAGGCGACCATTACCGGGGAATCCTTGCCGGTGGACAAGGCCGAGGGCCAGCCCGTATTCGCCGGGACGACCAATTTGACTGGAGTCTTGGACGTGAAAGTGAGACGGGCCGGTGAGGACACAACCTTGGGCAAGGTGAAACATCTCATTCTGGATGCGGAACGATCCAAGACGCCTGTGATTAGAATCATCGACCGTCACGCTCAATGGTTTACGCCGGCGGTCCTGATGCTGGCCGCCATCGTTTGGTTCTTCACACAAGACGCCTATCGGGCCATTGCGGTCCTGGTGGTGACATGTCCTTGCGCGCTCATCCTTGCCACGCCGACCGCCATGGTGGCTTCGCTTTCAGCCGCTGCCAGAGTGGGCATTCTCATCAAGAATGTCCAAGACCTGGAAACGGCGTCTCAGGTTACCGCCATGTTTCTGGATAAGACAGGCACGCTGACCACCGGTCAGATGGCTATCATTCGGTTGGTCCCTGCCGAAGGGATAGATGCTTCGGAGTTGTTGCGGGTCGCCGCCTCGGTCGCCACCCACTCCAATCATCCGGCATCCAAGGCTGTCATGGCGGTCACTCGAAAAGCGAATTTGAAGATAGAACAGGCGAAAGATTTTCAGGAGATCACGGGCAAAGGGGTTTTGGGAAGGATTTCAGGGACAGAGAGGGTATGGTTGGGACGCAGCGAATGGCTGCGGTCCGAAGGAATCGATGTTCCGGAAGAAGAAAGCGTGGAGGGAACGACCACCCTTTCCGTGGCGTTGGAGGGGCGTCATCTAGGATGGATTTACCTGAGGGACGAAGCTCGACCTGAAGCCAAAAAGGCCACGCAGTCCCTGAAAGACCTCGGGATTCAGCGATTGTTCATGCTTACTGGAGACCGATGGAGCGTGGCCAGACGCGTAGCAGAGGAACTTCAATGTACCGATGTGGAAGCGGAGTGTTTGCCGGAAGTGAAACTGGAACTGGTGGAACGTCTCAAATCGGAGGGATATTTCGTCGCGGTGGTGGGAGATGGCGTGAACGACGCGCCGGCTCTGGCGGCTGGTCATATCGGGATTGCCATGGGTGCCGCGGGGAACGATGTGGCGATAGATAGCGCCAGTATTGCCTTGATGAGTGATGATCTGTCCCGGCTCCCTATGTTGATTGGATTGTCCAGGAAGACCAGACAGGTGGTTTACCAAAATCTGATCTTTGGAATCGTTTTTGTCGTGGGCGGAGTCGCCCTTGCCAGCTTGGGCATCTTGTCCGCTATCCTGGCGGCTATTTTGCATAATCTGGGCTCTTTTCTCGTTGTTTTCAACAGCGCTCGCCTGGTGAAATACGGTGACGAGCGTTTCCAAACCACTGGGCCCCGAAGCGGCCAGCTTACCTGAAGGGACAGCGGAACCATGGCTGATTCCAGGGCCAATGAAGCGGTCATTCAATTGATCGAACTTAGCAAGATCTTCAAAGATTTCTGGAACCGTCCCAAGGTGGTAGCTCTTGATCACCTGGATCTCACGGTAAGGAAAGGGGAAATCTTCGGCTTGTTGGGACCCAACGGTTCCGGGAAAACGACCACCATTCGACTCATTCTGGGACTGCTTTTCCCAACGAAGGGAATGATTCGAGTTCTGGGGGTTCCTCCGCATTATGTGGCAGCCAAGGAGCGGATCGGTTACCTGCCGGAGGAATCCCATCTGTACCAGTATTTGACAGGTGAGGAAGCCCTTCACTTCTATGGAAGACTCTTCAATCTCTCGTCCAAAGAACGTCAACGCAGGATCGACAGTTTGATGGACCTAGTGGCTTTGGTGGGAGCCAGGAACCGTCCCATCCGCGAATACTCCAAGGGAATGGCCCGGCGTCTGGGCTTGGCCCAGGCCCTGATCAACGATCCCGAGCTCTTGATCCTGGATGAACCCACTTCCGGCTTGGATCCAGTGGGGAACAGGGAGTTCAAGGATTTGATCTTGTCCTTGAGAGATCGCGGAAAAACCATTTTCCTTTCCAGCCATCTTCTGGCTGACGTGGAGGATGCTTGCGACCGAATCGCGATTTTGTACGGAGGAAGACTCTGTGCGGAAGGCAAGGTATCCGATCTTCTCGCGAAGCGAGATGAGACACGTTTTCAAACAGGGAAGCTCTCTGAGGCCACGATTCAACAGGTTCGGGACAAGATCAGGCAGCTCGAAGGGGATATCCCCATTCAGGTGGATACTCCCAGAGAGGATCTGGAAAGCCTGTTCCTTCGAGTGGTCACTGAAGCCAGGGCAACGCGGATGTCTAGCTTCGGGGCGGGACAGGGCCGGCGAGGGGGATTCTTGGTGGACGAGGAGACAACGGAGGATTTTTCGGGGCAGCAAGCGGAAGGTGCGCAGGGTCATCAAGAAGAGGATCGTTCCGTGATCGAGGATCTGACACAAGGGGACAAAACGTGTTGACCCGAATCTACTCTATGGCAAGGAAGACGTGGAGCGAGGCCTTCCATAACCGGGCAGCCGTAATGATCCTGGTTCTCTTTGTCTGTCTTCTTCCAGCGCTTCCCTTTCTTGTGAAGGGAGACGGTACGCAAAAGGGATTGGTCCAATTGATTCTCACCTATACCTTTCTCCTGGCGAAATGGCTCATTTGTCTTCTCACTTGTGTTTTGGTAACCAGTTCGATTTGCGGTGAAATAGAACGAAAAGAGATCCTTATTACCGACACCAAACCTTTACGGCGGTGGGAATTCCTGGTTGGAAAATGGTTGGGCGTTGTCTTGCTGGATGCTTTTTTGCTCTTGTGGATTGGCAGCGTTACGTACGCGGTGACTCTGTATGCGGCAAGGACGCGTGTTGGTCTGGAAGAACAGCGAGAACAAACCTTCCGTGAGGTTCTGGTCAGTCGGCGGGCCATTTCGGCGCGTGCCATTCTGGCTGAAGACAAGATCAAGGAATCCGCGCGCCAGGAACTGCGTTCCATGATCGAAAGATTTGAGCTGGGTCCACAGGACGACGAAAAAGAGGTGCTGATTTCCTTGGAAAAGAAATACGAAAGATGGGCCAGGAGCATTCCGCCGGGAGCGGCAGCTCGTTGGGTAGCGGAGGGACTTCGCTTACCCAACGATCCTTCGGAGTCTATTCACGTTCGATATACCTACCAATCCTCGGAAGGACAACCTTTTGGTGAGCGGGATACGATTCAGGGACTGTGGCGAATCGGTTCCCAGGAAGGGGCGATATATCAGATGTTGGTGGATGCCACACCCGGTACTGCACATGAGTTTGAAGTACCGGCTGACGCCATTGCGGAAGATGGCACTCTGACCCTTCAATTCATGCATCAAACCCCGATTCTCACCCTATTTCAAGAGCAGGATGTTCAGGTATTGCAGGGCGCCGGGCCATTCTATCTCAATGCGATCAAGGCTCTTTCACTCCTTTTGTTCCAGGCGGCGTTTCTGGCGGCATTCGCCGTGGCGGTCAGCACGTATCTCACCTTTCCGGTGGCTGCGTTGGTCATGTTCGCGGTGTTCATGGTATGTCTTGGGGGACAGGGAATAGCGGATCTCATGACCACTTCTTCCATGGTACAGCCCTTCCATCTTCCGGGCAGAAGTTCTTTTGTCGTGGATCAAGGATTACGTGCTTTCCTGAGGATTGTGACCACAGCATTTCCCAAGTTTGGGGAGTATGATCCTGTGGATCGTCTGATCACCGGCAGGGAGATTCCCATGACACTCGTGGCTGAAGCGGCTGGATTTCTGGTCTTTCTCCGAGGCGTTTCGGTGGGATTGCTAGGGTGTTGGATCTATCGTTGCAGGGAATTGGCTAGGGTCATAGCCTAGGAGCGAGAATGGGACTGAAGCGGTTTTTTCTGGCCTTTCTGGCCCTTCTGTTTCTTCTCTCTTCTTCCTTGTTCTTGCGTCCGATGGACCGGACGCGCTTTGAACTCTTGCCGAGAGTGGAAGCATATGAGGCGCTTCCTCCGGAGTTGGCTATCACCACAGCCATGCTTGGAGGATTTCGAGGGATCCTCATTGATGTGCTTTGGTTGCGAGCCATCACCATGAAACAGCAGGGGCAGTATTTTGAAATGGTGCAGCTCTACGATTGGATCGGCAAACTGGAGCCTCGATTCGATTCAGTATGGTCCTTCGGAGGATGGGACATGGCCTACAACGTGTCCGTGGAGCTTCCTCCAGGAGAGGAGAGGTGGAGATGGGTCCAACATGGAATTTCTTTCCTGAGGGATCAAGGGCTCAAGTACAATCCAAGATCCGAAAATCTGTGTAAAGAACTGGCCTGGATCTATCTTCATAAGATCGGGATGGACCAGGATCTATCCCATTATCTCTACAAAACGCGTCTTTTCCTCGATATGGGAGCTGTGGTTGGAGATTCTTCACGCGCCAACATACAATCCTTGAAGGATGCGCCCACCTCTGCCAAGGCGGCGTTGGAGGATTCGAAGGTACGCCAGATCGTTGAGGATCTTGCCAGGATGGGGATCGATGCGTTTGCCTCTTTCGATCGACTCGTCTACGATCCCAGGGGGTTGTCCGAAGAGGCGCGCGACTATGTACAGGAACAGGCCCGGCAACGGAATCCTGGATTGGGAAAGTTGGTTCTTTTCCTTATGGCTGATCGATTGCGTACGGTGTATCGAATGGAGCCCGAACGCATGCTGGCCTTGATGGATGAATATGGGCCTTTGGACTGGCGTACTCCTTATGCCTTGGCCATCTATTGGGGATCCCTGAGCGTGGAGTACGGGGAAAAGCACGATGTGGATTTTACCATGAATTTCGATCGGATGGTCTATCAGGCTGTTCAGGAACTGGTTCGTCGAGGCCATTTCAGCCTGTCCGACGAGGGTTTCTTGGTCATGGCTCCGAACTACGATTTCGCCGAGAAAATGGATGAGTTGTTTGTGAAACTTATCGACAAGTATCAGAAAGACGACACGAATATCGGAATCGATAGCGCTCACGAGAATTTTCTGACGGGGTTGGTATTTGATTTGTTCCTTATGGGACGTACCGCAGAATCTCAACGTTGGTTTGAACGGTTGAGAAAGTTGTACAAACCGCAGGAACGGTCCTCCTATGACGAATTTGTCCGTCATAGCCTGGTTCATTGGCTTATGTATGATCTGAACCCATCCCGGGCCACCCGCGCGCTTCTTGGAATCGTGCATAGGCATTATTGGCTTAAGGTCACCGACGATGACGCGGCCTCGGCGCTCATGGTCGATCTGGCCAAATTGGTGTATGAAACCTGCAGGACAAGCTACGCCGAGAGAGATCTTCCTTTCACGGTTCCTTCCATGGAAGAGATTGAACGCCGAGTGTTAACCGATGTGTTTGCCGGCAAGTATGGTTGGCCGGACTTTACGATGGAAAGGTTGAGAAGGATTCTTGGAGACAAGGCCGTCCTGTATGAACGGCCGGAAGAAAATGATTCGTGAACCTTGCTTCCTGATCGTTTACCAATAGATGTATCCCATGAACCGTCGGCGATCCTTGAGCGGCAGGGCGGATACGTTGGGAATGACATAACGGTTGTCCAAAGCGTCCAGTAGAACCTTACCGCCATCCCCATAGTCTTCCGCTCGGTCCCCTCTCCAAGGCATCACGAATTTTTCTCTACCGCGTTGGGTGTGTACCTCGAAGAAGAGAAGTCCGTGCTCACATTGGATCTCGTAGATCCTTTGAATCTCCTGTTCATAGTACTGGTAATGAAGACTTTCACGCACGAGAAATTGCTGGTCTTCAGGGAAGTCCTCCAGGTTTTGGATCATTCCCAGCTCTACTTCTTTCTGTTTTTCGTTGGTGTGATGAAGAGAGATGTATTGATTGGGGTGATGAACAGGAAACATCCTGACAGCGAAAATACCGTGGTAAACCGGTTCTTCTTCGATCTTGCAGTAGAGCAATCCAAAATGTCCTCGATACAAGTGGGTTTTGGCCGGATCCAATCGTTGGATCTTCGTATCTTCGAACGCCATATCATGTCTCCAACTTCGTCAATCGGGTTTGAATCAACACCAGTTCCCTGTAGATGCCGTCCTGGATCTCCATGAGTTCCTCATGGGTGCCTGACTCCACGATTTTTCCGTCATCTACCACGAAAATTCTATCCGCGTTTTTTAACGTGGAGAGGCGATGGGCAATGGCTATGGTGGTTCTTCCCTTGCTCAATTCGAGCAAGGCTTTCTGAATCTCCTGTTCAGATTCCGTGTCCACGGAGCTGGTGGCTTCGTCCAGAATCAGGACTCGTGGATTGCACAGAAGGGCTCTTGCGATGCTGACTCTTTGTCTCTCTCCTCCGGACAGCCCGGCACCATGTTCGCCGAGGCGTGTGTCATAGGCGTTGGCGCGGCGACTGATGAATCCGTGGGCGTTGGCCGCTCTGGCCGCGTCCATCACCTCCATGGCCGAAGCGTTAGGTCTTCCATAGGCCACATTTTCGCGGATTGTGCCCCTGAACAAGAAAGGTTCCTGAAGGACCAGTCCCACCTGTCGATTCAAGTCCTCCGGATCCAAGACCTTGACATCGACCCCATCGATGAGGACTTGTCCCTCTTGGGGATCGTAGAATCGACAGATCAGATTGACGATGGTTGTCTTGCCGGACCCGCTCTTTCCCACGATTCCAATGGACTGTCCGGCTTCAATCTGGAAACTCACGTCCTTGAGAATGGGACTATAAGGATCGTACCCAAAGGTCACGTTGTTGAACTCGATCCGGCCTTGCATTTCCGGCAATTTCTCTGGATTTTCCGGGGGCGAAACTCCCGGCAAGGCGTCTAGAATCTCGAAGGTTCTCTGTCCCGCGGAAACGAAACCGCTGGACCATTGGGAAAACATGCTGAGTTGCTGGATTGGTGCGTAGAACATGCCCAAATAGCTGAAGAAAGCCATGAGCGTTCCCAGACTGATCGTTTCGTCCAGGACCAAGTGTCCGCCGGCATACCAGATGATGAGTCCTCCCAATCCAAAGATGAACTGCATGACAGGGTAAAAGGTGGCGGACCCTGTCTCCAAACGCCTTCGCGACATCTGTAGATATTGGGTTCCGCGACTGAATCTCTGATGTTCTCTTTGTTGTTGTCCGAAGACCTTGACCAGTCGGATTCCTGAAAGCAGACTGGACAACATCTGGGCCAGCTTGGATTGGCTGTCCCATAAACCGTAATAACGTGGATAGACCACTTTCCAGTAAAACAAGGTGCCTGTCACCACGAAGGGAATGGGGATCATCACCAAAAGCGCCAGTCTCCAGTTCATGGTGAAAAGAACCGTGCCAATGCCCAGTACCAGCATGACGTTGAGCAGAAAACCTTGGGCCAATTGATGCACGAAACCATGAAAGTATTCCACGTCATAGAGAACACGGCTCATGAGGGATCCCACGGAATGCCTATTGTAATAATCCACACTCAATCCCACGAGTTTTCGCTCCAATCGCTCACGCAAATCCCGCGTGACGCGGGTGCCAACGATGGCGCTGGTTCTGCCGATGAAGATATTGATGAAATTTCTTATTGCGGAGAGACTGACTAGGCCAACCAGGATGAGTGGCAGCCAACCCAAATGATCCTCCGGAAGCATGGATAATCGCTCCAGGATGTCGAGCAAGAACACTGGGATGTAGTCTTTCTCGGTCTTACCCACCTCCGGTTTGAGAATTCCATCCACCAAGATTCGTTGCAATTGAGCCGGAAGCAAGTCCAGTGCCACCCCGGCCAGCATCATGAAGACGAGAAGCAGCACATACGGCCAATAGCCCAAGACAAGTCCAATGGAACGAATGAAGATTCCTCGTTGATGGGAACAACGGGGACAATCCGCGGCTCGGCCCGGCAAGGGCAATCCGCATGTTTCGCAAAGAAGCTCGCTGGGACGAGACAGGCTTTCTGGTATGAAGCTGTTCCCAGTGGCCAGCCGCTCCAATTGTACTCTGGCCCGATTGAAGGCTTCCCTGCGCGCGTTGCTGTATCGAACCAGGTTGACGTAGAGTTCGTCTATGAATACCTGCAGAAAGGCGCTTCCCACCATCTGGAAACAACGCACCTTCTCGATCTCGCTTATGGGGTAGGGACCAGACAGAGGCCTTTCGGCCTGGGACTCTTCTTCCAGAACAAGGACTTCTTGCCTTTGAACAACCAACCAAACCTTGCCAGGTTTTCCGTCCGCCGCAAGATCCCCCTGAACGCAAAACCTACAATCCTCCTCCTCAAACCCAAGAGCCTTGGCCTGAGCGGCAATCCCGTTCGGATACTTACCCAAGGAAATGATACTGGAAATGCTGTTCATGATACGCCCGAAGGCTTTCCTATCAACATAATATAGCCCTTACTCTAAAGCAAGGTATTTTTGACCATCCCCGATCTCACTATCCATATCAAACACCCGCTTTTCAGGAAAGTCAACTTTTTTTTGATTCTCGTCCTGAAATGCCAAGAAACAAACAGGCGTCGCCCAGGCCAAGGACTCCTCGCCCAGCCGTGATCCAGCCCACGGCCAGATCGGGTTCACTGAATGTTGACTGGACCCTTAGGGCTCACGCAAAAATAACTTCACATTCTGGAGGGCAATGTTGACATCATCTTCGACCGCGTCTCCATCGCGTATTCCTCAACGTATCTTGGATACGTCTGCGGATCCGCTCAGTCGTTGCAGCCAAATCTAAAGCCGATCAACCTCCTCAGAATGCGAACTTATTGTTGCTTGACCCCTTAGCGACGAAAACAGGTTTTCGGATAGGTAAACATTCAGTGAAAGCGATCCAAACGCAGCCCTTGGCGGAGAAGAGACAGAGATGCTGTTTTCGAACGGTTTGAAAGCCCCTCCCACGCCGAATGCATATTCGGCATCTGGGAGGGGATTTCACTTCCAAGGTGCATATCACGGCATTCCAATGCACCGAAGGAAGGAAGTGAGAGAACAGCATCTCTGTCTCTTCCCACGACGGTTTGTCTCTGGATCGGGTTCACTGAATATGTACTCGGATAGGATCTCGATCGAGGCAGATCGAGGAGGAAGGTTATGTGGATATAATGAATCCTTGAGGTTTACAATAAAAGAAAGGAATCAAGATGAAAAAGGAAATGGGATTCGTGCTGGGAATGGCTTGGCTGTCGATGACGGTCCAAGGCCAGGAACTAAAAAGGTTGAATCTGGACGATGTGTCCTCGGTCAGTCCAAAGATTGAAGTGGACCAACAAGTCAAGGTGGAAGGAACAGGTTGTGTGAAGGTCACGGCCCAGTGGCCGGTCACGATCTGCTTGGGTGAAGTGGAAGGCCTTGATGTCGAAAACGCGAAGCTGGTGTACTCGGCCAGGGTGAAGACGGAAATGGATGGGACGGCGTATTTGGAGATGTGGGCGCATGTTGACGGGGGACAGTACTTTTCGAGGGGCATGAACGATGTTGTTGGCCAGAACAGCGAATGGAAGGTCATTCAGACTCCCTTTATCTTTCAAAAAGGACAACAGCCGGACAAGGTTACACTCAATCTGGTCATTGAAGGCAAGGGAAGGGTTTGGATCGACGATATCGTCCTGAGAAAGGAAGCCCTTCGGTAAATTGGTTTTGTACCATGAAAGAGTTCTTGCCCCTGGATCCAAATGCGAAACGATGCGATAGCTATCAGAGTCGTCCAGGCCTATGCCGTGATTATCCACGCCCTCCGTTGTATCATGCCTTGCCGCGTTTTTGTGGAAGGATGCGGTTTGTACGCTGTGTACAAGGATTCCATCAACATTTGGGATTCTCTGAAATGACTCAACGTGCCTGAGGAAAAACGAAGGAAATTTACATTGGAGGAGTGATTGCTTTTGAAGGATCGAGGTGAAGGATGAAAGTGGTTACTGTGGGAGGGGGTTCGACGTACACTCCGGAACTGTTTCAAGGCTTCTTGGATCGATATCGAGAGCTGGATCTGAGAGAGGTATGGCTCGTGGATGTCGATGACAGACGTCTTGAAGTGGTCGGAGGATTCGCTCGGCGAATGTTGGAAGCGGCCGGGGCTCCGTTTCAACTCTTTCTTACCACCCAGCGACAAAAGGCTCTGCAAGACGCTGATTTCGTCACCACCCAAATCCGAGTGGGACAGATGGCCGCTCGAAAAGAGGATGAATTGCTGGGAAGGCGTTGGAACCTGGTGGGACAAGAAACCACAGGCGTTGGCGGCATGGCCAAAGCCCTTAGAACCGTTCCAGTGATCCTGGACATTGCACAAGAGATGCGCTCTCTCTGTCCGAAAGCCTGGTTGATCAACTTTGCCAATCCATCCGGCCTGATCACCGAGGCATTGTGCAGGGCGGTACCTCAGATTCGTTGTCTTGGATTATGCAACAGTCCCATCGGTTATCAGATGGAAATGGCTCGACTCCTGGGCTTGGAGGATCCCTTCCATGTGATCCTGGACTATGTTGGACTGAATCATCTGGCGTGGATTCGAGGCGCCCATGTCCATGGAAAGGACGTGTGGTCCAGGACATTCGAGCATGCTTTGCGACAAGCAAGAGAAGAAAAGGATCCACCTGTCCCGGCTTCGATCATGGAACGAATGGGATGGATTGCCACCTATTATCTTCGGTACTACTACAGAACCCAAAGCGTTCTCGACAAACAGGCCGAAGGGGGACCCACACGAGCCGAGGAAGTCATGGACATCGAAAGGAAACTGCTGGATCAATACGCGGATCCTCTTCTGAATACCCTTCCCCCGGAACTCATGGAGAGGGGAGGAGCCTACTATTCCACGGCCGCGGTTCGTTTGATGGAAGCCATCTATCTGGACAAGAAGGAGGTTCAAATCGTGAACACGCCGCAGGAGGGCGTGGTACCAGGGATTCCCTCGGATTGGGTCATGGAGCTTCCCTGCCTCATCGACTCCCGAGGGGCTCATCCGTTGCCCACCGAACCCCTTCCCTTGTGCGTGGAGGGACTGCTCCACATCGTGAAAGGGTATGAACTGCTCGTGGCGCAAGCGGCTTTCACCGGAGATCGGGATCAAGCCCTTCAGGCCTTGATCGCTCATCCTTTGGGTCCTGACACGGATTGGGCTGAACAGGTTCTCCAAGAGATGCTGGATGTGAACCGTGCTCATTTGCCCAGGTTTTTCCATTGAAAAGTTCACGGGAAAGGAAGAGAAAGATGGTTGTGATGGGAATCGATGCCGGTGGAAGCAAAACCCATGCCGTCTTATCGGATGAACAAGGGCATATCCTGGGATGGGGACGTTCCGGGTGCGCCAACTGGGAAGCGGCAGGCTTGAAAGGGGCCGGCCAAGCCCTGCAGGAAGCGACACAGGAAGCGCTGTCTCGAGCTGGATTGTCTGGCCGGGACATTGAGGCGAGCGCCTATGGTTTGGCGGGATTGGACTGGCCGAGCGATGAGGTCAGATTGACCCCGGTGGTGGAAGGCTTGGGATTGACAGGAGCGAGGGTCCTGGTCAATGACGCCTTCCTACCTCTTCGGGCCGGAATCGAGAATGGCGTGGGATTGGCTGCCATTGCCGGTTCTGGCGCCACAGTGGTGGGAAGGAACGCCGAGGGAAGGACATCTCGAAGTTTCGGGGCGGGCTATCCCTTTCCGGATTGGGGCGGAGCGTGGGATATCGCTCTTGAAGCGGTTCACGCCGTGGCCAAAGCCTGCCGTTTCATGTCCTCTCCAACGGATCTGACCCGGCGCATGCTGACTTTCTGTCAATGCCAGGATGTCATGGTCATGATGGAAAGGATCATGAGAGAAGAAGTGAAAATCACAGGCGCGTTCGCTCCCCAGGTGTTGGATGCGGCTGAACAAGGGGACGAGGTTGCCCGAAAAATCGTTCAGAAGGCAGGAAGGACCATCGCGGACAATGCCCTTTCCGTGGCTCAGGAATTGGGTATGCGAGATTCCGGCTTTGTTCTGGTTGTGGCTGGCGGCGTGTTTTCCAGTCAGAGCGCGATCCTCAAACAAAGCCTGGCGGATAGGGTGCGCTCCCAAGGAAGCAAAGTAGAGCTGCGTTCCCTGCATGCGCCTCCTGTCATGGGAGCAGTCCTGCTGGCCATGGATCAGCTTCACATAAAACCCGAGATCGGACTTGATTCCTTGGCTCAGATCATGTCGCGCTCACTGAAGATTTGACGTTCGCTATGATGTGCAGACCACGTTGCCATGGAAGAAGCAGTTCGTCAACAGGATGTGCTACCTTATTGGAATAGGATCAATCGCCTGAATCAATCGGATGGAGGATGTCTATGAGGTCCCTCGCTGACACTGTGAAGTCCCTGGCTCGGCAAGGATTCGAGCATGAATTCGGAAGATCCAAGACAGTCTGGCAAGCCGACCCGGCCTGGGATTCCCTGCTGGAGACAGGGACGCGCTTGTGGCTGGATACCGGGGATCTGGAAGAAGCGTCCCGCCTTTGGTGTTCGCAGTTCCAGGCGCTTACTACCAACAATACCCTGTTGAACAAGGAAGTTCAAAAGGGAATATATGATGCACTGGTTCAGGAGAGTGTGGACCTGATCAGGACAGCAGCACCCAACCTGGAGGAGAAGGATTTACTCTTGGAGTTGGCGTTTTTTCTCAACGCCTACCATGGTCTTCGGCTGGTGGAACGATTCGACGCCTTTGTGAGCGTGGAGCTTCATACGGACTTGGCGGATGATGTGCAGAGGACGGTTGCCTATGGGAAGCGTTTTCACGAGGTGTGTCCTGAACGCTTTATCGTGAAGGTTCCTTTCACCCCGGCAGGCATTTTAGGCGCTCGAAGGTTGGGACAGATGGGAGTGCCAGTCAATCTGACCATGGGGTTTTCCGCCAGGCAAAACGTGTTGGTGGCTTTGTTGTCCAACCCTTCCTATGTCAATGTGTTCATGGGCAGGCTCGATGCCTTTGTGGCGGACAACCAACTGGGAAATGGCGACAATGTGGGAGAAAAGGCGACCTTGGCGACCCAACGGAATCTTTTGGCTCTTCGGCAGGCGAAGAAGACCTCTTCGTTGCTGATTGGCGCCAGCATGAGATCTGGCAACCAGGTAGCCTCGCTGGCCGGGGTCGATGTGTTTACCATGCCAACCCAGGTGGCGCGGCAGTATCTGGATATGGCGAAGGAGTCGCTTGAATCCCAAGTCCACGTGGATCCTCCAGTCCGTTTCGAGACGGAACAAGAACAAGCCGGTTGCGGAGCCGATCGTCTTTGGGATGTCCCTCAATCCTTTTTGGATTGTGTCGAGGGCCTGGCCAAGGAAAACCTGGATTTCTGGACTCCCGCGGATTTGAGACATTGTTTGGAAGAGGCCTCTTATGGAGATTTGTTTCCCGACTGGTTGCGAGAAGAACGGGAGATCGTGGCCAGGGAGGGTAAGATTCCTGTCTTTTCCACTTGGCGAGAATCCTTGGCTGAAGGGCGAGTGGGATTGGACGCGCTGTTGAATCTAAGTGGATTGTATTCCTTCATGGCGGATCAAAAGGCCTTGGACGATCGCGTAAGGTCTTTGATCCTGTAAGCCCTCGGTCCGATTCCTTCATATCATGACAGGAGAAGATCAACGACAGGTGTGCCGTCGGTTGGAGCTTGGTGAAGATCGTGCGAAAATTATCACCGTCTTTCGTGAATCGAAGAACCTTTCTTCAAAAGTCGCTCCGGGCCACAGGCCTTGCCGGCATGGCTTCATGTGCCACGAAGCTTCCTGCTTCTCTGACGAACTTTGAAACGAGAGGGAGCCAAACCATGGAGAATATCTTTCCTTTTCGACGCACCCTTCCCGTGCGACATCAGGTGGATGTGTTCGTCGCCGGCGGAGGTCCCGCGGGTGTGGCGGCGGCTGTGGCCGCATCGAGGGCGGGACGCAGCGTACTCTTGGTGGAAAGACAAAATTGTCTTGGAGGCATGGGGACCGCCGGATTGGTTCCCGCGTTCATGCAGTTCACGGATGGGGAACACTTTTTGGCTGGAGGGGTTGGCCGAGAAATTCTTACCGCGTTGCAGGGGCAAGGAGGGACCTATCCAACAGATGGCACTGCCATTCGGGCCGAGGTACTCAAACGGGTCTATGATGATCTTCTGCTGGATTCCAAGGTTCAATTCGTCTTCGAGACCCAGTTGATCGATGTCCAGGTGGATTCAGATCGCGTGTCTTATGCGATCCTGGCCGCCAAGAGCGGAATCTTCGCTGTGCAAGCGCGCATGTATGTGGATGGCACAGGAGATGGAGACCTGGCTGCCTGGGCCGGAGCACCTTTTGAGAAGGGGGATGAAGAGGGTTCGATGATGCCGGGAACCTTATGCAGTCTTTGGAGCGATGTGGATTGGGACAGGGCAAAGGCTTTTGGGTTGGCAAAGCAACGGGAGTTGCTCCCTCAGGCTTTTCAGGAAAAGGTTTTCACTTATCCGGATCGGCATTTGCCCGGGATGTGGCGTGTGGGGGAACGTCTTGGAGGGGGCAATATCGGACATACCTTCGGGGTGGATGCCACGGACGAACGTTCCGTGACCGAGGCGTTGGTTTGGGGACGCAAGCTCATCCTGGAATACGAGAGGTATTACAAGGAGTACCTGGAGGGATTTGAGAAGATGGAACTTGTGTCCTTGGGCGCTGCCCTGGGTGTTCGAGAAAGCCGCCGAATTTTGGGTGATTATGTCTTGAATCTCAAGGACTTCGAGGACCGTGCTGTTTTCGAGGACGAAATTGGGCGCTATTCTTATCCTGTGGATATTCATGCCTCCAAGCCCACGGAAGAAGAATACAAGAAATTCGAGAAGGAATTTTATTCCTTACGATATGGCAAAGGAGAGAGTTATGGCATTCCCTACAGAATCCTTTGCCCTCGAGGACTGTCCAATGTGTTGGTTGCTGGACGTTGTGTCAGCACGGACCGGTACCTTCAGGGGTCGATTCGGGTCATGCCGGGCTGTTATATTACAGGTCAAGCGGCCGGGTTAGCCGCTGCCGTGGCCATTGAAAATAACACGGATATTCGGAGCTTCCCGGTGGCCACATTACAGAAGAGACTGAAAGCCATGGGCGGCTATCTTCCCCATTGCTGAGAAGGGAAGGTATCTCGCGAGCAGGACAAACGCCCTTCGGGACGAAGGGGTTCATTGTTTCATGATATTCATGGAATCCATTAGGAGACACGAACATGCCTTTGAAGCCGTTGCCAGAATCGAAACGTATCGTGGTAAGAATCGTGAGAAGCGTTCGCGGCCTGTTGGCTAGCGGTTTTTTATTCCCATCCCTGGTTCTTCTCAACGCGGTACAGACCGCGACTCTGGTGGTCAAACCGTTTTCCTCCAAGACCTTTCGTAAGGTCAACCGTTGGATGGCCAATCTGTGGTGGGGCTGGTGCGCCGTGGGTGCCGAGAAATTGAACAGAACCAGGTTGATCTACCATGGCGACGATGTTCCTATGCGGGAGAACGCGGTCGTGTTGATGAACCACCAGGAGATGACGGATATCGCTGTTCTTTTCTCCTTTGCCCGAGCCAAGGAACGGCTGGGCGATCTCAAATGGTTCGTGAAGGATATTGTCAAATATGTACCCGGGGTGGGTTGGGGAATGCTGTTCCTGGACTGTTTGTTTGTCAAGCGGGATTGGACAGCGGACAAGCAGTATGTGCATTGTGTCTTCGAGAGGATTTTGAAACACAAGGTGCCTCTCTGGTTGATGATTTTCGCAGAAGGGACACGTATTTCGCCGGAGAAGCTCAAGAGGAGTCAAGAATTCGCCCAGAAGACGGGAAGAAGGATGTTGCAACATGTTCTGGTCCCGCGAAGCAAGGGATTTGTGGCCACGGTTCAGTCCCTGCGTGGTCATTTGGATGCCGTTTATGATGTGACCATAGGTTATGTCGAAGGGACCCCATCCCTTTGGCAATGGATTCAGGGTTGCGTTGAAAAGGTACACCTTCACGTTCAACGATTTCCCATGGAGAACCTGCCTGAGGATGAAACAGCGTTGACTGAATGGCTCATGGAACGTTTCGAAGCCAAGGACCGACTCCTGGAGGCATACTACAACTCAGGAACCTTTGACGTTGAAGCGGCCTAGGGTCACGGGTCAGAAGCCTTACCCTAGATCATAGATACGTCCCTTTTCTATGGCGAGGATCGCTTGATCTCCAAGGATCTGAACTCCCAGAATCATCATGGCAAAGCGTTTATCCTGGCTAAATCCATCCTTGTAACGCTTGTAGATCTGCTGGGCGATGACAGCGATTTTGAAAAGACCATAGACATAGTAGAAGACTGGATGGGCCATAGGCAGACCGTATCCGTTCTCGTAACGTTCCACTAGGTGAGCCCTGTCGAGATTGCCTCTCATGAGGGTGGGGCCGAAGGGAAGCATCTTGATGGGATCCGGGTCCTGGGGATCGAGCCAGTATCCCAGGGTCGTGCCTACATCCATGAAAGGATCTCCCACAGTGGCCATTTCCCAGTCCAATACGGCCATAATTCGGGTGAGATCCTGAGGATCCAGGACCAGATTGTCATATTTGTAATCGTTATGAATCAGAGCGTCCCTTTCTTCCACGGGCATGGTTTCCTTGAGCCAGGCTGCGGTCTGTTCTATCTTGGGAATCGAATCGGTTTTGGCGTTGAAATATCTCTTGGTCCAACCTGTCACCTGGCGTTGGATGTATCCCTCGGGTTTGCCGAAATCCCTAAGGCCGGATTCAACCAGATCCACCTTGTGGAGTTCCACGAGATGGTCCACCATACGACAGCAGAGTTGTCGCATGACATCCTCCGTCAGAAGAATCCTTGCCGGGGGTTCTTTGCCTCGGAGAATGACGCCTTGGATCCGTTCCATGATATAGAAGGGAGCGCCAAGAACCTCGGGATCTTCGCAATAAACCAAGGGACGAGGAACTCTGGGGTAGACTTCCTGCAAACTGGAAAGGACACGATATTCTCTCTCCATGTCGTGCGCGGTCTTGATTTCCTTACCGCGAGGAGGGCGCCTGAGAACCAAGTCCTGATCCTTCATTCGCAGAAGATAGGTCAGGTTGGAATGCCCGCTGGGGAACTGGCGAACCTCCAAGGGACCTTCCAGGTGAGGCAAGACTTGCTTCAGGTAGGTTAGCAGTTTATCCTCGTTGAAGGTGTCTTCCTTTCGAACGGGACGAGGCAGGTCCAGGAAATCATTCTTTGGATGGTTCTCTGGCACGGTTTCGCCTCCTATGAGATCTGGATTCCGTATTCTTTGAGAACGCGTTTGGCGATCACGGTTTTGTGGACCTCGTCCGGTCCGTCATAGATCCGTGCCGCCCTTTCGTGGGCATACCAGTACGCCAAGGGCGTGTCGTCTGTCATGCCCAAAGCGCCATGAACTTGAATGGCTCTGTCCAATACTTTCTGAAGAGTATCGGCCACAGTGAACTTGATCAGGGAAATCTCTTCCCGGGCGGCATAGATTCCCTGGGTATCGATCTTCCATGCTGCGTGAAGCACCATGAGCCTGCAAGCATGGATCTGCGCGCGACTTTCCGCGATCCAATTTTGCACGGTTTGTCGGGTTCCCAAAGTTTTTCCCGGAGCGATCTCTCGGGTCGCGGCGTGGTGGCACATGAGATCAAAGGCTCTTTCGCAGATTCCAATCCATCGCATGCAGTGGTGGATTCTGCCTGGACCCAGTCTCATTTGGGCGATGGCAAATCCGGCGCCTTGGGGTCCCAGGAGATGGGAGAGGGGGACTCGACAACCTTGAAGGGAAACCTCGGCATGACTGGCGTAGTCGCTTCCACGATCTCCCATGACGGATATATTGCCGATCAACTCAAACCCTGGCGTGTGGGTGGGTACGATAATCATGCTTGCTTTGGCATAGTCGTTTTCCGCCTCTGGATCCGTGATGGCCATGACGATGGCGAAATGAGAGCCTTCCACAGACGATGCGAACCACTTGTGTCCTCGAAGGACCCAGTGATCCTCGAGCTTTTCCGCTCGTGTTCCCATCCATACCGGATTGGAACCAGCGAATTCCGGTTCCGTCATGCAGAAGCTGCTGCGGATATCCCCGCGGATCAAAGGAAGAAGGTATTTTTCCTTTTGCTCTTCCGTGCCGTATCCCATGAGGATTTCCATATTGCCTACATCTGGGGCCTGACAGTTGAAGATGTAATGTCCCAAAGGACTTCTTCCCAATTCTTCGCTCATATGGGCAAATTCGTTCAAACTCAACCCGGCGCCTCCCAACTCTTCCGGAATATGTGGG
>Ga0209498_1000184_pt1 | contig 37279 bp, 38 predicted proteins | sample WalLakDeSediment_FD_184131 | JGI IMG/M metagenome (GOLD analysis project Ga0209498, IMG submission 184131) | Lake sediment microbial communities from Walker lake, Nevada to study Microbial Dark Matter (Phase II) - Walker Lake 11/02/13 Deep... | ecosystem: Environmental > Aquatic > Freshwater >... | reverse complement strand
TTGAGGACGGAGCCACTGTTGCAGTTATGTTCAGGCCCGAATCTGTGTCTCTTGTTGCTGATTATCAAGCTCTAAGAGGCAATGAAGCCCTGGGTGAAGTTGAAACCAGCAAATTGTTTTTGGGGTCAATCCTGATCCATCTGCGAATTCCTGCAACTATTCCAGGTACTAAGTCTGCTCATATTCACGCCTGAGTGCCGGGGCCGGTCCAAAAAAAAGAAGTAGAATAGGTATGCCTGAAACTTGATTTTACCCAGACGTTTGTTTCCTGCATACAAAAGCTAATCAAAGAGCTTTGCAAAGCAACTTTAAAGCAAAGAAATCGTAACACCCCCTGTGTATCAAGTCAGAGTCAGATATTATATTGTCTTAATATTTTTAAACTTGACTTTTGAAATTTCCAGGATACGTTAAAACCATATTTTCAAGCTGGTTGAGCAACCCTTAAGAAAGAAGCAGTCTGCTCATCGGCCCCAGCCGGTTCGAAAAGACAACCCTGCTCAGGGAATCACTCCCTGATCTCAAGAACACCACCCTGGATGATCTGGATTATCTGGATTGGACTTACGTGATGGTTTTCCTTGCCTTATTGATGAGAAGCGACCAAGCCTTCCACCCAGGCGGAGTTTCGAACAGTTGTTAGAAATTGAAGAAGTGCTCAACAATGATCCATTCATGTTCGGACTACAAGTGCCATGGGACGGCAAGAAGCTCTTGAGCTTCACTCGCCAGCAATGAGAGATCACCATCGGGGTAAAGCAATGTCAGAGTTTGTTTCTATAACTCTGCTTTCGCCTGCGGAAGCCACGACTCGAGATTGCACATGCAGACCAGGCGCAGCAGGCTGCATAAAAAACTGCATCGACTTCGGAAGAATAGACGGTTGGACTTATGGGCCTTAGATTTAGTCAGGTTCGTGCTAAGTGGGTCCCGATTCAGATTTCGGCACTTCTTATCTACGGCTGTAAGCAACCTGGACATCCAAGCCCTCCTCAAAAAGCATATCAGGTTAAAAACCGGAGAACATGACCAATGCATGCCCACCATTCACTGCATGCCGGCAGACTGACTGCCACTAGACGTTTTGCCGTAATTGCGGTAAAGCTTGTAAAATACGGCTTTGGCAGTTTTTTGAGTCAGCTGGGTTTGAATCGCTTTCCCTGGTATTGCCGCAGAGCATGTTCCCTTTCTAAAGATCTATCACCCTATGCCCGAATGCGGAAAGTCATTGAGGAGCTTGGTCCGGCGCCGATCAAAATCGGACAGCTGTTGTCCATGCGCCCGGACCTTGTTCCCTTGGAACTGTGCGAGGAACTAAAGGGCTTGCAGGAGGACGTATCGCGCGAGTCCTTCGAGGATGTTCGTCGAGAAATCGAAGCGGCCTATGATTCCCCCCTGGAAAATCTGTTCACTGATTTTGAACGGGAACCCGTGGCTGCGGCGTCCCTGTCCCAGGTACATCGGGCCCGACGTAAGGACACTGGGGCCTTGGTCGCGGTTAAGGTTCGCCGTCCCGGAATCCAAAAAATCCTGGCCGCAGATCTGGAAATCATGGCCGTTCTGGCTGGCCTGATCAATGAAAGAATCGCCTCACTGCGCACCGCACGACTGCCGGACGTGGTCACTGAGGTCCGCAAGTCCATTCTTAGGGAGCTGGATTTCACGAATGAGGCCCGCGGAATGATCCTATTCAACCGGATCTTCGCGGATGAGCCCCGGGTCTTTGCTCCCGGAGTCCACGGGGATCTGGCCCGGCCTGGAGTCCTTGTCATGGATTTCGTGCAGGGACAACGTCTGGACATGTTTCAGGGAACCCCGGAAGTCCGGCGGGAGCTGGCCATGCTGGGGCTGAACGCGGCGGTCCGTCAGATGCTTGAACATGGTTTTTTTCATGCCGATCCGCACCTGGGCAACCTGAAAATCGTGGATGGAGACAAGCTCTGTTTTTTTGATTTCGGGATGTGCGGGCGCTTGACCCAGGATATGCGTTCGGCTCTGGTAGACTACATCCTGGCCTTGATCAAGAACGATCCGAACAAGGTGGCCCAGGTAGCCATGGACATGGCTGTCGGCGTACCGCCTTTAATGGATATCCAACGCTTTCAGGCCGACATCATGTTCATCCTGGAAGGCATGCATGTCCCATTGGGTGGAATCAATCTAGGCCGTTTTCTGCTGGATTTGACCAATCTTTGCCGTGATTATGGAATTTTCCTCCGTTCTGATTACATTCTCATGGCCCGGGCCCTGCTTTCCATCGATGCCGCGGGACGGGTGATCGATCCGGAGTTTGACTCCATGGAGGCCCTTCGCCCGGTGGCTGCACGCTACGCCCTGCGCCGCCTGCTGCCCGGCTTGTCCGACAAGTCCATGCTCGGGGACATGGAGCAGCGTTGGGACGACCTGATCAACCTGCCCAGACGAGTGACCAAGCTTCTGGACACGGCAGTAGCCGGCAAGCTAGCAGTGGAACTGCACCAGAGCGATTTCGGCAACCTGCCGAACCAGCTTCGGCTGATCGGCAATCGCCTGGGCGGGGCTCTGGTCACCGCAGCTTTGATCGTCGGCTCGGCCTTGGTCTATATCTCGGACGTGGGACCTCACTGGAACGGCTTGCCCGCTCTGGGCTTGACCGGGTTCACGCTCTCCGGTCTACTAGGGGTGTGGCTAACATGGAAGATGTTTCGTGGAACATAATAATTCTAGGTGTTGAAAATTCCTCTGCTGACTGCGTTGCCGCAAAAAGTTCAAACACTCAAATATGAGAAATTACGCTCCGGCCTTGACCTTTTTTGTGTTTTGCCATGGGGTTTTTTGATCAGCCAGCATGATTGTTTTTTAAAAGTTTGGTAAAAGGAGAACGACCATGTCGGATCTGTTTCGTAAAGGGTTCCAGGCCGGGCTTGGAGCGGGCCTGCTTCTGTCCGAAGACTTGACTGGCAAGGCCCGGGAAATGCTGCAATCCATCCAGGACTCTCCGGAATTGTTGCATGCCGGAACGGACACCCTCGGTGCGGGTATTGCCAAGGAACTTGAGAGTTTGAGAATCCAGGGCGACGAGGAGGTCGGCCGGGTCTTGGGTGATGTGGGTTTGGCCCGCAAGCAGGACCTGGACGCCCTGCGCGCCAGGGTTGAGCTGCTTGAAAGCGTCGTAGCCGAGCTGCGAGGCAAAAGATGAACCGGATCCTGGTCACCGGAGCCACAGGATTCATCGGCCTTGAACTGGCCAGGTTGCTGGCAGAGCAGAACATAATGCCGCGGCTGCTGGTTCGAAGGCCGTCCCGGGCGACTTTGCTCAAGGGTATGAATGCCAAGATCATTCCCGGGGATCTGGAAGACGTAAAAAGCATCAAGCGGGCCGTGCAGGGCGTGGACATAATCATCCACCTGGGCGGCAGGGCCCTGTTTGAAAGCTATGAACTGGTCCGCCCGACCCTGGTGGATGGTTCTGTCATCCTGATGCGCGAGGCTATTGCCGCTGGGGCCCAAGCCTTTGTCTTTTCTTCCAGCCTGCTGGTTTACGAGAGCCAGAAAACGCCCGTAGACGCGCATACCCCACTGAAACCGACTCTGGGGTATGCGCGGGCCAAGGCGGAAGCCGAGTCAGCCTTGACACGAATGGCCAGTGAGGCTGGCATCCGCTTGGCGATCCTTCGCCTGCCCCACATCTACGGAGCCACATCCCTGCTCTTTGACCAGGTCCGCCGGGGTCTGGTGATCCAGCCTGGTCCTGGGCAGAACATCTTTTCCCACATGCATGTTCACGACGCCGCCCGCCTCCTGGCCGCTGTGGCAATGTCCGAATGGAGCGGCGCCAGTCCAGTGGGGGATTTTCAGCCCTCGAACTGGCTGGAATTTATGAAGCAAACCAAGGAACTCTATCCTCGCTTTCGACATCTGCGTCTGCCGGTCTGGCTGGCCATGTCCGGCTGCTTTGTCCTGGAAAAGATCTACCATCTTCTGCGTCGCCCAGCCCTGTTGACCACGGACGCGGTCCGTGGGTTTAACCTGCAAGTTGCGGTCCGGCCGAACCTGGTCTGGAAAGAGCTGGAACTGGAAATGCTCTATCCCACCATTCGCGAGGGCCTGGCCGAGGTCTTCTGTTGCAACGTGCCCTTTGCCTGGCTGCCCTCGGTCCGGGACCGCTGCGCCTGCTACCTGGACCAGGGCGCCTGCCCACTGCCCACGGGCAACTGAAATAACATGTCTTTTATCACCCCGAATTTTTTTCACGGCTTTACCGTACTTCAACTGAGACGGGTCAACCGGCATAAAATATCATAAAGACATTAATAACACATGCCGTAACTATTCATTTAATCAAAGGACTGAAGTAAAGGACCGCGCCCAGAAAGGCAATGAAGGTTACTCCCAAGAGCGCGGGCGCGTGATAAAGCCTGTGGCTGACCGGGGATTTTGTGGCCACTTTGGCGAGCATGTTGCGGGCAAAAAGGGATGCCAGGGCAAAAGAGGAGGTGGTCAGGGCCAGCCCCACTCGGCTCTTTTTTCCGGCACAGAAAGCCGATTCCCTCAGGAATCCGACTTATGGCTCTGCTCTCATATTTTTTAGGAAATTTTCACTTATTTTAGTGTATAATAAATAAAAGATTAAAAGAAAAGGGTTGTTATGGAGAGAAAATTTAGTCGACAGCGGTTAGCGTTTTATGGCATATAATAATTATAGCCAGCCATTCAAACCACCTGAAAGGATACAAAAACCAAATGCGTGACAACAATCAAAAGACAGTCCTGGTTCTTGGCGCCAGTGGATACATAGGGGGAAGACTTGTTCCCCTTCTCCTGGACAAGGGATACAAGGTGAGGGCCGGGGCCAGAAACCCTGATAAATTATCATGCCGCGACTACGCGGGACACCCGGCTTTTGAACCCGTCAGGGTGAATGTCCTGGATCAGGAAAGCCTGGACAAAGCCTGCGAGGGATGCGGGGCTGTTTTTTATCTTGTACACTCCATGGGACCAGGTCCTCGGGGAAAAAACGATTTCTCTTCAAAAGACAGGACAGCTGCACAAAATATGGTCCAGTCTGCCGAAAAGTCTGGTCTGGAACAGATCATCTACCTGGGCGGACTTGGAGATCAAGGTAAGGATTTAAGCCATCACCTTAAGTCCAGACTTGAGGTGGGGGAAATTATGCAAAAAGGCCCTGTTCCGGTAACTTTTCTAAAGGCCGCCATGATCATGGGTTCGGGCAGCGCCTCCTTTGAGGTCATGCGCTATCTTGTAGAGCGCCTTCCGGTAATGATCACTCCCAGATGGGTTCATACCAGAAGTCAGCCCATAGCTGTCTCCAACGTACTGGAATATCTCTCCGGATGTCTTTATAATCCCGGGGCCATGGGACAGACTTTCGAGATAGGCGGCCCGGATATCGTAACTTATGCCCAGCTTTTCAACATCTACACAGAAGAAGCCGGCCTGCCCCGGAGGCTGATTATCCCTGTGCCTTTTTTGACTCCGAAACTCAGTTCCTACTGGATTCATCTGATTACTCCGGTGCCTTCATCCCTGGCCAGGCCCCTGGCTGAAGGGCTAAAAAATCCTGTAGTCTGCAAAGAAAACCGGATCCGGGACATTATTCCCCAAAAACTTTTAAGCTGCAGGGAAGCGATCAGACTTGCCCTGGACAGAGTCGCCCAGGAAAAGGTTGACACCTGCTGGTCCGACGCCGGGGAGGTCAACGCCCCGGAATGGGTGGCCTGTTCCGACACGGCTTATTCAGGCGGAAATATATATGAGATAGCCTACGAGATCCGCCTCAGTCTTCCTCCAGACAGAATCTGGCCGGCCATTGAAAGTATAGGAGGGAAAAAAGGGTGGTATCACGGTGACTTTTTGTGGCGCATCAGAGGAGTCATGGACAAGTTGATGGGCGGCAGCGGCTACAGGGAAGGACGCAGGGTCCAGAATGAACTTCGTTACGGAGACACGGTTGATTTCTGGAGAGTAATACTGGTAAAAAAATTTGAACAGCTCAGATTCCTGGCTGAAATGAAGGTCCCTGGTCAGGCCGTGCTGGAGTTTGATCTTTTTCCCGAGGATAAAAATCAAACCATCCTGGTTCAAAGGGCCAGATTCTATCCCAAAGGGCTTTGGGGTCTGATCTACTGGAAGACTTCGGCCCCGGTGCACATATGGCTGTTCAAAGGGATGCTGAAAAAGGTGGCCAAAAGCTCTAAAGCGAAAATTCTTGACGGCCCTTCTAAGGTGAAAGATAGGGAAAACAGGTGCAGACTTTTATGATAATATTTCCCATCCTTTTTGAACAATTTCTTCAGGGGAAATTTTGCTTTCCCGGATAATCCTTTATCTCCCCATTCCAACAACCTTAACCAGGGTGGATGGAAGTCCTCCGGCAGGCGACACTTCAGAATTCAGGATCAGGCTTACAATGTCCGTGAGCTGTTTATCCAGGTCATCAAAATCAGAGCGTGACGGCTCTTTACTGAAATTGGCGCTGGTGGCGATCAGGGGTGTCCCGGACATGAGGCATAACCTTGCCGCGTCCGGGGTGTGATGTAACCCGGATAGATACCATGTTTTCAGAGTCTTTGACACCAAAATGTATCATCTCCCTGGCCCTGACCAGAAGATATAACGGCCCCGGCCAGAACTGCTGGGCTATCTTCAAATTGAAGATTACGGCTATGCCCAGGCAGTAGTCCAAACCTGCATTTTTCAAGAATATCAGCTGATGCTGAAATTATGGAAACCTGGGCATTGGATTGAAGTTGCATTGATTTTTATATTCCCTCTCGGACGGCAGTTATGAAATGGTCGATCATATGGACTGAAAATTGCCAGTTATTTAGTAAATGCAACTGCCGGATCGCATATGAGTCCTAAATGTCCCTTTGTCCATTCAGATGCACCTGGAGGTCTTTTCATTTGACCGGCAGATTTCTTGCCATTCAGGCTGGAAACAAACCTGGTAAATGACAGGAAGAGTTACATGAGTGAGAAAGATATCCATGCAGTCACCGGGGCCTTCGGATTCACGGGCAAATACATTGCCCAAAGGCTGCTTTGGAGCGGGGTAAAACTCAGGACCCTGAGCAATTCCCCGCCTAGAGCTAACCCCTTCGGCAAGCTCATCGAGGTGTTCCTCTTCAATTTCGAGAACTTTGACAAACAGGCTTTTCTCCAAAATAGAGAACGGCAAGGCCATTGGAGAGCCTTTCAAATCCAGCATTTGCAAACCCGCCAGATGAAAGTAAGGCCATGATCCTTTCCGGAGCAGGAAAGACCTGGACGGATTCAGCCAGATAATAAAACGGTTTGGCCGTTCCGGTAATCAATTTTCCGGCTCCCGGCATGATCCTGAAGGAATAGATCCGGTACAAAGCCCGGACCCAGGCAGTTTGGGGAATGGAGAATTCCATGGCAAGAAACTTACCTCCGGGCTTAAGGACCCGGTAAATTTCCTGAAGCCCTTTATCCAGGAAGACAAAATTGCGAATGCCGTAACCCACGATTACTGCGTCAAAACTCTCTGTTCCAAAGCCCATGGCTTCGGCATCACCCTGGACCCAGCTGATTTGCTTTTCGACACCCGCCCTCACAGCCTTTTGTCGGCCGACATTCATCATTTCCATGCTGATGTCAAAGGCAAAAGCTCTTCCCCAAGGCCCGATCCGTCCTGCTGCCAGGACCGAGAAGTCAGCCGTGCCCGAGCACAAATCCAGTACCTTGTCTCCAGATCTGAGCCCCAGGATGTTCATAGCCCGCCTGCGCCAGAAAAAATGAAGACCAAAGCTGAGTAGGCTGTCTGCTAAGTCATAGCGAAGAGCGATGGCATCAAAATGGCCTCGAATAAGCCGACGCTTTTCCGAGGCTGCAACCTTTTTGTACCCATAGGAAACTTCTTTGTCCATGCAGCTTCCACCCTTTTTCCTATAATAGCCGTCCCCAGTCAGTCTCAAGAGCATAGTCCATGCAGATGGCAAAGACGGGATAGCTGAATTCGGGGCAGGCTATGTTTTTTCCGGCCAATATTGCAGATGTCCTGAAATTTTCGAATATTCTTTTGTCCTGCATATAAGGGGAGTAATACCGGATGTGGTTATTAAATAGAATTTCAAGTCCGTTTCTAGGCTGTTTTACAAATTCCTCAGGCTCTGCAATGCGGATTCCATCCAGTTTAAAAAACCGTTGAGTATAGTCTGCAAGTCGGTTGATAGTGGTTCTTTGGGGATTGACAATATGGAAAACTCCCCCTTCCGGGCATCCCTGGCGTATAGCCATGAATGCTTCCACAAAATGGTTCACCGGTATCAGATTCAGACCGCATTCATCAGAGCTTTGTATGCGCAGCGGCAGGTGCAGGACTCCGTCATTATCCAAGCGGACACCCATTTCCCTGGCCTTTTTTCCTCCGAACTCGAGTATGTCTCTGGCATAGAGCTTCTGAAAGAAGTGCAGGGTCCTGATGGGAAAGTAAAGGGCGTTGAATAAAGTCGTCTTCCCGGTGCTTGAGTTCCCGTAGACGATGGAAGGACGGTAGACATGCAGATTTAAACTATTCTGGGTGCAATATTCTGAGATTATTCCCTCGGCTCTAAATTTGGTTTCCTCGTAAACATTGTGAAACTCCACTGCCTGATCAAAACCCTCGGCACATAGCCCGCTGCGCCTGCCGGCTACATAGGCTGTGCTGATCAGGTGAAAACCACGGCACTTGCTTTTATGAATAACATTTAACAAATTTTCCAGGCCAAGGACGTTGGTTTTTTCCACCTGCTCCCGCTTACGGGAGGAAAAAGATGTATCAGAAGCGCAGTGTACGATTTCATAAGCTTCCCCAGCCACAATTCCAGCGTCTTGTGCACCCAGGCCCAAGCCGGGCTCGTTCAGATCTCCCTGCAAAACCTTTAGACCCAGACGTTGCTCCTTGCGGAGCCCGAACCAATCTAGAATCCGGTCCATTCTTTGGGGTGCAGTCCTGCCGTTGCGCCCCCTGGCGAGGACAAGAACCTGGTGTCCCCGGGACAGAAGACTCATGGCAACATGGCTACCCAGGAAACCCGTGCCTCCTGTGACCAGAAAGGTATGCTGATTATGGTATGGGATGGTCATGACGATCTGCAGCTATTAGACTTGGAGCTTTAGGTGTACAAAAAGGCTTCCTTACGAGCACAGCCCTGGGAAAAAAGATATTTCAGCCACTTGACCCCTTTTGTCCTGGCGCTCAGGTTATCCAGGTAAGGTTCAAACTCCTGCTGGGCCTTGCGGATTTTTTCCTTTTCCAATGAGTCCTGGTGATCAATATAATAATCATACTCCAATATGGCCCTTTTGCCCAGATCCAGGGGGGTCAGAAAGCCGTAGTCATGTTCTATTCCGTATTTGTCGGCAATGCGTCCCAGCTCAGTGCAGATCTGCTCCGTCACCTCTACCCGGTTTAGCGGCACGTAGACCAGAAATGCGAACATGTGTTTGCGGCGGGACATGCGGGCACTGATGATCCGAAACATGTTCAGCCAGACCATGTCTGTCATTTCGGGCCTTGCATAAAGTTTCTCATAAAAACCTTGCAGATCCTCATCCACTGCAAGAGCAGCGGTTTGCGGAGAAGGTCTGAGAACAGCTTCCAGCAGGGAATGCATCTCCGGGCTCAAGAGGATTGCATAAGGAGGCTGGTCGGTCTGCATGCCTGACACCAGGTCCAGCCACTCATCATCTCCCATTCTGGGCAGGCCGAGCATGAGCATTCTGAACAGTTTTGAATCAATAACGAATTCATGCATTGACCTGACCGCCTCACAAGCATAGCGGTCGCCGATCATAAAGACAACGTAGCGCAGACCCAAGGCATTAGTCAGGCCAAAACGCACCTTGTCGGCAAGATCGGCCGAAGGAGACATGAACGTAGACAGATAATGTCCGCCCAGTACTCCTACGGCTAGTCCGATCCGCCTTTTGCTGAGTTCCCGGGCAAAGACCACAGCCTCCTCAAAATCTTCAAAAGGCACCATTAATCCTTCCTCGTCTTCAGAGGTGGGGTGCAGGCGGACATGGGCCAGAGTACAGATGCCCGGAGAAGGTTTCATTTTATGTTCAAAGCAGAAAGCATTGATGGTTCCGGGATCGTTTAGCCGGAAAAAATTCCCTTGGGAATCAATAAACTCCATGTCAACAAAAGTGTCAGCGTTAACCCCATAGGCGTTGGACCAGGTGGAAAAAAGTCCTGTGCATACAATGTTCCCACAGACAGTAGCTGCCGGCTCCGCAGTATTAGCCCGCAGCCCGTGTCTCACTGCTTCCTTTTGCAGTTCAAACGAGGTCACCCCGGGTTCCACCCGGGCGGTCCAGTTTTCAGGGTCGATTTCAATACCCTTCATGCGGTTCATATCCATGATCAGTCCGTCAGAAAACACGAATCCGAACACACTCCCTCCGTTGCCCCGGACTACATAAGGCAGATTCCGATCATTGGCGAAGCGAACCAGGGCCGCCACTTCCTTCCTGGTCCGGGGCAGAACAACGTAGCGAGGGGTACGCATTCCTGCCAAGGGAAAAGGATCGTCGGCATAGGTCAGCAGGATGGCCGGATCATTGCTAGCCCACTTCTGCCCCACAATCCTACGCAGTTCCTCAAGATCGAGATCAAATCCGGCAAAAACCGGCTGGTTACCTTGGTCCAGCCAGTCCCGGACATGGGCTTTAAGGGCCCTCATCACTTCAACCGGACGCATCCCGGTCACGAAATGACACTGCTTGTCACAGATGCCGCACAAATCACAGGAATCGGCAATCTCCACAAGCCCTCGGCTTATGGGAACCAGACCCCTGCACAGGGCATGGTAAATGTCCATTCTGCCCTGGGGAAAATGACTGACATAGTGATTTTTTTCTCCGGAGGGGCAGAGGCCGTTGCCCAGATAATCGATTTTGCACATGGCATAGTGCCGGCATTGCCCGGCGGTTTTTCTCGCCTGTTCAGAAAACATAAAATGCTCCAGGTTTCAGGGTAAGGAATCTGTCTGTAATAAAAACACTGGTGGCCTGAACGACTGAAAAGCCGGGGGTAGCAGGCATAAGGATTTCAACCGCGCAGCAATTTTATAACGTATACAACAAGCATAATAAAATTGGCCTGTTAAGGCAATTACCTGAAGAACAAAATATCAGGAAAAGCTTCAAAAGCTGAATACTGAATCCGAAGCCGCCTGGATTCTGGTGCGCTCGGTATTCGACATGAACACATAACCCATAGCCGTCCTAAACCCAACTTACAAGATGTTCATCGCCAACGCCTTGTTCAGCCGGATCATGAATCTTGACCAGGACAACATTTGAAAAAATTGGACTTTTGTCCCTATGAGAATTACTTTTAAAGGAGTTAGCCACCATCCAGGTGAGCCTGGGCTTCAGATAACTGGCCGCGGCCCATCAAACACTGTCACCTTGATACCCCCTAATCAACCCCTCATGAACACAGCATCTTTCACCATAAGTAAATTATAATTCAGAGTACAAATTATCCATCAGAATTACAATTACGTATTCATAAATAAGAAAAGATTTAAATGTGTCCGCGAACAAGCTTTTTTGATTTCTAGAGTTTTAACATTGTCAATCAATTCAACTTATTGATTTCATGCTGTATTTCTGCATCAAAACAGCTGCTTTTCTTTCACTTCCAATCAATTCACAGGCTTTGGCTCTAAAATTGCTATTAATTTAAATGGAATTAAAAAAACTGCAATTCCCGCTGACCAGGATTTTTTCAATTCTATGTGAACATCTTGTTAATTTCCATTGCAAGAGACAATTATGAAAAGCAAATATTGTCTTGTGGTTTTGTTTATTGTTTTTTTTACCGTCCTGCATCGCAATGCATCCTCCCAGGAAGTTTCAATGCTTCTGGGCAAAGATCATGCCCTGCACGCCAGTTTTCTTGATTTTGCCTATTCCAGGATACAGGTTCTAAACAGAAGTTTTATCAATGCGGCTGATAAAATTTTAATTGAGTCCAGGGACGACCTGTGCGTGGCCAGATATCAAAAGATTGATCCCTCTACAGTTAATATTGAAGTCAAAAAGGTAAACTCCAATCTCACGCCTTTTATCGGTGTTCTGAATTATACAGAAAGCATCTATGAAAACAACGGCTCCTGTCAGGCAAGTCTTGCTAATGGTCCGTTTATACCTGTGCGCCACCGCAAGGTGACAGAAATTTTTCGATATGTTCAAAACAGGTGGCAGTAACCGCGAGCAATATCAATCGCGCTTTTCCCATTTGTTAATTCCACCATCCGGCTATTGGCCAGCAATAGTCCCATCACAATTTTTTCAGGAATCTCAATCAAATAGTTCGCACCAGGAAAATAATCCGAGTGCTTCAAGATCCAGCATGCATGCTTTATAAGCTGGACAGCGTTTCCCAAAATTCAAAATATTAGTTTGGTCCAACCCTTTGTCCAGGCAAAGGAGATGACAGGTAGCGCAGTCCCTGCGGTGTGGAAATGGTCGCCAGCAGATGCGGGGCTGAGTTGTCCGGTAGAGGCATAACCACAACAGGTCCCTCCAGGCTGATTGAGCTTATCAGCCTTAAAACACGATCCGGATGGGGGTGGAAAATGCGCAGTTCAACCAGAGAAAGGCCAACGTCGGGAAGGGTTGAAGCAGGGTGAACTTCGCCCTGCCAGGCAATAAGCGCTGGAGCGACCCCGTCCAGAGGAACACAACCGTCATCTGGAATGGTGATACGCCAATTAAGGGAACCTCGACTCATGGGTTCGATTTGACCAAGAGGCTCGGAGCATGCCGCGGCCGCAGCATAAATATCTCCGCAGCGAACCACCCAGGAGGACAGAGCCGGGTGAGCCTCTGCCTGCAGATGATCCAGTCCGAACCAGCGCGGCCGATCAGGTTTGGGCGCCTGGGGGTCGGGCGAAATGACCTCAAGATAAACGGATTCGCCCAGGCGCAGCACCAGGTTGTGAGTGCCCATTTTCGGATGTTTACCGCCGGCCTGCGGCGTGACACCCAATGTCTGAAATACATATTCTGCTCCGGCTTTCAGCTGCCTGGCGGTCACCACGATGTGGTCAATACTGCAGGATGACATGTCGAATCACTCCAGGAAAACGCTCTAACAGGATGATAAGCATTTACCTATGCTGTTCTGAGGGATCTTTTAACAAAGCCAGCCTTGAAGACCGCACAAGGCCCGCTCTGCTGAACGGGCCTTGCGCGGTCTGTCTTCCATGGGAAACAAATACTGGGCTACTCGGTATAACCCAGCTCCCGGGCCTGCTCCTTGTAGCCAAGATCCCACAGGGTTTTGCGGTAGATCTCCAGGAATTCCTGACCCTCAGGAGATTTCTGGGCCTCTTCATAAATCAGCTTGGTTCCCACGCTGCGGGCCTTAGCCTCATCTTCCGGGCTCCACCGGACTACGGTGATTTTAGGCATGGCTTTCCATTTCTCGCGGGCCATTATTTCATGGTTGTAGACCATGGCGGAGAGGTAGCGGATGCGATCCCGGGCCGCCAGCACAATTTCCTTGTACTCATCGGACAAGGAGTCCCAGCTCCTGGGATTTACCACCAGGGGAAAGTACTCGCAGGTTCCGTTCTGAAAGGCTGGGTCCTTAACATAGGTGACCACTTCATGGAAGCCCATGCGCATGTTTTCATCCCAGAAGGTCCACTCCGCGGCCTCGATGCTCTTGGTCTGCAGCGCAGTGTAAATTTCCGGAGCGGACAGGGAGACCGGGCTTGCCCCCAGGGCTCTGTAATACTGTCCCCCCATGCCTGAAGCACGGATGCGCAGACCCTGCAGTTTATCGATGGAGTCAATGGGTACTACGGACATGAGCTGTTCATATAGCGGGCTGACCATGGCATGCCCCAGATACTTTATCCGGTATTTGGCGTAGAGCTTTTCAAACCAGGGCTCAATCTGCTCAACAAGGTATGCGCCCTCCGCGTAGGTGCTCAAAGGGGACCCAGGCTGAGTAGTAAAATTGAAAAGCGGGTCCTTACCGGTCCAGTAGGCACTGTAGACCATGGCAGCGTTGACCACGCCGTTGGCCAGGTTGTCAAAGGTCTCGAACACCGGGAAAAGCATTCCAGCCGGGTAGGTCTCGATAACGAAATTCCCATTGGAAAGAGTTTTAACCGTCTCGCTGAAAACCTCAGCGATGCGTTGCTGTTCCGTTCCAGGCATGGCGTGAGTTACCAGCCTCCAGTTCACCTTTTCCGCGGCAAAAGCCTGGGATCCCGCAATGAAAAAAAGTGCCGTCAGAATAATTACCAGTGTTTTTTTCATGTTATAAACACCTCTCTTATGAATGGTTGTGTGCGTTACAGAGCCGTTGACAATGCTGTTTTTTGCTTTTTGTTCTTGCATATTATGTCGTTTATACCCTCCTTTTTTGGACCGGACGCTCAGACAAGAACAGGGCCCGGCAGTGTACAACATTTTATGTCCAGTTATTCCTACATGCCCAGCAGGGTTCTGGGCAGCCATAAAACGATCTGCGGAAACATGAATATTATGGTGATGCATACAGCCTGCAGCAAAAGAAAGGGCAGACTGGCCTTGTAAATTTCAACAATATCGATGTCCCGGGTTGTGCAGCCCTTCAGGTAAAACAAGCTGAATCCAAAAGGCGGAGAGAGGTAAGCGCTCTGCAGGAGCACATTAAAGGCCAGTCCAACCCACAAAGGGTCAAAACCCATATTAGCCAGAATAGGGGCAATAATAGGCACCGCAAGGAAGATGACCGCCCCTGGCTCAAGAAACATACCCAGCAGGAAGACGAAAATCGCGGACACCACAAAAACCATGTTCTCCCCGCCGGGCATATTCATAGCGATATTGGCCACCATGGCGTTACCACCAAGACCGGCAAACACCGAGCCGAAGGCGCTGGCTCCGATCATCATCCAGCCCACCATGGCCGTCACGCTGAGGGTTTCATAACAGGAGGAATAGACTATCCTCAAGTTCAAGCGCCTCTTAACAAAACCGATAAATAGTGCCCCAGTGGCGCCGAACGCGGCAGCTTCCGTGGGACTCGCCACCCCGAACAGAATGGATCCCAGAACAATAATCACCAGCAGCAAGGGAAAAAAGACGTTTTTGGTGGAAACCAGTTTTTCCTTCCAGGTGGCCCGGTTCTCTGGTGGCAGAGCGGGTGAGAAACGCGGATTAATCAATCCGCGGATAATAACATAGCTGATGTACAAAGAGGCTAGAAGCAGGCCGGCGGAAATCCCTCCCGCGAACAGGCCTCCAATGGATACCCCGGATACCGCGCCGTAGAGAACCATGTTCGTGCTTGGGGGTATAAGCTGTCCCAGGGTTCCTCCGCCCAGGACTGATCCAAGGGCCATTCTCCGATTATAGCGGTGTTTGAGCATCTGTGGAAGTCCAATCAGACCCAGGCCGATGACCCCGGCGGCCACCACCCCCGAGACAGCCCCAAGCACAGCACCCACCAGGATCGTCGCTATTGCCAGGCCCCCCCGTAATCCTCCAGACCATTTGTAAAAGGTATCGTAGAGATCCTCAACCACGTTGGTTTTCTGCAGCACGTAGGCCATGAAAATGAACAGGGGCACGGCTATAATAACGAAATTGTTCATGGTTCCCCATGTGGCTGAGAGCAGGATGTTCAGCGCGCCAGGGCCCCACAATAAGTATGAGAATATTATGGCGATGGCCGCGAGGGAAAAAGAGATGGGCACCCCTGCCGCAAGGAGTGGAATCAGCCCCAGAAACATGAGAAGCGGATAAAGTTCACGATCCATCGCAGGACACCTTTTCCTGGTCAGCGGGATCCTGACCCCGTCCGGGTCTGTTCAGAATAAGGGCAAGCATGTCCTTGAAGGCCTGCCAGGAGATCAGGGCGCAGGATATGGGGATGATCCACCTGAACCACCACACTTGGGGATTAAATGGAGTCTGATGGGTGGAACGTTCAACCATCATGGTTGAACGCCAGGCAGCCGGGACGCTTATATAGATAAGTACCAGGGCCACAAAGAGCACTACTCCCTCTGAAAAGATGCCCTGGAACCTGCGCCATTTTGGCGGAAGATAATGACTGAGTACGTCCACGGCCACATGCTTTTTTTCCAGATGGCAGTACGCCGCTCCGAGCATGAAAAATGAGCCGAAAAGAAAAAGGGACAATTCAAAGCTCCAGATGGGGGGATCTTTGAAAAGATAAGAACTGAGGGAACTGTAAACGATGATCACGATGAGAGGCAGAATTAGGAGTGAGACGAGCCTGCCAATTCGCTGCATGTTCATTCCTCCATGTTGCGCGGTGAATGGTGCAGAAGTGATATTTCTGCACCTATTGGCTTAACAAATCACAAATCACTCTCTATGAATCACAGCCCAATGCAGATATTGATCTGCATTGGGCTCAACAAATCTGCTACTCGTTCACTGCCTTGATTTCAGGCTTATGCTGATTTTAGGACTGACAGAGCATGGTTAATGCTTTCATGATATAACGACAGGGACCAGTCAACATGTCCAAGGCCCTCTCTGAGAAAGAAAGCTGAGTTATGAAAAATCATAAATTTTTGACAGATGATAACTGTATTTATTTCCAATAGCAAAAGGCCTTGCTAATGTCAATTTGCCCCTTGGCGCCTTACAATTCAAATGCAGGATGGATTCTTTCCTATGGGTTTGTTTTCTTCTCCTCTAGACCTAATGTGAGCTGTATTATTCTGTCCTTAACAGGGTGCTGAAAATCTCCCAATTGCTGTGTCGTTTCAAAAAGTTCAAACTCTTACGTATATCTAAATACGCTGCGACCTTGAACTTTTTTTGCTCCTTGCACTTGTAATTTTTGAACACCCTGCTTGGTAAGGACTTTTTCAACCAGCTGTTAAGGTATTCAGTTAAGGATTAGCGGTATTGCGTTCAAAAAAATCTGGAGGATATGAGCATGCTATTCCGGGAGTAAAATCATTCTCCAGGACAAATCAGTGCTTTTGGGTTGCACCTTTAAATTCACACTGGTATGAGTCATAAAAATTGATCAGAATCATAGGCCGTTATACCACTAAAGATATCTGATCAATTTAACTTCGACATTGAATTGAGGTTTGCGGCTAAGGCTCCATTTTCTTCTGCACGCCAAGAATAGGCTTTTTTTAATAATTTGAGGTAACCATGCCAGTGAAGCACAGGGAGGTGCCATGTTTGCAAAGGCTTTATTAATTTGCTTTGTGCTCCTTTTATTGGGATTTCCTGTTCAGGCCCAGGATACAGTAGCAAGCGTGAAGTCAGTCTCCGGAGAGGTAAGTCTGATCCGCGGAGAATCGGTTAATCCTGCAAAAGCAGGAATGTTCCTCCTTGAAGGGGATATGCTCATCACTGGAACAAACAGTTCAGCCGGTGTTATATTCCTGGACGGCACAAGAATAAGTATTGGTGCGGAGTCGGAACTATCCATAAGCAAGTATCGGTTTGAACCTATTAAACAAGAGTACTCCTTTGATATTTACATGAAAAAAGGCTCCGCAGCTTATTCATCTGGAAGACTGGGGCACCTTGCACCTGATTCCGTCAGATTCAATACTCCTCAGGCAACGGTTGGCATCAGGGGAACCACTTTTATGGTCAAGGTGGAATAGCGAGACATATTTATGATAAAATATTTATTTATTTTCTCGGTTTTTGTTATTCTTGCTTCTTGCGCTCCCAAGACCCTTGTGGTGCTTGTTCCCGATGAAGAGGGCAAGGTTGGACAGGCCACAGTTTCCAAAGAAAAAGACGAGATTACACTGACTGAAGCTTATGAATACACCCGGGTAACCCGCAAAATCGGACCAGTGGGAATCATGGACCCTCGGGAACAAGCTAAAATGTTCAGTGATGTTATTATGGCCATGCCGCAGCGGCCAGTCAGCTTTCTTCTCTACTTTAAAACCGACTCCATAATGCCTGATCAATCCTCTGTTGATTCCCTTCCGGGGATAGCCGATACAATTCAAAACCGGAATCTGCCCCTGGTGAGAGTAATCGGTCACAGCGACACAATGGGAGATAAAAATTACAATTACGATCTTTCCCTGAGAAGAGCCCACAAAGTGCGTGAACTGCTTCTAGAGAAAGGAATCGATCCTGAAGTAATCTCCATTACTGCTTACGGAGAAAATGATCCCCTGGTTCCAACCGGTCCCAATATTTCAGAACCCAGAAACCGTAGAGTTGAGATCCTTGTCCGATAAAAACAAATGACCCGGGATCGAATCTGAAAATCTGACCTTGTTCTCGCTTATGCCAGAAAATAAAAGTGACCAAAATCCCTCAGGCCCCGGTTTTTTCATGAAAAGTGAAGATCAGCAAAAGCCTGTGTGGATCATTATTCTGGGGATCATTATCAGCCTGGTCTGGGTATTGATCATATGGTCAGCTCCAACATGGATCAGGAACCTGAATAATATTTTTTTTGACACCCTGGTTAGACTGGAAAAGCCTGTTGAACAGCCAAACCATGTGGTTATTGTGGATGTGGATGAAAACAGCCTTTCAGCAGTGGGTCAATGGCCATGGCCCCGCTACCGCATGGGTGCCATGGTGAATAATCTTGCCCGGAGTTCACCAGCAGCAATCGGCCTGGATATTTTTTTCCCGGAGCCTGATGGGACATCCCTGTCAACCATCATTGATAACTTTAAAAATGAATTCGGTTTGAATCTGAGCATTGGAGGTATTCCTAAAGGCATGACCGATAATGACGCTTACCTGGGACAAGTCTTAACCAATGCTCCAACTGTTGGGTCTGTTCTTTTCTCCCATGACTTTGTGGATATTTCACCTTCATGTTCAATTGGAGGACTGAAGTTTTCAGGTGATACAGACTTTCTGAGAATAACTGACGCTGGGGCCCTGATTTGTAATATCCCTCCAATCCAGGCAGGGCTTGAATCTTCCGGATTTATCAATGTTAATGTTGACCACGATGGTATTCTGCGCCGAATTCCTCTGATTGCCCGATACCAGGAAGAGTTTTATCCCAGCCTGGGCCTGTCTTTATTAATGCTGACTTCAGGGGAGGATATCATCAGGTTTGAAAGTAATTTTTTTGGACCCCTGCTTGGCCTGGGCAAAGACATAAAGATTCCAGTGGATGAACATGGACAGGCTTTGCTGCGTTTTAAAAATTTAAATGATAACCTGGAGTACATAAGCGCCCTGGATGTTTTACAAGGGAACTTTGATCCTTCTCTTTTAAATGAAAAGACGGTTTTAATAGGAACCAGCGCCGCAGGCCTGAAGGATCTCCATTATACCGCTTTATCCGGCGCAACGCCCGGAATAGAAGCTCACGCCGCATTAATCAGCAATTCTCTGTCTGGAAGACATTACAGAGAACCTGTCTGGAAGGAGACCTATCACCTTGCGGGCACCTTCATGGCCGGTATTTCCATCAGCCTGCTTTTACTGGTGCCCGGCGCTTTTTTGTTTGGTTTTTGCGCCTTTATTGTGATTTTGTTTTTTCCCGGACTTGGGCTGGCATCTTTTCACGCGGCAGGATTGGTTCTTCCTGTTGCGGGCCCTTTTCTCGCCGCAGCCAGTTTGCTGGGCATCCTGGTATCAAGTTTATACTTTACTGAAAAGTCTCTGGCCAAAAAAAGACTCAAAAAGCTTGTCCAGTTCAAACAGGCCATATTGGAACTGATGGTCGGAGCTGCTGAATCAAGAAGCCTGGAAACAGGACTGCATATTAAAAGAACACAGCTTTTTGTAAAGATTCTGGCCCAGGGGCTGATGGAGAGTGGAAAGTACCCATGGTTTTCCAAGCGTTATGTGGAATTGTTGAATATTTGCTCCCCACTTCATGATGTGGGAAAGATCGCAATCCCTGACAGAGTTCTTTCCAAGCCGGACAAATTGACTGAAGAAGAATACGCGCTAATGAAAGAACACGTATACAAGGGAGTAAAAATTATTGATCTGGCAGCAAAGAATTTAAGCCAAGAAGCTTTTTTCAAAATGGCCAAGGAAATCATTCTTACGCATCATGAAAAATGGGATGGAAGTGGATATCCAAATGGCATTTCAGGTGAGAAAATTCCTTTGTCCGGAAGAATTATGGCTCTGGCAGATTACTATGAGGCTCTGATCAGCCCGAGGGTTTACAAGGAAAAAATGAACCATCAGAGAGCCAGGGAGATTATACTCAAAAAGTCAGGCACACACTTTGATCCTTACCTTGTTGAAATTTTTATCAAGAAAGAAAAAAACTTTATGGAAATCCATGAGAAGGCCTGATTGTGCTTGAATCAAATTATATATTATTTTATACTAATGTAACAATACAAGCAAAACTATTATTAAAAATAAAACACAACATGTGAGACGTGGAACCCCTGATTTCAAATTTTGTAACTGTCAACCCTGATGAGCAAAAACAGCTGAGTGCCAAGTTTGAAAAGAAAACTTTGTGACTACCCAGCTTAAAACTGAAACAATTATGCGCGCATGGTTCAGATTAGGTAAAAGCAGGATCCAGCAAATTAATAAGCATCTAAACTGAGCGATTTTTCCTGTAACTGTTTGATAAGCTTGTCATTTCGGGAACCCGAAGGGTGCGTGGCAAACTCTAAATAATTGACTGAGATTGCTTCGGTTCCCTCGCAATGACATAGAAAAATCGCTCAATTTAGGAAGCAATAAGGGCGAATATTATTTCTGGCATTTGGAGCGTAAACAAGATATCAATGTAAATATCCAATACTTTCCTTAAACAAGTATGATAATTTTCACAAAGCAGAAAGATAAATGAAAATACTTGTAGTTATAGTAAACATCTTTGTAATATGCGTTGGCATAATTGGCTTGACAGATCTGGGCTATATAAGATTTGAATTATTGTATGACAGTATCATAGGCCCATTTATCCTGTTTGGCATTCCCTTAGTAAACCTGATCTATGTTTACTATACCAGCAAGATTATAAATGAACTTAATCTGATACTAAAAAAAGAAAAGTTCTGGAAAGAAAAAATGAAATAACACTTTGTACATAAATGTGTTTTTGCTGAACTGAAAGATTTTTAAACCACTGTCAGCACCAGGCTGTTTTTTCAACTTATGGTATGAGCTGATTTTTTCAAATATTTTCTGGTCAATTGACTTTGTCTGATTCTGAAGACAATTTTACAACTTAATGCTTTGTCAAAAATCCAAGAGCGACACGTTGAACTTATTGCATGGAGCAAGTCAGCGCTTACAAAACACAAACCATTTCTGCCCATGACCGGAACATTACCGGTATAGTGCAAACAGGAGGATTACCGTGGAAAACATGAGTATCCGAGAATTGATGTGCCCGGTGGAAGACTTTCCCCGCATTTCCAGCGAGGCGAATTTTTACGATACCCTGATGGCTCTGGACAAGTCCCAGGAAGCATTTAAGACGGGCAAAAGCAAGCAGCGCATTCTTCTCGTGGAAGACCAAAACGGCATCATTTTAGGCAAGGTCTCTCCCATGGACCTGATCACCGGTCTTGAGGCCAACTACGAGAAGATCGACAAACCAGAGACCATTTACAGATGGGGCCTGGGCTATGCACTGGAATCAATGAAGGAAGATTACAGGCTGTGGCAGGAACCCCTGGCTGATCTTTGCCGCAAATCAGCGGAATTAAAGGTTGAAACTTTCGCAACCAAGCCAGCCAAAGGACATATGGTTGACATTGATGACCGCATGGACAAAGCCTTTCACTTCTTTGCCATGGCCCGCCATGATTCTTTGTTTGTAATGGAAAAAGACAAGGTCATCGGTCTGCTGCGTTTTTCAGACGTTTACAAAAAATTGTCAAAGCAAATTAAAGAATGTGTCATTTCCTGAAGAAATCAGTGCGATAATGACGCTTTGACCAATGCCTGAATCCTGCAAACGGGCCATTATCTTTGCCGGATCCTTTTGTAAGTGCCGGGTTTAAATTCTGACATGAAAGGTTGATTCATGGGATTAAACCAGTTGGATGGAGGATCAACTTAATCCACGGCCCCCAATGGGACTGATGAAAGCAGATATTTCAGATCCTGATCAGTAAAATAAAATCCCAGGCCTCCAAAAAAAGAGCGGTTTTTATCATTCCTGCTGATAAAGTCGTCATATCCGGCGGTCAGATAAAAGTTTTTAAGAAAATACAGGTTGGCACCGGCCTTCAGGTGGGCCCGGTCGTCCGATCCAAGATCAAAGGCGTCAAAAGATAATTTTACCCTTTCGTCCCATAAAAAATAATCCATGCCGAATCCTCCGGTGGATTCAATTATACCTCCGCGCAGGATAAGATCTTTCCATCTTTTGGCCATCTGGGCGGAAAATTTGAGACGGTTTTTTTCTGTTTTATCTTCGATTTTTTCCGTGGTTGACCATTGTCCCTGGTTTGTCCTGGTTCTGGTTGTAGTTTCAGTAGTCCTTGTTCTGCCCCTGGGGTCATCAATAAGGGACAGGAGATAAAACATGTCCTCAGACGGCTGCAGGGTCAGGTTGAGGTATGATTTGGTGTCTCCGGATCTGAACATGTATTCGGTGTGAAAATCCACCACAGTCTGGAACCGGTCAAATCTTTCCAGAAACTCGTTGATCCCGTCCAGGGCATCGTCGATCTTTTCCCCCGTGGTATCGTCGCTCATGAGCTTGCCCAGAGTTCCCCTTCCCTCGTCCAGCTTTCTGGTAATGTTTTCCAGAGAGGCCACTGTCTGACGTAAATCTTCGCTCATCTGACTGTCCTGCAGAAGAGTGGCCACTGGACCTTCACCATGCTCGGCAGTCTGAAGAATACTGCCCACCTGACTCAGGGCTGTGTTAAGTTCCCTTGAAGCTGTCTCAAAATTGTCCACTATATGTTTTATGCCCTCTTTATTGTTCCGGCTGATCTCTGCCATATCCGAGGAAAAACTTTGCAGATTGGCCACGATCATTTCTATGCCCTGAGTATTGGCCTGGACCAGTTGGTTGAGATGGACCGCAGCCTCACCCAGATTTTCGAACGCGTCGCGCATTCCCTGTTCACCTTCAGGACCTCCAAACACATTGGCCACACTTGTGGAAACAACCCTGAGGTCATCGGCAATATCACCCACCCGGACCATTAACTGGTCCAGATCAGTGGGCTGAATGCCTCGAGCGATCAAGCCCTTATCTTCAAGTTTAGCTGCTCTCGGGGTTCCCGGATTTATTTCCACAAACTTGTCTCCCAGAACTCCCCTGGTCCTGATGGTGGCCAGTGCATCAGCATAGATCTGCACATCAGGCCTGATGGCCATGGCTACCCTGGCCAGATTGTTATCCAGAGAGATCTCGTAAACCACCCCCACGTCAATCCCGGCAATCTCTACCGGAGAATTGGTTTTAAGCCCGGACACATTTTCAAAAAGAGCGTACACCGTGTACATGTCCCTGGTAACCATCCTGCCCCTGGTAATCTGGGTTGTCATATAGGCCAGAAGGATAATAGCTATAAAGACAAAAACACCCACCTTTACTTCAACACCCATTTTTTGACGCATAGATTCTCTGACCTGGTTAGATTGTGTATTTTAATTTATCTTTATGGGTCCCTCAGCCTCACCTCTGATGAATTGTCTAACAACGGGATCATCTTTGTGGCGGATTTCATCAGGAGTCCCCTGGGCGATTATTTTTCCGTTATACAGCATGTAAATCCGGTCGGCAATTTTCATTGTGGCCACAATATCATGGCTGATGACCACACAGGTTGCGCCGAATTCTCTTTGGGTCCTGAGTATTAACTCATTTATGGTTGCCGACATAACCGGGTCAAGACCTGAAGTTGGTTCGTCAAAAAGAACAATCTGCGGATCCATGGCCAGTGCCCTGGCCAGGCCTACTCTTTTACGCATACCCCCTGAAAGCTCTGAAGGCATTTTGTTGCCCATGCCTGAAAGACCCACTGAAGCAAGCTTGGTCTCAACTATTTCCTTTATTTCCCTCAGGCTTTTTCTGGTGTGTTCGCGTAATGGAAAGGCCACGTTTTCCTCCACTGTAAAGGAATCAAACAGAGCCGCCTCCTGAAACAGCATGCCGAACCTGCGCCGAACACCGGCCATTTCCCTTTCCTTCATGGGCACGATATCCTGACCATGTATAAGGACCCGGCCGCTGTCAGGCTTTAACAGACCTATGATATGCTTGATGAGAACGCTCTTTCCCCCTCCGCTCCTGCCGATTATGATATTGACCTTATCCTTTTCCAGGACAAGATCAAGCTCGTCCAAAACAGTATACTCCCCAAAGGATTTGCTGATTTTTTCCAGCTCAATTATAGGTTTTTCATTGTTCATGATCAATGTGCAATACGCGGGATTTAAATATTCAAACCTGGTTAAATCTTAAAACATAAGGGCGGTCAGGATATAGTCACTGACCAGGATTAGGACCGAAGACATGACCACGGCCTGAGTGGTTGAACGTCCCACTCCCTCTGCCCCCCCGGCCGTGTAAAAACCCTTGTAACAGCCGACAAGAGTCAGAATTACCCCGAAAGCAGAGGCCTTAATCAGGCCATTGTAAATATCTCCGATTTCAACATATTCATAAATCTTGTTCATGAAAAGTCCGCCATGTATTCCTAAAACCTTCACACCAACGAGATATCCACCTAGTATGCCCATCACATCGCTGATAACAGTAAGCATGGGAAGGACAATAAATCCAGCCAGAACCCTGGGAACGACCAGGTACTGCACTGGATTTATAGCCATGACAGTCAGCGCGTCCACCTGTTCAGTAACCCGCATGGTGCCGATTTCAGCACAGATAGCTGAACCAGCCCGGCCAGTAACCATCAGGCCGGTGATCACAGGCCCCAGTTCCCTGGTCATGGACAGGGCAACAGTGGCCCCCACCAGAGTTTCAGCGGAAAACATGCGAAAAGCGTAATAGGTCTGGAGAGCCAGAACCATCCCGGTGAAGAGGGAAGTAAGCATGACCACGAATAATGAATTGACGCCAATAAACTCCATCTGCTTGAAAAAATGCCTGATCCTGAAGGGCGGACGGAAAAGCCAGGACAATGCTTCCAAAAACAGGAGCATTATCTGCCCCATCTCCCTGATAAGGTTGATGACGCTTTTTCCAATGGAGCTAAACAGAAATTTCATTACTCCTCGATCAGTGACGTGTAAAACATGAGTTCTTCAGGAAACCGGGTAAAGATCATTTCCCGGACCAGCCTGTTGCTCTCCTGAACGTCTTCGCTCTCAAGCACCCTTTTAAGAAGCTCCTTGAATTCATCCATGGTAGCCTGGCGGATAATGCGTTTAATGCCGGGTATTGCCTGGGGATTGAGACTTATTGAGTCAATCTGCATGCCCATGAGGATTGGCACGCAATAAGGATCAGCCGCCACTTCTCCGCACAGGCTGACCTCGATGCCCGCCTCATGCCCAGCGTCAATGACATGCTTGATGCTTCTCAGGATTGAGGGATGCAGCGGCTGATAAAGATATGCAACATGCTTGTTGGTCCTGTCGATTCCCAGGGAATACTGGATTAGGTCATTGGTGCCGATACTGAAAAAATCCACTTCCCTGGCCAGCAGATCGGAAATGAGGACAGCGCTTGGCAGCTCTATCATAATACCCATGGGCATAGCCGGGTCAAAATCAATTCTTTCTGATTTAAGCTCGCTTCTGACGCTGTAAAACATTTTCTTGATTTCCAGCAGTTCCTGAACCCCTGAAATCATGGGAAACATTATGGAAATATTGCCCAGGACACTTGCCCGAAGAATAGCCCGAAGCTGAGTTTTGAAAAGTTCAGGATGCTTGCGGCAAAATCTGACTGCCCTCAGCCCCAGAGCCGGATTGGTTTCCTTTACAGGCCCGAACTGGGTGGCTATCTTGTCCGCCCCCAGATCAAGGGTCCTGATCACGACCTTGTGAGGATAAATAATTGAGGCCAGGTCACGGTATTCTTCAAAAAGCTCCTCTTCAACAGGCAGGGTCTCACGGTTCAGAAAGCTGTACTCTGTGCGGTAAAGACCTATGCCCTCGCCCCCGTTATCTATTACCGCTGCCACTTCTTCGAAAAGTTCAATATTGGCAGCTACATTGACCTTATACCCGTCTATGGTTTCCGCGGGGAGATAACAGTCTCTGTTTACCAGAGACTGATATTCTGCAAACTGGTACTCAAGCTGGGTGTAATGATCCAGATCAGTCTCATCCGGGTCAACAATGATCCTGCCGTTAAAGCCATCGAGGATAACAAGATGTCCATCCTGAAGCTCACTCAAATCTTCAACCCCTACTATGGCTGGAATCTGTAAAGATCTGGCAATAATTCCAGCGTGGGAAGTCTTGCCGCCGGAAACCGTGGCAAAAGCCATGATTTTGTCCAGCTGCAGCTCAATGGTATCAGCCGGAGAAAGGTCAGAAGCAAGGAGAATCATTCTCTGAGTCAGGGATCTGTTCTCCGATGGATGACCATAAAGCTGACTTTTAACCCGGTTTGCCACCAGGCGGACGTCCTGTATTCTTTCCCGGATGTATTCATCCTCAATTTTACTGAAGGCTAATTCTATATCAGATACTGCTTTTTCCAGAGCCCATTCAGCATTGATCAGCTTATCCCGGACATAGTCCCTGGCTGAGTTCTGAAATTTCTTGTCTTTCAGAATCATAATATGAGAATCAATTATGGCTGCCTGATCCTTAAGCTCACCTGGTATTTTTTTCCTGATTTTCTCCAGGTCAGCCAGGGCCAGTTTAAAGGCCTGCTTCAGACGAGCCGTTTCCTTATGAACATGTTCTTTGTCTATCTCCGTCCGGATGACAGAGGGGGTACTCCCCCTGTTCAAAAAATAGGTTTTGCCGATGGCTATGCCCGCTGAAACAGGTATGCCCTGTAAAACAATCTTGGACATTTAGCTTTTTACCTTAAATCTTGCTGTAATAAGTTCTTTGATCCGCCTGACAGCCTCAGGGGCGTCCTCTCCACTGGCCTTTATGCTCAGGGCGCTGCCATGGGGGGCGGCCAGGGTAAGTATGTCCAGGATACTTTTGGCATCAACTTCCTTTCCATCAAATGACAGGGTGATATCTGACGAAAACTTCTGGGCCTCTTTCGCCAGAATAGCCGCCGGTCTGGCATGAAGCCCAAACACATTATCAAGACTTATATTAATTTCCGATATATTTTTATCCACCATGCTGACCTTGTGATGGGAATACATTACCGGTCATTCTATTAACTGACCGGAAGAGTTAAAACTTTCCATCCATCCAGGAAAAAGTCTGGGGCGCTAAAAAAGACAGGGCCAGGAGAAATATAAACAGAACCTCTCTGGTCCAGATAAAAGTCCGGTAAAAGTAAGCCATTAAAAGACTGAAAATTGATACTAGTATAAAGTTAAATAAATGCCAGTTAAACGGCCAAATGACAAGCCAAAATGCCGGTACCAGCAGGGAATTGACAATCTTGAGCCTGCCTGCCCAATTAATTAAGTCCCATTTTTTCAAATTGTTGATAAATATCAAGCCCTGTATTGCTGCCTTGTGAAAAATAATCAGTTTGAAAATCTGTACGCACAGGAAAAAAACAATGCCCAGAGCTATGGCCCATCCGTAAAGTCCCAGGAAAAACAGGATAATGGTCAGAAGTGACCAGGTGATAAGAAGAGTTCCGCTGTAAAAAGAATCCCCAATGGCTGAAAGGGTAAAAACCAGTGTTGATTTAACTTTGGGCATGGCCTGGGGAGGAAAAAGGCCCCTGGAGATCTGTTTCTCCAGGGAAATAAACAGTCCAATCAAAAGGGGATTCCACAAGTGGTGGGTGCTGTACAGCTTGACGTGCCTGCGCCTGGCCTTTTGCAGCTTTACCGGGTCCTTGTGGATTTCCTTGAGCCCGGGATCAATGGCGTAAGCCAGTCCAATGTTCTGCATACCCCTGGTATTGAAAGCGCTACCCGTAAGATATGAGCGCAAAAAACATTTTAACATGGTTTTGGGGCTTACGGGTAACATCAGGACTCGCTTTTTATTATCAGTTCATAAATATCTTTGGAGCTCCAACCCGAAGTTTCCTTGTGGATAAGAGCGGCAGTCTGCCTGGGTTTCAGACCTTTGGAGGAATACTGGTCAATCAGTTTTTGTATGTTTACCTGTGATGTCCTGGAGATATCCTTGTCTGGGGGGCCGATAACAATGGTTATCTCCCCTTTCAGACTATCTTTGTGGATCCCGGTTTGGCCAAGGGTTCCAAAAATAAATTCTTCATATTTCTTGGTCAACTCTCTGGCCAGGCAAAATTCTCTTGGACCCAGCTGCTCAAACGCTGCTTCAAGGCAAGACATCACCCTGTTTTTTCTTTCAAAAAAAACCAGTGTTGTCGCAACATTCTTCCACCTGGAAAAAAGTTCCTCAAGCTCGCCCTTTTTCCTGGGCAGGAAGCCCAGAAAGGTAAATGGATAGGGGGGAATCCCGCAGGCCATGAGCGCGGCCACAGGAGCGCATGGTCCAGGCACCGGGATTACTGAAAGGCCTTTTTGCCTGAAAGCTCTGACCAGCCTGTATCCTGGATCAGCCATAAGCGGGGTTCCGGCGTCGCTGACAAGACAACAGTCAATTCCCTGTTCAACGCTTTTCAAAGCCAGATTTATGCGCTGTTCTTCATTATGCTCATGCAGACTTGAGAATTTCTGGCCGCTTATGCCGAGGCTTGAAAGCAGCAGACCAGTCCTTCTGGTATCCTCAGCCAGAATAAGCCCTGCCTTTTTCAGGACAGAGACTGCCCTGGGTGAGATATCACCAAGGTTGCCAAGGGGAGTTGCCACCACCCATAAGGCTGAATTCAATGGCGTTTTTAACATGATCTATTTTGACTTCAGAGCCCAGGGTTACACATACAAAGTCAAATCTGCACTCCTTTTCCCAGAGTCCAGACTTGCACAGATAATGGTTAGCCGTACGCAAAAGTTTAATTTTCTGTTGGTGGCCAAGGCTTTCCATGACGTGTCCCTGTCCGTCCTCAGATCTTGTTTTGACCTCGACAAATATGATTTTCTTTCCGGATAGACAAATGAGGTCCAGCTCTCCCTTCTGGTATCTCCAATTGCGCTCAATAACCCTGTAGCCCTTTTCCATCAGGTAAGAACCGGCTATTTCCTCACCAAACCTCCCAATGCTTATCTCAAGGGCAGACATAGAGTTTTCTCCCTTATAACGGGTTTTACTCCCCTGAAGGTCATCCTGTGTATAGGCGAGGGGCCCATGCGTCTTATGGACATTAAATGTTCCCTGGTGCCGTAACCCTTATGTCTGGCAAAGCCATAGCCCGGATATTTATTATCAAGACTTTCCATTAGTCTATCCCTGAAGGTCTTGGCAAGTATGGAGGCGGCAGAAATGCAAGGCTCTGAATCGTCTCCTCCAATTATTGTCTGTTGAGAGATGTTCAAGGGTATCTTTTGATTGCCGTCAATGAGCACGTGGACGGGTCTGATTTTTAACCTGGTTACCGCTTTGATCATAGCCTTGAGGGTGGCCTGCAAAATATTTATGCGATCAATCTCATCCGGCCAGGATAAGCCAATGGACCAGGCCAGGGCCGATGATTTGATCTCAGCAGCAAGGAGATTCCGTTTAAGGGGAGAGATTTTTTTGGAGTCAGCAAGGCCGGGAATATCTGAACAGGGCAGAATAACTGCTCCGGCAACAACAGGACCGGCCAGGCATCCCCGGCCGGCCTCGTCTATGCCGGCTGTCAGCTTTTGTCGGTTAAAGAAAGGTATATCATTCACTTGTTCAGCAGGAAGAGGGAATTCATCTCCTGCATTCCCTTGATCTGATTATTAAACGGTAACTGGCTGGGTAATATTTTCAATGGGGTGATGCATGCAAGGTCCTGTTGAGTAAAAAATATCAGACAGCCAAACATACCATGGGCTGGAAAAGTAAAGTAATGCTCTCTCACTTTGCCCAGGCCCATTGCTAATGACCTGAAAAATTATTTAACCCTGTCCCAGTTGGATTTAGTCTTGATGCGGGCAGCCTTGCCCTTGAGTTTACGCAGGTAGAAAATTCGCCCCTGCCTGACCTTGCCTTCACTGATAACCTCGACACGGTCAATATAAGGAGAGTTAAGGGGGAAAACCCTTTCCACACCAATGCCATCGGAAATTTTTCTGACCACAAAAGTGGAGCTTGTTGCCCCGCGTTTCACCCGGAGCACTGTTCCTTGGAAAACCTGGATTCTTTCCTTCTCACCCTCGATGATGCGCACATGGACTTTTACAGTGTCCCCTGCCTTGAACCTGGGGATGTCCAGTCTGATCTGTTCTCTTTCGATTTTTTGCAAGATATTCATTGTATTATCTCCTGAATTAATAATAATCTCCAATAATCCGATCAACCATAATTGAGGCCGCGGAGCGGACAGACAGATGGTTGAAGGGTCTCAGATAACATACTGGCCTGAGGATGGAGTCCGCCATGGAAAACACGGCCGGGCTCAGGCCATATCCAGTACCCAAAACAAGTAGAACCGGCCCGCCATCAAGGAGTCTTCTGACCCTTTCAAAAGATATATCTCCGGACCCCCTGGCACTGGTGGCTACGATATGAGGCTTTTTTCCAGCCTGAGTTTCGATCCGGGATACCGCATCTTCCAGACCTTCACAAACCCTTATGCCTGAAAGGGCAGCTGCCCTGTCAGGATTTCCCAGCCCTCCGGCCCCGGTAGTCCAGTGGGCAATGAGCCTTTTGCCCAGGATCTGCTGGTCCTTCAAGGGAGTGCAGACATAATATCCGCCCAGCCCGAATGTTTCGCAAACGCGTGCTATATCGTGAATGTCAAGGTTTGTCAAAGAAGTTACGCTTTCTTTTCCCATTTTATTCATAACCGGAGCATGAATAAGGGCCAGATAAAGATTCCTGGCCAGGCTTATTTTTTCCAGCTTTCTTAAAAACTGGATGTCCTCATTGCTGAGGATTGCTTCATCCAGAAGTCCGGGTCTGAACTTGAGGGTGATTTCCAGTGAGCGTTCGCGTTTCCATTGCGAAATACGGCCATGATGTCCTGACAAAAGCACATCTGGGACACTTAGCCCCAGGTATTGTTCAGGTCTTGTATAATGGGGATACTCCAGAAGACCATCGGAAAAAGTTTCCTCGCCAACGGATTCCTGTTTACCCATAAAGCCCGGAAGAAATCTTGAAACTGATTCCATAAGGCACAGGGCTGCTGCTTCGCCTCCGTTTAACACAAAATCACCAATGGAGATGTGCTCAAGATCAAAAAGCTTTTCCAGCCTGGCATCGATTCCTTCATATCTGCCGCAGACAAGGACTATATTTTTTTCACCGGATAATCTCCTGGCTGAGTTGTGATCAAAAGGGCTTCCCTTGGGAGTGAGAAGGATCTTTTTAAAGTATTCAGGAAGTGATTTCAGTGCCCTGCAAAGAGGATCAACCATCATGACCATGCCGGGACCGCCCCCGTATGGCCTGTCATCCACTGTGCTGTGCCGGTCACTGGTGAAGTCACGGGGAAATATCAAGGATGTCTGGACAATTCCCTTTTCAATGGCCTTGCCCATCAGTCCGCAGGAAAGAGGAGATTCAAAAAACTCAGGAAGAATGGTGATGATATGGAAGTGCATGCAAAAAATCTTCTGATTATTCGGATAGTAAACAAGGCTTCAGAAAAGGTGAATCATAAGTGCTGAATCTGATGATTCAAGGATAAGAACCGGGCGTTAGATGCAGAACCTTATCTTTGAATCGTTTATTCATCAATATTGACTCCATATATCTCAAGCAAACCCTCTGGGGGATCAATAACTATCTTTTTATTATCCGTGTCAATGTCAATAATAAACTGCTGATTAACCGGAAAAAGCACTTCCCGACCTTCCGAGGTCATAATTTGCCAGACCTCGCTGCCCCTGGCCTCAAAAATTTGTTCCAGTGTGCCCAGATAGGTGTCTCCAGCCAGAAACACCTCGCTTTTAAGAAGTTCAAAAAGATAGGTATCATTCCCATCAAGTTGAGGCAGATATTGCTGCTGAACAAATATTTCAGCACCCTGCCATTTTTCCGCCAGATCCCGGCCAGTTATCTTATCCAGGCAAACCAGATACTTTCCATGGTGTGTTCTCCAGGACAAAATATTAAAAGCCCTTGGAGAGGAGCCGGGGTTCTTCAGGTAAACACGCCGAAGACCGGTCAAAAGTAAAGGGGAGTCTGAGAACCATAAGGTGCAAAGCTCCCCTTTTAAACCATGTGGCTTCAAAACCCTGCCGCAATGAATAAGGTTTTGTAAGGCCATTTATTCAGAACTATTCAATTATCTCCAAAACAGCCCGTTTCTTTGCCTTGCTGGAGGACGCTCCAAGAATAGTGCGCATAGCCCTTGCAGTACGGCCCTGCTTGCCTATAACCTTTCCCAGATCTTCCTTGGCCACCTTGAGTTCGATTACGGAAGTCTGTTCCCCTTCGATTTCAGAAACCGTCACTTGATCCGGGTTGTCAACCAATGACTTGGCAATGTATTCGATCAAATCCTTCAACATAGTCACCTCCGATTTAAGCGCGATTCAAGAAAGAATTTCTGGTTTGTTGATTCAGGGCATGTTCATACAGATCAAATTAAGCAGCGGTTTTTTTCAGGAGCGATCGAACAGTGTCTGAGGGTTTGGCTCCCTTGTCAAGCCATGCCTTGACCTTGTCCATGTCAATGCTGATCTCAGCAGGCTCTTTCATGGGGTTGTAATAACCAAGGTATTCCAAGGCCCGACCATCGCGCCTGGTTTCATTATTGAGTGCTACAAGACGATAAAAAGGCTTCTTTTTTGAGCCCATTCTCGTCAGTCTGATTCTAAGTGCCATGCGAATAATACCCCCCGTTTTCAATAATTAAGTTCAAAGTTAGCAATTAGTTTATAAAAAATCAATCTTTTCAATTTATTTCAGTCAATCTGCCATTATTTTATCTGTTTAAAAAAGACAGAAAAGATAAGATGTTAGACATGCCATGATCCTGAAACCTGCGTGAAATTTTATAATATATTTTAAAAAAAATTTGTCCAGTAATTTACTTTTTCTTTTTCCTTCGTTTGACCCTCTTTTTCCTGGTCCTGGTCTTGTTTTTGGAAGGCTGCCCGGAGGCTGGAGACCCTCCGGGCATTCCTGACATTCCAGGTATCCCTGCCATGGAAGGCATTTTACCGCCATCCTTTCCCACCATTTTCTGCATCATTTTCTGCATCTGCTCAAAATTATTCAAAAGCTGGTTCACATCCTGTACCGTGGTTCCACTGCCCGCGGCAATGCGTTTTTTTCTGGATGCGTTAAAGATTTTGGGATTACGCCGCTCCGCAGGGGTCATGGAATTGATTATGGCTTCCAGGCGAACCATTTCTTTTTCCGGGACCTTAACATCCTTGAGTTTATCCTTTATCTTTCCCATGCCGGGAATCATCTTTAAAAGACCTTCAATGGATCCCAGCTTCTTAATCCTTTGCATCTGCTTGCGAAAATCATCCAGGTCAAATTGAGACTTTTGGAACTTTTCGTGAATGTCTCTTGCTTCATGTTCATCAATCCCTGACTGGGCTTTTTCTATAAGGGTCAGTATATCGCCCATGCCAAGAATTCTTGAGGCAACCCGGTCAGGATGAAAAATCTCCAGGTCGCTTAGTTTCTCACCAGTTCCTATAAATTTTATGGGCTTATTTGTGACCGACTTGATGGACAAAGCAGCGCCTCCCCTGGCGTCGCCTTCCATCTTGGTCAAAATTATGCCCGTAATATCCAGAAGTTCGTTAAATTTCTGGGCAACATTGACCGCGTCCTGGCCGGTCATGGCGTCAGCCACAAACAGAATCTCATTGGGTCGGCATTTTTCCTTGATCTGAACCAGCTCGTACATAAGCTTTTCATCCACGTGCAGTCTGCCGGCAGTGTCCAGCAATACGGCTGTGTAAGCCTTTTGCAGGGCTGTTTCCAGGGCCTTTCCGCAAATATCAACAGGACTGTCCTGGGCGCTGGAAGGGAAAACCGGCATGTCCAGTTCCTGGCCAAGCTTGGTCAGCTGATCAATGGCGGCAGGTCGGTAAACATCAGCGGGAACAAGATATGGAGAATATTTGAGGCGACGCAGATAAAGGGCCAGTTTCGCCGTGGAAGTTGTTTTGCCCGAGCCCTGAAGACCGACCAGCATAATAACAACCGGTGGCCTGGTCTTGAGATTCAAGCCTGTCTGCTCTCCTCCCAGAAGTTCCACAAGCTCGTCATTGACGATTTTTATTATCTGTTGTCCTGGCGTAAGGCTTTTTAGTACGTCCCGGCCCATTGCCCTTTCCCTGATCCTGTCAGTGAAGTCCTTGACAACCTTATAATTAACATCCGCCTCAAGAAGTGCCAGGCGCACCTCTCTCATGCCTTCCTGGATGTTGTTTTCATCCAGACGGCCGTGCCCCTTTAGTTTTTTAAAGACGGCATTGAGTCTGTCGGATAAGCTGTCGAACATTATCTATATCTGTATATTTTCCCGGTCAAAATAAAGATAAAAGAGAATGTTAATATCCTTATGCGCATGCTAAGTCAAGAAAAGTGTTCAATAACCGGCCTGACCGCTTTACTCCCGGATCCTCTGCAGAACAATCTCCAGCATCATTGGCTCGTGCTCCAGAGAGCCCAGGATCTGAAAATCAATTTCCGGATGCTTTGCTCTCAGTTTTGATACAAGCAAGGGAATATCCTTCTGCACGTGATTGCCATCAAAAAGAAAATAAGGTAAAATAATGATTTTTGAATATTCTCCTGTTGCCAGATCACCAACCGCGTCACTCAATGTGGGAGTACCCAGGGAATAAAAAGCTGGAACAACAGGGCGTTGTGATCTTTTATTCAACACCCTGACCATTTTAATAAAACTTTCCCTTGCCTGTATGTTCCTGCTTCCGTGAGCCAGGATTATCACTGCCTGTTTGCTCATAATTATTTTCTCTTATCTTAGATTTAGATTAACCTGCAGTCCGGGCTGAAGCCTTCAGCCCGGCTGAACCCATTGCACAATCCTTTCAGCCACACCAAATCTATGACCAAAATAAACATGCACGCGGTTGGCGAGAACATTTCTCCAACTTATGCCCTGAGTTTTCCTGGGCTGATTTTTTGAATCAAAAACCTGATAAATATTTGCCCATCCCGGTTCTTTTCTTTTGCCAAGGCTGGCGGACAGTTTCGGACAAACACTTGTCTTGCCTGCTCCCCTTGCAACACCTCCCACGACAACGCGCAATGACTTCCCCCTTTTTGAAAAATATTAGGAAAATCCAGTTCAAATCACAACTATTAGTTATCGAGCAAGGACATTTGAAATTAGAGCCAATTCTATCAAACTTATGACAGGGCAAAACATCTCTTTTATCCCGCTTGAATACTGCTTTTTATTAACGTGTTCCGCAAAATGAGCTCACTTAATTTTCCAGTAAAATAACGGCTTGAAAATAATGCTTATGCTTCCTGGATTATTTATTAAATATCAGAATGTTATAAAAAATTTTTCTGTTTGATAGAAATGATAAAAAAAATTGTATTGCCATTTCCTTGCAAAAATGCGATTGGGTATTTTCATAAGCTGGGCGCAAAAGCATAGCGTGCGCCAATAGCTCGCAGGTTCTGCTTTCAACCTTTTTTGTTGATTGTCAGTCTTAATTTGTTTATATTATAGTTCTATATCTGAAAATAATCTAAAAAAAGCTGTGCTTACCCACAACTTCCCAAGGAGGATTTTTATGGCAGATGCAGCAATCAAACTGGGTACTGAGCCCAAAACCACCTTTTTAGATAAGGTCAAAGGTTTGTTGCCTGAAGAAGGACATTTGAATCTGTGTCTTACCTGCGGCGCCTGCTCTTCCGGTTGTCCCGCCACCGGGCTGGAAGACATGGATCCCAGAAAATTTCTGCGCATGGCCGCACTCGGCCTTGACGAAGAAGTGACCAAAACCCCATGGGTGTGGATGTGCACCCAGTGCAGAAGGTGTGTCTATGCCTGCCCCATGAGCATAGATATTCCCCAGATGGTTTTCCAGGCCCGCAAAACCTGGCCCAAGGACCAAAAACCCAAAGGCATCATGGGTTCATGTGAGCAGGCTCTGAGAACCGAGGGCAACAGCGCTATGGGAGCTTCTTCAGAGGACTTCAAATTCGTCATCGAAGACGTGCTTGAAGAAGTCCGGGAATCTGATCCCAGATTCAAGGACATGCAGGTGCCCATCAACAAGAAAGGCGCGGAGTTCGTCCTGAACCAGAACTCCAGAGAGCCCGTGACCGAGCCTGATGAAATGGTTCCGTTGTGGAAGATACTCCACCTGGTTGGAGCTGACTGGACCTACACGACTGCTGGCTGGGGAGCTGAAAATTACTGCATGTTCGGCGCTGAAGAAGAAGGCTGGGAAAAGATCGTGCGCAACAAGGTCAAGGCGGTGGAGGATGTCGAAGCCAAGGTCTGGCTCAACACCGAGTGAGGACACGAATTTTATGGAATCCGGTTCGGACTCCAAAAATTCAATATCCAGCCCAAATTTGAACTGGGAAGCATTATTTATTATTATGCCAAGTGGATACGAGAAGGCAAGCTCAAGGTAAATTCCGACTGGAATAAAGATCTGAAGATTAAATTTACTGTCCAGGATCCCTGCCAGCTGGTCCGCAAATCCCTGGGCGATCCAATAGCCGAGGACCTGCGTTTTGCGGTCAAAGCCGTGGTCGGCGAGGAAAACTTTGTGGAAATGTACCCCAACAGATCCAACAATTATTGTTGCGGTGGAGGTGGGGGCTTCCTTCAAGCCACAGGTTATCAGGATGCCAGAAGACAGTATGGCAAGCTAAAATTTGACCAGATTATGAAAACCGGAGCGACATACTGCATCACGCCCTGTCATAATTGCCATTCTCAGATTCACGACCTGAGCGATTTTTACAAGGGCGGATACCATTCTGTTCACCTGTGGACTCTTATAGCTCTGTCTTTGGGAGTCCTGGGAGAAAATGAACGGGCTTACCTTGGCCCTGAACTGGCTGAGTACGGACTATAACTATCAAACTGCAACCATAATCTTTTTACAGCATGTTGAAAAAGTCCTTATTAGACAGGCTGTTCAAAAATTCTAAGTGCAAGGAGCAAAAAAAGTTCAAGGTCGCGGCGTATTTAGAATACGTAAGAGTTTGAACTTCTTGCAGCGACGCAGCAATTGGGAGATTTTCAACAGCCTGTTAAGGCTTACGCTCCTTG
>Ga0209498_1000183_pt1 | contig 37295 bp, 33 predicted proteins | sample WalLakDeSediment_FD_184131 | JGI IMG/M metagenome (GOLD analysis project Ga0209498, IMG submission 184131) | Lake sediment microbial communities from Walker lake, Nevada to study Microbial Dark Matter (Phase II) - Walker Lake 11/02/13 Deep... | ecosystem: Environmental > Aquatic > Freshwater >... | reverse complement strand
TAACTCAAATTCTGGCACCAGATATTTATACCAAAGAAGTGTCTGATGGCGGACTTGGTTATTCAACTGAGTGGAACGCTGGAGTAATTGGAAAAGTTGACTTACCACTCATACCGTTTACACCCAGAGCTTTCCTTCTCTATCATTCATTATCTGGAAGCGGGTCTACACCCCCAGAACTATTCAAAGCCATGCAAGACGAAGGTGATTTAGAAATTAGTCAATCTATATTTGAAATTGGGCTTGGTGTACAATACAATTTTATTCCCGCTCCTCTTGGATTTGACCCCTACCTTGCTTTGGATTTATCATTCAATAGTTTTGGAAAAAGTAAAGTGAATGATAACGAAATTGATGGGTCTGATGTTTCAAGATTTGGAGGAGGAATTGGAATTGGTTCAGAGATAACGCTAATTCCTATGATCAATCTTGATTTATATCTAAGCTATAAAATGTTTAACCTGACAGGCAAAGAAGATGGTGAAGAGACAATAAGTGCAATCACTCTGGATGCCTTTATTATTTTTAACTTCTTATAAAATTTATTTCAGGGAATGTGCTGCTAGTGCATTCCCTTTTCCCTCATATATCTGTTTAACACCTTCAAACCGAATTCTGATTTTGCCTTGCTATTTAAAAACTTCAAGTTTTGCATAACCTTCGTTATCTCTTTAATTGAAGCTCCTGTTCTGAAAGCACCGTTGATATGAGAATAAAGCTGGTCTTCAAATTCCATAACCGATAACACTGCAACTATACACAATTCGCGTTCCTTGAGTGATAAACCTTTTCTTCCTAAAACTTTTCCGTATCCTTCAAGCACTAACCATTCGGCTAAATCAGGTGAAAATTTTTTAACGTTATTGATCAGTTTATGATATTTATCACCATAAATTTTCCTGCAGTTAATCTCTCCCCTTCTTCTGAAATGATAAAGATTCATATCTGCAGTTCGGCTGAACTTTTTACCCGGGAATTCTTCTTTCAATATTTTTAATGATAAGAGAGCAGAAGGATAGCCGGCAAAAAGATAATTCTGAAGTAGTGCTTCGTAAATTTTAGTAAATGAAATTTTTTTAGTTTTCGCTTGAACGATAAGCATTCGAAGCAAACTCATTTCACGCATTGCAGAAGCAGCCGCTATAACCGGTAGTACTTGTTTTGCAGAAAAGTTTCTTTTATTCATTTTATTAATAACTGAAGTTACGCAAGATGTCATTCTGGCGAGTGAAACGAGTCCAGAATCCTTCAATTTTGACAATATTTTAGATTCCGGACAAGTCCGTCAGGACTCCGTCCTGCCGGGACGAGCCGGAATGACTAAATATAGTGTTTCTGCGTAACTTCAGTTAATAAGATTGATGCAGGTAACAAAAAAAACCCTCTTAGCAGAGGGTCTTTCGAAATTAATTTATCTTAATTCAACAAGCCAAGTTCATACTCAGCGGTTTTTCGATAGGTTGCGTCCTGCTTCGCTTTCTCAAACATCTCTTTTGCTTTTGTATTATCTCCTTTGCCTTTGTAAGCAACTCCCAAATAAAAATTAGGACCACCAGTAGTTATTTTTGATTTATACTTTAAAGCGTTTTCTGATGCAGAAATTGATTTGTCCCACTCTCCCAATTCAGAATACAATTTGGCGAGTGATAAATAAGCAGCGTCATAATTATCATTTTCAACGGCTTTGGTCAGATACTCTATCGCTTTCTGTGCATTTCCTTTTGACATTTCATCATTACCAAGTTTGGTATATGCCAGAGAAAGATTCTTTTTAACTTTTTTAGTAATGCTGGCGTTGTCGGTTAGCGTTAAAACTTTTTCAAATTTATTAATTGATTCGTAATAGTTTCCCATTGCAAAATACACACCACCTAAGGCATTATAGCCAGCTTCAAAATCGCTTTTTAATTTAATACATTCTTCGAAAGAAGCTTTTGAGCCGTTAAGATCATTTGACTTTCTCTGTGCCACCCCTTTCTGATAATAAATTCTGTAATCCTTTTCGATTGCAAGTGCTTTATCATAATTGCTGATTGCACCATTGTAGTTCCCTGCTTTCAACTGGCTGTTGCCTTCATTGTAAAGTTTTCCTGCTTCAGGGTTCATATCCTGTGCAACCGCGATAGCTGAGACAGTAAATATGAAAAGTATGAATATGGGAAAGATTTTTTTGTAGTTCATCTGATTTTCCTTTTTTGCTTAATGAATTTGGATTGAGTGCGGAAGGCGGGACTTGAACCCGCACGCCAATTAAGGCACTACCCCCTCAAGATAGCGTGTATACCAAATTTCACCACTTCCGCATTTTTTGAGTGGTAAAAATATGCTTCGAAGTTTTGAAAATCAACCTAAAGATTTTGCGTGATTTATTTTCCCCTGAAGTTCCAGACTAATCAGGATTTTGCGGCGGTCTGCGTTCCTTAATTATCATTTTTCTTACTTCATTTCTGAATCTCTTTTCGAAGATCATTAGTTTGGCTATTTGCTCGTAGGTCAGAATATCCGGAAGTGAGTTGATAAAGTCGACCCTGTTTTTATCGAACTTAAGCTGAAGATCGTTAATCTCGTTAATAATTTTTTTGATTTCATCAACAGTAGCAACTCTTCCGCTTTTAAAGATTACATCAAGGTCATCAATTTTTTGCTGTATCGTTTGTTGAATTTCACCCTGCTGCTTTCTGTGCTCAGTACGTCTGGCAAAGAATCGCAGAGTGGTTTCTTCATTAAGTTCAAGTGTCTCTATGAGCTTAATTTTTTCAAGCTGCTCAAATTTTTCCCTTGCCTCTTCATCCTGCCCTCTGCCTTTCTGTGCAAAATGATTTAGGGAAAAAATAATTATTAACAGCAGAGTCAGATTAAAAGTTTTCATTTTTAAGTCCTTTATTAAAAATTACTCATTAAAATTTCGTTGTAAATTATTTCTATCTCTTTTGAACTCAATCCTTCAACCAGGTCATTGTATTGAATGTTGTAAGCTTCTGCTATTTCATTATCAATTTGCAGATTTGCAGCAATAAGGTTCGTAAGCTTGCTTTCTTCAACAAGATTGTAGAGTTCAGTATCACCGTTGAGTGTTTCTAACAGTTCAATCTGCTGAGTTTCATTTAATGATTGAGCAAATTTTTGCAGGTCAGTTATTTCAGAAGCTGTGCTTAAAAAGTTTCTCAATAAAAAAGCAACAGCAATGAAAACCACCATAACACCAAAAGCATAACCTAAATTTCTTCTGTAAGAAAATGGTTTCTGGGCATCTAATTTATTTCTAAATTCAGGGAGAATTGAATTAAGATATTCAGAATTTAGTTTTAACTCTTTAAGCTTATCAACTTCAACTTTCACGTTTAAATATTTCTGATATTCCCTTTTAAGCTCTGCAGATTTATTCAGTTCAGATTCAAAGGAATCTCTTTCCTGCCGGGTTAATTCATTTTCGATATATTTTATTATTCTTTCATCTATTTTCATCTTTTTCCATCAGCTCCTTCATTTTTCTGAATGCGTGAAAGTAATTTGCTTTAAGTGCTCCAACTGATTTTTCCGTAATATTTGATATTTCTTCATAAGACAGATCATCGTAATTCCTCATTACAAAAATCTCCCGCTGCTTAACAGGCAGCTTCAGCAATAATTTTTCCATTTTTGAAAATTTTTCTCTTGCTTCAATGTCTTCAATAATATTTTCATAGCCGTGATTCTCAAAAGATTCAACAGAACTGAAACTAAATATTCTTGTCAAAGTTCTCTTCTTAATCAAATTCAGACTTCGTGTTGATGTTATTTTGTAAATCCAGGTATACAATGCAGAGCTGAAATTGAACGTATTTATTTTTTTGTGCATGACTAAAAGAACCTGCTGAACAATCTCGTTAGCATCATCGTGATTACCGAGCATTCTGCGGGCATGCCAGTAAATCTTTTCCTGGTATTTTCTTGCAAGAATGTTGAATGATTGCTCATTTCCAGCTAAAAAATCCCGTATGAGTTCATAATCCTTATTGTCCGAATTCATTCCAGTTGCAACTATTCCTAAATCTTTAAACACTAAAATATCCGTTGAGGTTTAAATATGCATCATTAAACCAGAAAATCTATTCTTATGTCTAATTGATAACAATCAATAATTTTTATAAAACAGGAGTTATAAAATGAAAATCAAATTATTAACATTCGCAGCCGTTTTTTCATTACTAATCATTTCACAGGATATTTTAGCGCAGGAAATGATGGTAAGAAAAAGAGACAGAGATCAAATGCAGATTCATCAGCAATTAAATCTGACTGGAGAGCAGCAGGAAAAAATTGATGTTCTTAGACTAGATCATCAAAAAGAAATGATCGATCTCAAAGCAAACCTTGAAAGAAAAAAGCTGGATATGGTCGGGTTAAAAAACAAAGGCAATTACACCCGGGAAGACTTTCTGAATAAAACTAACGATATAGTTTCAGCACGAAATAAAATTGCTCTGGCAAAAGCAAATCACCAAATGGATGTTTACCAGTTATTAGATGATAGTCAGAAAAAACAGTGGAATAAATTTTCAGGCAATTTTGGTGAAAGAAGAGAGAAGCGAATAATGAGAATGATGAAAAACTTTGATGCGGAATAAAAAGTTTTTCAAAAGCTCCTCCACGAAATGCCAGCCGATGCGGCTGGCTTTTTTTATGCTAAGTCACCTGTGATTGGTCTCAAAACTATTTCTTCGGTTACAAGATTATCTTTTTGCAGGTAAGCTGAAACAACTATATGAGCAATGCTTTCAGGGTTCATCATGAGCTCACCTTTTTCTTTTCTGATATCCTGCGACCACATTGAAGTTTCTGTTGCACCAGGTATAACATTTATTACTCTGATATTATGCTTACGCACTTCTTCACGAAGTGAATTACTGTAGCCAAGTAAACCCATTTTTGAAGCAGCATAAACTGAACTGCGCGTAAAAACTTTATCTACAACAACTGAAAGAATATTGATTATGGTTCCCGATTCATTTTTGATAAATGTCGGCAGGACAGTTTTTATTGTATAGAGTGAGCCAAGAAGATTTGTATTTATGATGTCGTTTATTTCGTTGAACGAATTATCAGAAGCGTGTTTGAAGGAAGTGATCCCGGCACTGTTAATTAAACAATTAATTTCAAACTCGCTGTTGATTTTCTTGAATGTCTGATCTACATTTGTTGATGATGCGACATTACAGGGAAAAGAAAAAATATTTTCACCTGACTTTCCGGCTTCATCTTTTAATCGTTCCAATTCCTGTGCTCTTCGGGCTGAAGCGAAAACATTGCAGCCTATTTTTGCAAATTCAAGTGCAAGGGCTTTGCCGATTCCAGAGCTTGCACCAGTAATCCATATTCCGTCTTTCTTTGCCATAATTATAAATTTTTGTGACCGATTAAATTTAAAAATTCTGATCTTGTCCGCGGATCATCTTTAAAGTCACCGTGAACAGCACTTGTTGTAGCAGATGAATTTTGTTTCTGAACGCCACGCATCATCATACACATATGGTAAGCCTCAGATACAACTGCAACACCTCTCGGCTGAAGATATTTTTCAAGTGTGTCAGCAATCTGCTGCGTCATTCTCTCCTGAACCTGAAGTCTTCTGGCATACACATCCACGATTCGGGGAATTTTGCTTAAACCAATTATCTTGCCATTCGGAATGTAAGCAACGTGAACTTTGCCGTAAAAAGGAAGCATATGATGTTCACATAAACTATAAAAATCAATATTCTTCACCAGGACCATCTCATCATACTTTTCATTGAAGACAGCATCGTTCATAACTTCTTCAATTTTTTTATAATAGCCTGAGGTTAAAAACTCATAAGCATCTGCTACCCTGCGTGGTGTTTCGAGCAGACCTTCCCGCTTCGGATCTTCACCGATATTTTCAAGTAAATCCTTAATCAATATTCTTACTTTTGAATTTTCCAATTTTACTCTCCTTTGTATTCAAAGTAATTGTTTTCAGTTTCATACAATTTAACCGAAGATAATTTTCCGCCTGGAATTTTATTCATAAGCTGATTCCAGATAGCAATGGTTATGTTTTCTGAAGTTGGATTTAAACCTTTCATAAAATCAGTATCAATGTTCAGATTTTTGTGATCAACCTTTGAAATAACAAACTCGTGCATTATCTCTTTTAACTTTTTTATATCGAGAACGAATCCTGTGTCAGGATTAACCTCGCCCGCAACTGTAATTTCAAGTGTGTAATTGTGACCATGCCAGTTTGGATTGCTGCATTTACCAAACATTTTAAAATTTTCTTCATCAGAAAGTTCAGGTTTGAACAACCGGTGAGCGGCTGCGAATGTTTCTCTTCGAGTTAAATAGACTTTCTTTGTCATTACAATTCTTTCAATGCTTCGATAACTTCTTTATTATGATTATCAACTTTTACTTTCGAAAATATTTTGCTGATCTTTCCGGCCGCACTAATAATGAAAGTTGTTCTTTCAATGCCCATATATTTTCTGCCATACATATTTTTTTCTTTCCACACCCCATATTTCTCAACAACTTCTTTTTTATCATCGCTTAAAAGATTGAACGGGAGCTTGTACTTTTCCGCAAATTTTTTATGTGATTCAACCGAATCTGCACTAACACCGATTATTTCTGCTTTCATTTTTCCAAACTTAGGGAATTCGTCTCTGAAATTGCAGGCTTCTTTTGTGCAGCCGGAAGTATCATCTTTGGGATAAAAATATATAACAATGGGTTTTCCTTTAAGGTCAGAAAGAGAAATTAATTTAGCATCCTGATTTTTCAATTTGAATGCAGGCGCTTTATCACCAACTTTGAGAGCCATAAATTTCTCCATTTATTTTAGAGATAATTAAGAAATGATTTACACGAGATAAATTTAAGTATGAATTTAGTGTATAACAATCAATGATAGTAAACAATGAATGAAGGTGATTAGTTCAAAAATTAATTAAGTCAGTGTTTTAGTTTAAGCCTGCTAGCTCAGCAAACCATTCTTTTTACACCAGTCATCAAAACCTTCTTCAAGCTGTTCAAAAGAGTCTATTGCAAAAAGAATTGGCTGCAGATGCCATACATCATATTGTTGAACTACAATCTTTTCGGGATCGAATGACTTCACTTCAACCTGATCAGAGAGTGAATGCTGAACTTCTTTAAGAGATGACAAAATACCTGCTCCATAAATCCTTCTGCCTTCAGGATTATTAATCAATCCAAATTCAACAGAGAACCAATGAAAGGTTTCAAGTTTTACACTGTCATTGCCTTTTGCGTTGAGTGCAGCTTCACCAAACTTCTGATAAAATGAGGCAAAGCTTTTGTTCGTAAGCAAAGGCATATGTCCAAAAATATCGTGAAATAAATCAGGTGCCGGCGTATAGTCAAGCTCTTCTTTTCCACGTATATAGTCAGTAGAAGGAAAAACTTTTCTTCTGAGTAATTCAAAAAAATTCTGCGATTGAATCAATCCCGGAACTCTTGCAACTTTCCAGCCGGTAGTTTTATGAAAGATATGACTTAATTCTTTGAGGTAAGGAATTTTATCAGGTGAAAGATTCAGCTGCTCGGTTCCGTCCATATATTCTTTGCATGCTCTGCCTGGGAGAAATTTCATCTGTCTCTCATACAAAAACTTCCAGCTTTGTTGATCGGATTCAGGATAAGCAGGATAAACTATTTCATCATGTTCGGGGACAGGTCCATTGAGCCATTGAGGAATACAGCGGGGATCTATTCCCTCTTGTGCTGCTTTTTCGTATGCGGAAAGATTTTCGTTTTTCTGTTCTTTCATTCTTTCATCCTGTTAAAATATTTTGAATATCTTTTACCGAAGTTAATTATTAACGGATATTAATTCAATCTGAATTATAAGATATTTACCTCTTCCTCCAGAGTGATTCCGAATTTATTCGCTACCTCTTCTTTAATTCTCATTGCAAATTTAAATATTTCTGAACCCGCAGCATTTCCAAAATTACAGATAATCAGAGCGTGATCAGGTGAAGTTCCAACATCGCCGACACGTTTTCCTTTAAAGCCGCATTTTTCAATCAGCCAGCCAGCAGAGATTTTTGTTTGTCCCGATTCAGATGGAAAGCTGACAATACCGGAATACTCAGCTTTCAATTTCCGGAATGAGTCTTCGCTAACAACAGGATTTTTGAAGAAGCTTCCCGCGTTACCAGTAATTGCAGGATCAGGAAGTTTGCTTCGTCTGATTTCTGCAACTGCATTGCAGATATCTCTTATAGAAGGATTGGTAATTCCTTTTTTTGATAAGAAATGACTCAGTGCTTTATAGGTTGCGTTTGGTTTTGGAATCATTGAAAGCTTTAAACTGACAGAAGTGATTATAAACTCATTTTTTAATTCTTCCTTGAAAATACTCGAACGATACGAAAACCTGCATTCATTTTTTGTGAAAGTTTTTTTCTTTCCTGAATTAATGAAAACACCAGTTAATGAATCAAACGTATCTGCAATCTCCTGACCGTACGCACCGATATTCTGAATTGGTGCTGCGCCGACTGTGCCTGGAATCAAAGTCAGGTTTTCGATACCGCCGAAATTTTTCTCAACACATAATTTTACGAGTTCATTCCAGGTTACTCCCGAACCAGCTTCAACAAGAGCAGAATTATCATCTTCATCAAACACTTTTATACCTAAGATCGAAATCCTGATAACTAATCCATCAAAATCTTTTGTGAAAAGGATATTGCTTCCGCCGCCGAGAATTAATTTTCTCTCAGAATTAATTTTTTGATCAGTAATCAGATTAATTAACTCTTCCACTGAAAATATTTCAGCGAAGAGTTTTGCTTTTACATCAACTCCGAACGTGTTTATTTTTTTTAGCGAATGATTTTTGAGTAACTGCATCGCACCAGTTTATGTTTGTTGATAATTAACAAGCAATTTATCTTTGCACAGTCAAATTTAAGAAATCAAAATTTATTTCTTCGGCAACTTAATGAAAAGAAAGATAGCACCAGTAAAAAGAATTCACTTTGATCAGTCGGGACTAATTCCGTACAGGAAAAAAGATGGAAAGACAGAAGTCTTACTCGTTACTTCAATCAGGAAGAAGAACTGGATCGTACCGAAAGGATTTATTGAATACAATATGACTCCTTTTCAATCAGCTAAGAAAGAAGCTTTTGAGGAAGCAGGAGTCCGGGGAAGCAACTCAACAAAAATTCTTGGCAGCTACAAAGTCAGGAAAAACGGAAGCGAGCTTCTAACTAAAATTTACGCGATGAAAGTAACAAGAGTATTCAAAGATTATCCAGAAAAAAACCTGAGGAAGAGAAAATGGTTTTCAGTTTATGATGCAGCAAAGAAAGTAGATATTAGTGAGCTGGGAACAATAATAAGAAGGCTTGGAAGGATAAATTCGAAAAAGTAGTTCTTATTCTTCTTCCGAATTATTCTTCAAAATATTTTCACACACTTCCTTTATCAAATCATAATCAAATCCTTTTGAGAAAAGATACGCAGATAGTTTATTTCGAAGTTCTTTGGGTTCTGATATTCGCTTTAAAAGCTGTTCGTATTTTTTGTTTGCCAGCTTCAGTGCATTGTCGAATTCAGTTTCCTTCGGCTGCTCATTGAGTATCATATCAATCTGCTTATGAGATATTCCCCTTTTTATGAGTTCAGATTTTAATCGCTTCGTACTCCAGATTTTTATCTTACTTTTTTCAGCCACGAATGCACGAATAAATGCTTCATCATCCAGGTAACCATTTTTCTTCAAGTCTTCGATTACCTGGTCTATCAATTTTTGTTCGTAATCTTTATTCCATAATTTTCTACGAAGTTCGGAAGTGGAGTGCTGTCTTCTTCCCAGCAAACGAAATGCTCTCTGCTTGATATGAAAAAGTTTATTCTGTTCGATTAAAAAAGAAAAGCGGTCTTCAGAAATTTCATCGCCTTTCTTCAGACCGCTTTTTAAAAACACTTCAATTGCAAGTATTAAAAATTTTGCATCATCAAAATGAATTGTTACATCTTTGTTCCCTTTTTTAACAATACGGGTGATAATCATTTGTGCTAAAAGATATGCCAGATTTTAGAAATCTGGCATATCTGAAATTTCAGGTTATTTAGTTTTTTTATCCTTTGCTTTCTGGGTGTCGTCAACTTCTTTTTTCTTTTCATCGCCGCCGTTTTTGAGCATTCCAAGCTTCGTGCGAATTTCTTTATCCAGATTGTTTCGCAGGTCTGCCATTTCAATTAGCTTTTGCCGGAATCCTTCCCTGCCCTGGAATCTGTCTTCGCCATAAGTAAACCATGCACCGCTCTTTTTAATTATTCCCTGGTCAACTCCAAGATCAATTAAGTCACCAGTTTTGCTTATTCCTTCGTTGTAAAGAATGTCAAACTCAACCTGCTTAAATGGAGGAGCAACTTTACTCTTTACAATTTTAACTTTTGTTCTGTTACCAACTACATCTTCACCTTCTTTAATTGCACTGATCCGACGAATGTCAATTCTTACTGATGCATAAAACTTTAATGCATTTCCACCGGTAGTCGTTTCAGGATTACCGAACATAACGCCAATTTTGCTTCTCAATTGATTTACAAAGATTACCGATGTCTTAGATTTTGAGATTGCTGCTGTAAGTTTTCTCAAAGCCTGCGACATCAACCTTGCCTGCACTGCCATTGTTGCATCACCCATTTCGCCTTCAATTTCTGAGCGAGGAACAAGAGCAGCAACTGAATCAATAACAATAACATCAAGTGCATTACTTCGGACAAGAGTATCAGTAATTTCAAGTGCCTGCTCGCCAAAATCCGGCTGTGATATGAGAAGGTTTGCAGTATCAACTCCTAATTTTTTTGCGTAGTTGACATCGAGTGCATGCTCAGCATCGATGAAAGCTGCGAGTCCACCTGTTTTTTGTGCTTCAGCAATTACGTGAAGACAGAGAGTTGTTTTGCCGCTTGACTCAGGACCATAAATTTCAGTTACTCTTCCTCTTGGTATTCCTCCGATTCCAAGCGCATAATCAAGCGAAAGTGCACCGGTAGGAATAGCTTCAATTTCCTGCACGATTCCATCGCCCAATTTCATTATGGAACCTTTGCCGTACGTCTTTTCAATAGATGAAATCGCGTCTTCAATTATTTTCAGTTTTTGTTCTTTATCCGCAGCCATAAAAGCCTCCGTTATTTTAGTTCATAAATTTTTAAAACTTTATACTCTGAACCGGTTGGTTTAAGTACACTCTGAATCAGAGCTATTTCATTTGTTCTGAATTTCAATGGATTGAATTTATAATCTTTAAATCTCTTTATGAATTCCTCACTGACTTTCTTTTTTATCCGCATCAAAGTCAGGTGCCCTTTGAATTTTCTTTTTTCAATTTCGATATTGAACTTGCCCAAGCGTTTATTCAGCTCATCTACTAATGAAATAATTGAGTCATCAGTATCGAGGTTACACCAAAGAATTTTTGCCTCACCGCTGCGAAAGAAAAATCCAAACTTAGAAATCTCACACTCGAATGCTGAATAACTTTTCAAAAACTCAATTTCCTTCTGAATTGCGGGAAGAAGTTCTTCTTTCACTTCACCAATAAATTTCAGAGTCAAATGAATTTTGTCTCTGTCTTCCCACCTGTAATCTGATGGATTATCAATAACTGCAAAACAGTGATTAAAGATTTCAGAAATTATTTCATAAGGAATTTTTAGTGCAACAAAAAGTCTAGTCATCCAGAGAGATTCCGAGAAGCTGTCTTCTTACAAAATCAAGGGCAGCCTGTGCTGTTCGCTGCTTATTCAATAAACGATTATCACCGAAGTGAAATATCTTAGCTGTGCAAACTTTTTCATCGCAGTAACCAATATAAACAAGTCCGATTGGCTTATCAGCAGTTGCACCAGTTGGCCCCATTATACCGGTAGTTGATAAACCAATATCAGCACCGCTTGTTGCTTTTACTCCTTCAGCCATTTGCATAGCAACTTCCATACTAACAGCCCCGTGCTCTGCAAGAGTATCTTCATTCACTTTTAATATTTCAACTTTAGCTGCGTTGCTGTAACATATAACACCACGCTCAAAATATTTGCTGCTGCCGCTTACGTTAGTCAGCAAATTTCCAACGAGCCCGCCCGTGCAGGATTCAGCGGTAGCAATTTTAAATTCCCGTTCCATCAGCAGTCTGCCAACAACTGCCTCCAGTTGATCATCACCAACTCCATAGATAAATCTTCCAGCTTTCGCCCTGATTCTTTGTTCAACTTCAACAATTTTGTTTTTTAATTCTTTTTCATCTTCACCTTCAACAGAAATCCTTAGTTTCACTCCGAATTGATTTGGAAGGAAAGCTAATTTGGATTTTTGCAATATATCATCAAGAGTACCGAGTCTCTCATAGAGTGTTGATTCAGGAATACCCGTCGTAAGAATCATTTTTCTTAAAGTAATTTTTTGTCCTTCGCCAATTATTTCTTTCAATTTAGGAATAACGGTGGATTCCATCATTGCTTCCATTTCATACGGAACTCCTGGCATAATCACATAAATTTTTCCATCTTTTTCAATCCATAAGCCAGGTGCGGTGCCAAGCTGGTTTCTGATTACTTCAGCAATCTTCGGAACTTTTGCCTGGTCAATATTTACCGGAGATATTTTCCTTTTTCGTTTTTCAAAAAGTGTTTTAATGTCTTCCAGCACTTCCTGATTTTCGACAAGCTCAGTACTAAAAAAATCAACTATAGATTTGCGTGTAACATCATCGTGAGTGGGACCTAATCCTCCGGTTAGTAAAATGATATCTGCAATCTCCGTTGCAAATCTTAATTCATTCAGAATAACAGTGTTGTCATCTCCAATAACTGAAGACTTGATAACGGGAATGTTTACTTCAAAAAGTTGTGAGCCAATGTATGCGGCATTAGTATTAAGCGTATTACCAAGAAGAATTTCATCGCCAATCGTAATTATGTAAGCTTTCATATCAATATCGAATTAGATTAAAAATTACCGAGTAAATATACTACAAGATGCATTATTATAAGAGTGTAAATACCCGAAACAACATCATCAATCATTATCCCTAATCCGCCTTTAAGTTTTTCTAAATTTCTTGCAGGCGCAGGTTTAATTATGTCGAGAATTCTCCAAAGAAAAAATGCAGCGACAATAATCCATAATGTTTTGGGTAATGCAATCAAAGAAATCCAGGTGCCGACTACTTCATCCACTGTGCACTCTGCGGGATCCTTTCCGTACTGAACTTCGAACTTTGTTCCGACAAAAATTCCATAAACCATAAAAATTATTATTGCAGGAATGATAACAAACAACTGTTCAAAGCCAGGTATTAAATAGATGACTAATGCTGCAAGACTTCCAACTGTACCTGAGGCAACAGGAAAATATCCTGTGTAAAAACCTGAGCCGATAAATTTTTCGAAAAAATTAATTTTCAATTTTTATTAAAAGTTTTATGATTTTCCAATTTCTTGTTATATAAAGTAAGCCTGAGTGAAAAGTTACTAGAGTAATTATTAATGCGACGAAGAAAACCAGTTGTTCATTAAGCATAGCAGAAATTAATTCACCATAATGTAAATTTATTTCAGGAGTAAACTTAGCAACATAAAGGATCAGCAAGTAATAAAGGAATATCATCTGAAGCATAGTTTTCCATTTTGCATAGTAGCTTGTCGTGAATGCGTAGCTTTTCATATCAGCAAATACTCGAAGAAGAGTAATGAGAACATCTCTTCCGACGATGATAATAACCATCCACCATGGAATTAAATCAACGACAGCAAACCCGATAAAGGCAGCAGAGGTTAAAATTTTATCGGCAAGCGGGTCCCAGAATTTTCCCCAGCTTGTTATGTAATTGAATTTTCTCGCCAGCCAGCCATCATACCAATCTGAAAGTGCAGCAACAATGTAGATAGCAACTGAAACCTGCTTCATCCAAACAACATCAGATAAAAAGAAAAAAAGAAATACGGGAGAGAGTATTATTCTTAAAACAGTAAGTTGATTTGGAAGCGTCATTTAATGTTAGTTGTTAATAAAACAGCATGAATAAGTTTCAATTCTAATAGACGCTTGTAATTCTAATAAAATTTTTATTAGAAATAAAATTAAATCAGGCTTTCACCAGTAATCTTCTTGTAAATATCGAGATATTTTTCGCTAGTTTTCCTGATAATATCATCAGGAAGCGGAGGCGGCGGAGGCTGCATATTAAAGTTTATTGAAATAAGATAATCACGAACGAACTGCTTATCATAACTCTCCTGTCCTCTTCCCTTTTCATATTTATCCAATGGCCAGAACCTTGATGAGTCGGGAGTAAGCACTTCGTCAACTAAAATTACTTCTCCATTTATTTTTCCGAATTCAAATTTGGTGTCGGCAATTATAATACCTTTTGTAATAGCATAATCGGAAGCTTTTTTATAGATGTTTATAGTTGCATTCTTAACTGCTTCGAAAGTTTCTTTATCAACTATTTGCAAAGCCTGCTTAGCAGAAATATTCTCATCGTGCTCTCCGATCTCAGCTTTGGTAGATGGAGTGAACAGCGGTTCAGGAAATTTTTCTGATTCCTGCAAGCCTTCAGCAAGTTTGATCCCGGAAATCTCACCTGTTCTTTTATAATCCTTCCAGCCTGATCCGGTAATATATCCGCGCACGATACACTCAATCGGAACTACTTTTGCTTTTTTTATCAACATTGATCGGTTCTTCAGCACTTCAGAATATTCTTTGCATTCAGCAGGATATTTATTTACATCAGTTGTGATGAAATGATTTGGAATAATATCTTTTGTGAGGTTAAACCAGAATTCGGAAATTTTTGTGAGCACCATTCCTTTGAATGGTATGCCTTGATTCATAATTACATCAAAGGCTGATATTCTATCAGTAGAGACAAGCAAAAGATAGTTGCCCACTTCGTAGATATCACGAACTTTGCCTCGTGCGTATAATTTTAATTTAGGAAAATTTGTTTGAAGAATTACTTCAGGCTGCATAGAATTCCCTCGATTTTTAGTCGAAATATATTATCTGCTATTCTTTTATCAAATAAGTTTTAATAAAAAACGACCGATTACACTTTGCTAAACTAATAGGAATCAGCCGATTTTCTTTAATTCAAATTTCATCTCGTCATAACCTAATAGATTCATAACTGTTCCAATAAATCCTTTAGCATCAATGAATGCTTCAAGTTTCACCAAACCAATTTTAGGAGTCCGCCATTCATAGAATTTCGTATGAGAACCGCTTTTCTTTTTACGTATATCAATCTGAAATTTCACACAATCAAATTTACCCGCCTCAGTCTCCACCATTTCTCTCCCTATGACTTTACCTGAGACCTTAATTGTGTCAGGATTTTTTTTATCAATATATTCAACGCCATTCCATGTCCAGGAATCATTATTTTTGAGCGGGAAAGGAAATCTTAAGTAGGGATGACTATATGTAACTGAAGTCTTTGAAGAAATAAATAAAAACACGTCAACTTTCTGATCAAGTTTTGTAAGGAAGATAGTGTCGTTCTCAACATAAACAGTTTGAATGAAATAGAATTTATCATTACTTAGATTGATAATATAATTATTATCATTTTGTTCAATCGCAGCATTTGCCTCACCAAGACTTGAATTGTAAACCAGTTTTAATGCAGGATCAGTTATAAAATATTCAGTGCCGATGATCATTTCATCATTAAATTCAGAATTAATTTTTTCAACCGTATCAAATGAGTTAAAAGCTGAAAAAATTTCCGGAAGTATTAATAATGTTGATATAAAAATCAGTTTGTAAATCATAAGTGTTTATAGAATTAATTTAAAGTTAGTTGCTGCTGTAAAATACAATAATGTTAAAACCGAAAGTAAGTATTTAATGTTATAAATTTGTTAAATAAGACTTGAAGCGGAGACAAAGGATTGTTTACAATGCTATTTAACGATATGCGTATAAAAATCCTGTTTTGGAATTGTAATTTGGTGGTTCGATAAGCTTAAACCCGTTGTCTTTAAGAAAACCAGCTAAACTTTCAGGGTCATGATCAGGGTCAAATCTATGCCACTCCATCGCTATCTTTTTAATTTTGTTTAAAGTTGAACTATCAGCGCTCATTAAAATAGAGTATTCTGCACCTTCACAATCAATTTTTAGGAAGTTACATACTTCTAAATTTTCTTGGTGAAAAAAATCGCTTAAAGAAATTGACTCGATTCTTTCTTCATACACCTTTTTGTCAGGACTAATTTTAAATAAACTTGTATCTGATGGATCGCCTTCCTGAGTATAGTAAAAAGTTAATTCTCCAGCTTTATTATAAATGGCTTTATTATAATATTTTATATTTCTTATACAATTTTGCTCAATATTTTTTACCAACAGATTATAATGCAAAGAAAAAGGTTCAAAAGCATAAACCGTTCCTTTTATTGCCTCCTTTGCTGCTTTTATTGAAAAAAAACCAAGATGCGCACCAATGTCAACTATTATATCATCAGGTTTAATTCCGAATTCAGTAAAACTATCGTATTGATTTTTAATAAACACTTCATAGAAGACTAAGTTTAACCCTTTCGAATTTTTATGAATTTCAAACGTTGTACCGTCCCTTAATTTATAAAGTGTGCATTTTGTTGTTAATCCAATTTTTACTCGAATCAGTTCAGTAATAAAAGTCGGCCAGTTCGAAAGGATTTTATATCCTCCAAATAAATAATTGAACAGACCCTTTACTTTTTTAATCATATTGAAAATTTTGGGGAATTATAAAAAAAATAAGAGGCTGTCGGTATCAGCCTCGAGAGATGTGGGCAGAGACGGAATTGAACCGCCGACACATGGATTTTCAGTCCATTGCTCTACCGACTGAGCTATCTGCCCAAAATTCAGCGAGCAAAAATAAGGATAAACTTAGTTTTGTCAAAAGCATTATTCTACTGTAACACTCTTCGCTAAATTGCGAGGCTGGTCAACATCTAATTCCTTCTTAACAGCAATATGATAAGCCAATAATTGAAGAGGAATTGATGTTAGTATTGGTGTTAACACTTCGATAGTTTTGGGAATTTTTATCGAATAATCAACCAGTTCGTCAACTTCACTGCCACCGTTATCAGTAACTGCAATTATTCTGCCTCCCCTTGCTCTCACCTCCTGAATGTTGCTTAGAATCTTTTCATAGGTCGAATCCTTTGGAGCCACAAAAACAACAGGCATATTCTCATCTATTAGTGCAATAGGACCGTGTTTCATTTCCGCAGCTGGATACCCTTCAGCATGTATGTATGAAATCTCTTTCAGTTTAAGTGCACCTTCTAATGCCACAGGGAAATTATATCCTCTGCCAAGGTATAAAAAGTTTGGTGAGTCCTTAAATTCTTCAGCAAGTTTTTCGATCTCATCGTTAAGTTTGAGGATCTGCTCAATCTGCGAAGGGATTTTGTCTAACGCCTCTGCAATTTTTTTCCCTTCAAGAGGTTTCATTCCTTTTCTGTTACTGATTAAAAGAGTAATCAATGCAAGAACAACTAACTGAGCGGTAAAAGCTTTTGTTGAAGCTACTCCGATTTCGGGTCCTGCATGAATATATACACCACCCATACTTTCCCGAGCGATAGTACTGCCCACTACATTGCAAATTCCAAGTGCTAATGCACCTTTGCTTTTCGCTTCTCTTAATGCAGCTAATGTATCTGCTGTTTCACCGCTTTGTGAGATAAAAAATATTGAATCATCAGCTGAGAGAATTGGATTTCTATATCTAAACTCGGAAGCGTACTCAACTTCTACAGGTATTCTTGCAAACTGTTCTATCATATATTCTCCCACAAGTGCAGCATGCCAGGATGTTCCGCAAGCAGAGATTAATATTCTTTTAGAATTAACTAATCTGTCCAGAACATCAACCAACCCACCAAGTTTAGCAGAACCTTCATCAACCAGTAATCTTCCACGCATTGAATTTCTCACCGATTCAGGTTGTTCCATTATTTCCTTCATCATAAAATGAGCATATCCGCCTTTGTCAATTTCATCTAAACTCATATTTATTTCATGAATTTCTTTATGAATTCTTTCATCGGCTATATTTTTTACTTCATAACTATATTTGTAAATTTCAGCAAATTCGCCGTCATCCAGATAGATTACATTTTTAGTATGTGCAAGGATTGCAGAAACATCTGAAGCTATAAAGTTCTCTCCATCTCCAATTCCAATTACTAAAGGTGAGCCCTTTCTTGCAGCGATTATTTTGTCAGGTTCTTTTGAATATATTACGGCAAGACCATAAGTGCCATCAACTTCATTAAGTGCCATTTGAACAGATTTACTTAGGTTATAACCTTTATTAATAAAACTATCAATCAGGTGAGCAAAAACTTCAGAGTCAGTATCACTTTCAAATTTATATCCGAGAGATTTCAAACCATTTTTTAAGACCTGAAAGTTTTCAATAATACCATTATGAATGATGAAGAGAGTATTATCTTTATTTGTATGCGGATGTGCATTAAGTTCATTTGGTATTCCGTGAGTTGCCCATCTGGTATGCCCGATTCCTATTTCAGAATTTAAGACAAGTTCACTTACCCTTTCTTCCAGAAGGGAAACTTTTCCTTTATTTTTAATAATTATCGGCTCATTCTGATGAATTATACCGATTCCTGCTGAATCGTATCCTCGATACTCAAGTCTTTTGAGCCCCTGTATCAAAATAGGAACACAATTCTTATTTCCAATATAGCCTACTATGCCACACATGCTGTTTTTACGCCTCCAGGTTAAATTTTGTTTAATAGTTTCTTAGTTTAGTCAAATTTAATGCCGTTAGAACATTAAGATCGGGAAGCCCAATTTCAAGGAAGAAATTGGGCTTAAATTAATTATCTGACCTTAGCAAGTTTTTGAGTGATGGTTTTTGTTTTATCAGGGAACTTTGCTATCACCTTATACAAATAAACGCCGTTACCAATTTCATCACCATCTTCATCTTTACCATCCCAGTAAATTTTATTGAAATTCGTGATAAGATCTGTTGGTGATAGTTTAATATCCCTGATTAGTCTTCCTGCAATAGTATAAATTTTAATACCTAACTCGTCAGGTTTATCCTGTCCTTTTAAGATGAATGTAAAATGAGTTGTCCTTGCAAATGGATTTGGATAATTGTAAACCTGATCAATATCGTTTTCATTATAAACATTAAAAATTACCCTATACGATGTAGAATCAAAGAAATTCCCCGATGCATCTTTAGCCAAAACTTCAAATGTATTTCTTTCAGGAGGTGAAAGCAATCTACTTTGGTCTGGAAGCGTTGGAGTCCAGGTAACTACAAATGGGGTTCCCACGCCTCCATATTCATAACTGAGTTCTGGTTGATAAAATCTTAGCGGTTTATTGTTATGTACAATTGTAAAAAATGTTGTGTCAAGAGGTAAAGGACTGTTATCTTCTAAAGTAATAACAACTTCCGGTGTGGCTGAAACTATATCATTATCTATAATTTCTATCCCATCAAATTTAACATCGAAGATAGGCCGTATTGTATCTCTAACAACAAAGAATTCTCTATCAATAAGGTTGTTGAAAGAATAATATTCCCTTTGTCTTTGCTCAGCTAAAACCAGAATATCATTCTTAAAAAGAAGCTTACGAGTATCTATTGTATAATCAACTGGATGTGATGAACTGTCACCAGGGATACTAACAATTGGACTATAAATTAAACTGTCCAGATCATTCAGATAAAAACTCAGTTTAAGAGTATCGGCAGGAACTTTGCCAAAGTTTTTTGCTATGAAGTCGAATGTAACTGGATATCCCTGCAGAAGTGAATCCTGTTGAAAATTGAAATCTTCTCTTTCAACATAAACATCAGACAGCTGCTGATAGTCGAAATGAACGCTTCTAAGTTCCAGCGGTTCTGCAGTGTTAAAAGTTGAATCCATAAGTTCAAATTTTAATCTGAGATAGTAATATAAATCAGGATTGACTTCTTCAAGAGATATTGAAGCAGGAATATTTACCTGGAGCGTATCCCAATTCTTTGTTTGTGAATTCTGACCAAGCAAATAGGTTTCATAAGCGCCTGTCGGGCTAGGGTTTGATAAATAATAAGTTAAATTATTCCACCAGGCTACCGGACCGACCACATTAGATGTAATGGTTCCAGTAGCATCCACATAAAATCCAGCAAATTTGGCAATCTTAGGTTCAACCGACTGCGGATAACGGAATCGGCTAGTATATATTCTATCATTAACCCAATCATAACACCAGGCAAAGTAGCCCTGAAACTGTGAGGGATGAGGCTCAGTTATCAGCCACTCCTCCTCGAAGAATCCATCACCTAATAAGTATCTTCTCATGTAATTATTAAAATAATCACACGTATAAATTCTATCTCCGTGAACAAAAAATCCAGTAAATCCAGGGAAGTAGCTGTTACCAAACATTTGAACATCCGGCTTAACCAGATTCCAATCATTAGAAGGATCTAATGTTCTTACAGTGTACTTTGGATTAAGTAGAGAATCTGCGTATGCAATGTTATAAATATATTGCCCATCCGAAGTTAGGAACTGGGGTCCATATTTAATTCTTGAATCATCTCTTAACAAACCGGGGGGAACTGAAACTGTATCTATTTGCTCTGTTTGAACATTTATTCTTATAATCCTATACGGATGCCCACTTGCAACATAAATATAACCATCGCTATGGTAAGTCAAACTGTGCAATACAGAATCCCTGAAATTAGAAAATGAACCATAAAACTGTCCCTCAACAGTACTATTGTTGCCGGTTCCAATCCGGTAAATCATTGACATTCCGTTAGTTGAATCAGCATAAAAAGCCATATTAGCAAAGTAGATATAAGTTCCATCTGTTGTAATTGCACTAAGCGCCAACGAATCCGGTAACTCAGGATCGGGCGTAAATTTACCTAGCAAAGTTTTATTTGAAGGTCTGGCAGGCAATGGTTCAGTATTTAGCTTGAGGCTTTTTGTTGTTTCATCGTAATATATGTTATATGTAGAAAATGTCTCTAAAACCTTTTCGTGAGCATAATGACCATTTTTGTCCAAATTCATTATCGAGAAACTTCTCGCTGGATTCCAATTTCCAAAATCCTGACCATCAAATATTCTTGCCCTCCAAAAGTAAATACCTTCCGGCATACTTGGTGATTTCCAACTGACGTGTGATTTGTTTGGCGTTAATTCTCCGGAACTGATTAGAGGTGATTCAAAATTTGTTGAAGAATCAATCTGGATGTAATATTTTAGTTCTTTCGGTATATAGTATCCGATATCGGCAAATGAAAATTCTATTTGATTTGAGGTTGAAACGAAGCCATCTACTGGAGCCAAAATACTTGGTTCGTTAATATTGAAAATAATAAAATATGCAACAGCAATATTATCTGAATGGTCTTCCTCCATTATCATATCAGTTTCATTGACCTTTGCGGTTAATGTGTACTGTCCACCTTTATTCGGAATCCAAGGAAAATAGACAGAATCTCTTTCACCAAAACTCGGTCTTTTTATTAATCCAATTTGATAAGCAGTATCTGGCAGCACAGCATTAAGTTCAACAACTACTGAATCGCCGGGGAAAACTGTTCCCCAGTTTGCAATATTAATTTTAACTTGTATACTATCTCCTACAAGCGGATTTTCGGGGATTAGTTTAATGTCAGTTGATTTGATTTCAAAATCCGGGTATTTAGGTAAAGCAAGCTTTAATACCGGGTCACCCAAATATGTAAGCAGATTCATTTGTTGTCCATAAAGACCGCCAAACGGAACACGGTTCTTAGAGTTCATAAATGCAAGACCAGTACTGTAATTTCTTTTATTAAAAATCTCATCAAATAATTCACGATTGATAGCTGTTCCAACTCCCCAGTAAGTTAATCCAGAACTTCCGTAAAATCCAATACTACCTTTACCGTTAACCTTATTGAACTGCTCACCAAATACATCTTGATTATCGAAGTGTGCTGTATAACAGGTAACACTTAAGATAACAGGTAGCCGGCCTTCATTTTCCAGCAAATATATGTCCTCGTTTGTAAAAACGAGGTCCCATTGATAACCCCCGCCGTGCCCATAATAGTTTAATAGAACAGTACCCTTGTTAATTTCTTCTCTAATCTTTGGTCCTTCACCCTGATAGGGTTCATGTTCAGGTTTACTGGGATATCGAAAAACATAGGATGCATTGAATCCCTGAGGAATTACATAATTATTACCGAGAAACAAACTTGCATCATTAAATCCAAATTGGATTTCATCCTGAAGATTTATGCCTGAAGCCAAAAACAGTATATTCTGTTTCCAGGGTTTTGTTGGATCATCGGGATAATCAGTTAGTTTTTGTAATAGTACATTGCCTTCCTCAACAGTCTCAATCGATAATCTTCCAATTGCAAGATCCGGGGCTGGATCATTCCCAACAACCGCTACATATAAATTATCACTGGCTGCCTGACCATAAAGTGAAGTATAAAATGGATGGGATGGAATAAAGTTAGGCCGATTAGATTGTGAGATTCCGCGGTAGTCATAACTCATATCTCCCAATAAAACCAAATAAGCAGGCGCAGGTTGTTGCCAGTTTTCAAATGCATATTTAACAAATTCTCTTATCGACTTAGGTTCCAAAAAACCAAAAGAGAATTCATCATAAATTTGTTGAACGTCAACTACCTTAATTCTAGGGTTAGGTATATTTTCATCGGGAAAATTTGTAGAGCGTAAATTGGCTAGTTGATTAGCAATATTCGTAAACTTATTATGAGTTATAATTATATAGTCCGCACCATTAGAAGTATTTCTCAGGTCAGATGGAACAGCGGCACTGATAGAATCAACATTAGTAAAATAATCACTCGCAGCAAGGAAGTATTCCGTAGGTGCTTTCATCGTATCAACAAACTGTTGGTAACCACCGGGATCGGGCAGATAAATCATTTTGCCTTTTGAAGGCATATATATTCTCATATCGTTTCCCTGCCATTCAAATATCCCATATCTGTTTACTCCAAAACTATCGTGGTTCTTAAAATTAAAGTATTTGCCAAAAGCTGCATTAGCTCTCCAATAATCAAATTCAAACCAGTTAATTCTTATCTCATCATCAATTACGGTACATAAATCACCTAAAACTTCAATTCGTAACTCATTGGTGGGGTAAATATAAAAACTGTCAGGCGATGCATTAAATAATTTATCAAAGACAATGTTATTCTGACCATCCCAGGCTATCTCACCTAAAATTTTTGTATTCAGCTTAATGTAAGCTTTATGGTCATTTTGACAGAGAGAACTTGTACTCATGCCTTGCATAGCAACTTTTAATCGGATATAAACTGAATCTTGAAACCACTGTGGAAACTGGCTGAAGTAATGTACGAAGGCATAGGCTATCTGACCATTTCTTGATGAGGCTTTATCCCAAAACCAGAAATCTCTGTTATCATTTCCTGCATAACCGAGTCTTTCGTAAAGAGAGTCCTTCTCAAATAAAACAGTAGTCAGATTGGTGAAATAAGTTCGTGAATAGTCTGACCAACCGGGTGTCCGCTTATAATTTACACCGGAAGAGTCACTTTCATAAGAAAACCAGTATACATTAGTGAGGTTATATATGTTCGATTTGCAGTAGGGCGTTGGCGAAGCAGGAAAGCCTACAAATTGAAAGTAATCTCCAGCATTGAATATTGAATCTGAATTATTATCAAAAATTTCTATCGGGACAGGTAAACCATCATTAAAAATTTCCAGTTTACTGATTTCTGTATTTGAACCTAATTGAACACCAGATGCAACCAGTTCCTCGTATGCTAAACGATAAATATTCTTTTCCTTAACATATATATTAAAGTAGTTCTTATTGGGATTATACCAATAGTTACCTTGCATAAATGGTGAATCTCCTGTAACGGTTCTTCCTGTAAAATTTGTTGCAAAGTTGTAATTAACAACCGAGGATTTTAAAAAATCATCCGTAATGTGATCATTGATCGACTGGATTGCTAAATTGTTTTGTGAGTTGAAGTCAACTCTGATCAAGAGATAGGAATTAAATATCAGGTCTCTGGTTACCGGATTAAATTGATAAGGTGCAACTGTAATTGGTAAAATATTCGCATAGCGAACAATAAACTTTTGGTCTAAAGCAGAAGTGTAGATCGGGAATAACTCATCTTTGGAATATATTTCGATGCTAATTTTCTCAAAATCCTGTGCTGTAAAATTTGGGTCTTCCTCTGGATAAGGAATGATAAATTTATTTTTAAGGATTGATTGCCTAAAATCTAAAACTTTTATCTGAGGTTCAGCATCAAAAGGAATCCCGGCAAGTACTTTATATTCGGGAAGCCAGGGATCACCAGGGTTTCTAATTGAATGATCAGGGCCTTTTATTTTTTGATAATTTCGACTGTTTACTGTCGTGTCTATTAATGAATATGAGTTTCCAAACTTAAATTCTATAACAAGAAAGTCATTGCCTGATTCAACTACTTTATGAAGCTGTGCATAAAGATTGAGGCAAGGAAAAATTAAAAAACTTATAAGAAAGAACATGAGTGATGAAACGTTCATTTAGCTCCTCGAAGGTTGAAAATTCTTTCGAAACATAGCACTTTGTATATATCAAGGCAAGTGCAAAATAAAGCTATCCAGTATGATCTTAGTTTACCTATTAAAAATATATGCAAGTGAACCTCTTCAAAGTTTATCTTAACTTCTGCTAAAAATGATAACTAAGTTTATCTATAAATTTACTTTAAACTTTTTATGGTTATTCATTACCTTTAAATGGTTAATCAATATCTTTTTAGAATGTTTATTCGATGGCTTTAAAAAATATTCGGGAAAACAACTTCGTGATTAATTTTATAATATCTTTTATATCAACAAGATTCTGGAGAAATAATTGAACTCTATTGATGAATTTATTAGTGACATTGTCTGCCCTTGTTGCCTGACTAAGTTATCCAAATCTAAAGATTTTCTCGTATGCCAAAACACAGAATGCTGTAAAAGTTTTCCCATAATAAATGGGATCCCAGTCCTGATAAATGAAGAAGAAAGTGTTTTCAACATTCAAGATTTTATAGAATCCAAGGATACAACTTTCAATCTAAAAAAAAGTAAAATTAAGTCCATCGCAAAAAAATTAATACCATCAACAAGTCTGAATGTTGGAGCCAGGGAAAATTATAAAAAGTTATCTTTTCTGTTAACTAAAAAAAACGCAAACCCTGTTGTTCTAGTTATTGGTGGAAGTATTCTTGGAGAAGGAATGGAATCAATTGTGAATGAACCTAAAATTCAACTTGTTGAAAGTGATGTAACATTTGGACCCAGAACTAAAATAATTTTTGATGCTCATAGCATTCCTTTTCCCGATGAATACTTTGATTGTGTAATAATCCAGGCAGTACTGGAACACGTCGTTGATCCTTTCAAGTGTGTCGATGAGGTTTACAGAGTATTAAAAAAAAATGGAGTGGTTTATGCAGAAACTCCTTTCATCGCACAAGTACATATGGGTAAATATGACTTTCACAGATTTACACATTTAGGACATCGAAGATTGTTTAGAAATTTTGAAGAGATTGAAAGCGGAGCTGTTTGTGGTCCCGGGATGGCATTAGCGTGGAGTTATAGTTACTTTATATTTAGTTTTTTTAGATCTAAAAGAATCAGAAAGTTACTTATAGCATTTACAAGTCTAACTTCATTTTTTTTGAAATATTTTGATTACTATTTGATAAAAAAACCAGGGACATATGATGCTGCCTTAGGTTTCTATTTTATGGGTCAAAAATCTGATACAGTGTTGGATGACAGGGAGTTGCTAGAATTGTATAGAGGTCTTTTATAAATTAATTGCTAACCTATTCGATTTGATTAAAATCCTTTGGTATCCCCTCTTATCATATGCCAGATGGTTATCAGAATTATCTGTATGTCGAATTTCATTGACCAATTTTCTATATACCATAAATCATATTTCATTTTTTCCTGAATGTGTTGCCGGCTGGCTTTTTCATCGAGAACTTCCCCTCTTAGCCCATTAATTTGAGACCAACCTGTCACACCCGGTCTTACATTGTATCTCATCTTTACATCCTCAAATACTTTTTGATAAACTTCATCAACTCCTTTTATAAGTGGCCTGGGACCGACTACTGACATATCTCCTTTTAGCACATTGATAAATTGAGGTAATTCATCCAGATTTGTCTTTCTCAAAATTCTCCCAATTCTGGTAACTCTGGGATCCTTTTTAACTATTGGTTCAAATTCAACAGAACTTGTATTCTGGTAAGTAAGAGTCCTGAATTTTAAACATTTAAATGGTTTCTTCTTCATTCCATATCGCTCCTGAATAAATAGTGCGGGACCGCGCGAATCTAATCTGATTAGTAAAAACATTAGCGGCATGAACCATGATAAAATGAATATAATTACCAGAAGCGAAAAAACAATGTCGAACACCCTTTTTAAAAACCTTCTGATAAATTCATTTAATGGTTCATCTCTGACTGTTATTACCGGAAGGTTACTTACTGAACTTATTTGAAATCTGCCAGAGAGAAATTTAACAAAATCTGGTATTACATGAATTTTTACCGCATTCTTGTTACAAATACTTACAATCTCATCAAGACTAATACCTGAATCTGAATGCAGTGCAATTACAACATCTTCAACATTTTTTTCTCTAATTACCCTGTCAAGACCTGAGAAATTTCCGATTACGTTTTTACCGGATATATTACTTATAAAACCGACGAATCTATGTCCGTAGCCTGGATTTTTGGTAATGACTTCACGAAATCTCTCTCCAATTTTATCAGATCCAATAATTAATAAATTTCTTATAGATTTGCCTTTATTTCGCAATGCTCTCAAAACAGCTTTGAAGATAATACTTCTCAAAGTAATAAGAATGAAAACAAGCAAGCCATTTATAATGATAAAATTTCTCGTATAAAGCTGTTGAGTTATGATAAATAAAAACAGAATATTAAAAATTGAAATTACAATAGAGAGTTTTAGAATATTATAGACTTGAATTGGAAATGGTCTGATTAAAAACTCTTCATAAAATTCGCTGGCATTAGTGTAAAAGAACCATACAAAATTTAATATGATCAATAGCAGGTATGGATGGTTATTTTCAAGGCTAAAGTCTGGTGTTTGCGAAATAAGAGATGCCAAATAAAAGGATAAATTTATAAGTATGAAATCAATAATTAAGCTTGTTACATAAATAGATTTTTTATTTACAATCATTTTCTACTACAGTTTTTACTGATTAACTAACTTCAATTACAACAATTATCAACATTCACTAAAAAAATTAGGTATGATTTACAAACGTAATCATGCGTCTCAAAAACTATTCACCAATAAAATAAAACCAAATAATTTACCCTTGATGATAGGCTTGACCAAGTAAATTAAATTATGAAAATTCAAGTTCAATTTAATAATAATTATCAAATTTTAAGATGGATGCAAAAGTAGATCATCCCAAAAAATTAAGCCAGATTTATTTGCATCGATGTAACATTATTCGAAACAGAAAGAAATAGAATAATTAAATTTTTATATTTGAATCGCTTATTTACTTTTTATTCACTTTTTTTTATTGGGTAAATTCGTTTTGACTAATCAACGATAGATTATCCATCAATTAGTTTTAATGATTAAAAAAAGAATACTTTATATAATAACCAGCCTGGGTTATGGAGGCGCAGAAAGGCTACTTCTATCTTATGTGAAGGATTTGGATAAAACTAAATATGAGTTTTTTGTTTGTTCTTTAAGGGAAAAACCAGATGAATTAAAAGATGAAGTTTCTAAATATGCCGCTGTGCAAAACCTGAAAGTTAAGGGCAGGTTTAACCTGATTGTGGTCTTTAGACTAATAAAGTTATTTAAAAAAATTAAACCTGATATTATTCACACGCATCTGTTCCAACCCAGATTTTATGCAACTGTTGCTTATTTATTTTATAGAGAATCAATCATCATAACACAAAAGCATAACTCCGTAACCTTTAAAAAGCATAATATTTTTTTACCCCTCGAAATGATAAGCATGTTATTAAATAAAAAAGTAATTGCAATATCAGAATCAGTAAAACGAAGCCTGCTGAAATATGAGTTGATCCCTCAAAAAAAAATCCGGGTAATTCCAAACGGATTTGACTATCAGAAATTTTATAAAGTTAGAACCGCAGAGATTATATCAGAAGACAAAGATATTGTTATTGGTACTGTATGTCGTCTGGAAGAACAAAAAGGCATAATCTATTTACTAAAGGCTATGAAAATTGTATTAGAAAAGTATCCAAATGCCCGGCTTGAAATTGTCGGAGACGGCTCTCTACTTGAAAAGTTGAAAGAATTTAGTAATAAACTCGGCATTAGTAATTCAGTTGTTTTTTTTGGTAAATTTGCAGATGTAATCCCCTTCTATAGAAGGATGAACATTTTTGTGCTTCCATCTGTTTATGAGGGATTTGGAATTGTATTGCTTGAAGCTATGGCAGCGGGAATTCCTGTTGTATCGACTAACGTTGACGGAATAATTGAAGTTGTGGTTAATGGTGAAAGTGGAATTCTTGTCAAACCAAAAAGCGGTAAAGCACTTGCAGATGCAATCTTTAAAATAATTGAAAATCCACATCTAGTTAGTAAATTGGTAGAGCAAGGTTTGAATAGATCTAAGTTGTTTGATATCAAAAAACATATAGGTCAAATAGATAACTTATATGAAGAGCTTTTAGGAGTAGCATCTTAGATATGATAAAGATTCTTTACATACTTGAGGCGACTTCTGGTGGCACACAGAAGCATGTTATCGACATTGCTAAAAGAATAGATAAGACGGAATTTCAAATTGATATAGTCTATTCAACTAAAAGAAATAAATACTTTGCTGAAGAGAGTGACGGGACCTTTAATAAAACTTTTGGTCTTCCGATTAGTAGAGGTGGTTCATTTTCAGATTTATCAAACATCCTCAGAATACGCAAAATCATAAAGCAGAATAAGTATGACATTGTTCATTGTCACAGCACAAAAGCAGGATTTGTTGGAAGACTTGCTGCATTTCTGAGTAATCATCACAATGTTTTATACTCCCCTCACGGATTCCTTTTTTGTGATACAAGAATCAAGCTTCGAAAATTTTTATACTTGAGCATTGAGAAATATCTGGGTTATTTGACCAAAGTGTTAATTGCTACATCAGGTTCTGAGAAAGATTTGGCTTTAAAACACAATATAGTTTCGAATAAAAAGATTATAACTTTATACAATTCTATTGACCCCGCTGAGTATTCTGACTTCAAATATGTAAATAGGGTTCCTGAGAAATTAAATGGGAAAAAAGCCGACATTATATTAGGAACAGTAAGCAGACTAAGCTACCAAAAAGACCCGTTAACATTAATAAGAAGTTTCAAAATCATTAATCAAAAATATCCGAACACGAAATTGATAATGGTTGGTGATGGACCGATGTTCGGGAAATGTTCTAACTTAATTAATGAATTAAAAATTCAAGACAAAGTTGAATTAACTGGTTACCGCAGGGATTACAAGGATTATTGTAAACAATTTGATATTTTTATTTTATCATCTCATTATGAAGGCTTACCGTATGCACTTCTCGAAGCGATGATGCTAGGACTTCCTTCAGTCGGTACTGAAGTAGTTGGTATTAAAGATGTAATTGTTCATGGTAAAAGTGGTTTTCTAGCAAAAGAGGGCGATTATAAAGGAATTGCAGAAGCTGTGATAAATTTACTGGAGAATCCATCATTACTTTCAATATTTAGTGATAATGCAAGAAGAATTACAGTTGAAAATTTCAACTTTAATGAGGGAATAAAGGAATATGAAGAGTTCTATAGTTCATTCAGTAATGGTAATGGAATTGTTGTTCAATTAAACCCTCTGATTTAGATTACCCTCACCATATCCTGATCATCAACCCTCCAACTTTCTTTCGCAATGTTTTTCAGTAAGCTGATTTATTTGTTTATAAATTTCATCAATGGATAAGTAATTCATGCATTGAATACCTGAACAAGCATAAGTTGAGGTATATGTTATACAGTATTTATCTTTCTGTCTTGCTGAACAGTTTAATAATTTTTGTGTAAATACCTGATGCTCTTCGTTGCTTGCTGTGTAAAGTGGATTAGTGCCACCATAGATTGTAAACGATGGCTTTCCTAAAAAGTTTGCAATATTTACAGGTCCTGAATCATTACCAATAAATAACGAACATTCCTTTAGTGTTTTAATTAGTTCTTCAACAGTTTTTGTGATGATTATCTCAATACCAGATTTTTTTATCTCGTCAAATACATCCTTTGATATACTTGAGTCTGGAACTAATAATCTGACATTATATTCTATGTCTAACTTTTTCAATAAAGATATAAATTTATTAAGAGGCCACTCTTTTTCTTTCCAACCAGCGAACGGTTGAACAAGTATGTAACCCTCAGGTCTTATTGACTCTGGATTTTTCTTGAAGGTCGTTCGTTCATTCTTAACGCTGGGGACTAACTTTGAAGCAATATCTAAATAAATATCGATCAGTTGAGGACTGTTTCTTGGTTGTACGAAATCATCATATAAGTAACGAAAAAAGATGTTGTTATTACCTGTAGTTTTTTGCGTTCTAACATTAAAAATTAGTGAGGCAGAAAGCATAGAACCTAAAAAGTCAATAATTAAAGATGGCTTTAAAGATTTAATTTTCTTTCTCCCGCTAAAGCTTGCTAATCTTTTCCGAAATGAAAAATCCCTTTCAAGCAATTCACAATAGCTTATATTTTCGACAGAATCGAATGCCATTTTATAAATTGGAATTGATTCAGGATAGCAAACAATAATAATTTTTTTGCTGTAGAACCTCTGAATTTCGTTAATTGCAGGTATAGTGAAGATTGAATCGCCCAAACGGTGTAATGATATTATTACAATATTATCACTTTTATAGGCAAACAATTTGTTAATTGCACGGATTGAGTACAAAAACAAAAAACTTAATTTATCTATTATCAATGAAATAATTTTATACTGGCTTAAGTACTCTGATAATGGAATTCTGGAAAGAACAAATTTCATATTCGAAGATTTTCAAATGTTAGAATATTTATTCTGAACAGTATTTAATTGATTTTCAGATAATGGTGCATAATAAAAATATATCAAGCTACCGAATAGTAACCAGAATGGCAGATCAGTGTAAATTCCACCAATGTAAAGTATCCCGATGCTGTTGAAAAAATTTCTAAATATCACACTTACTCCTGCAGCAAAAAGTGCAATAATAAGATAATATATATCCAAGGACTCATCTCGATACTTTTTGATGGTTTTTATTCCGATAATAAAAAATATAACAGGTATAATAATAATAGTCATTAATCCCAGTAACCCCATTTCAGTAAAAAATGCAAGGAAAATATTGTGCGATACATTCACTCCCCCTGAGATTTCTGCAAAGTAAATCAGGGATTTTCCAAAATAATCATCGAGCATATAAGGAAAGTAATTAAGCATTACGTAGTTATTTGCTCCGGGTCCTATACCAAAAACAACATGATCCTTGATCATATCTACTGACATAATCCAAATTAAATCCCTCTGGCTCATTCCCTCCTCAAATCTGAATACCAAGTAGATTAATTCATTTAAAGGCTTAACGAATATAAAAATCAAAACAATGAGAGTTAGCGTAAATATAAAGGAAAAAAATAGCTTGCGTCTTACGAGGAATAAAATTATAGCTGTACTCACTGCTATTCCCAGAAATGCTGAACGGGACATTGTTAGAATTAATCCAAGGGAGATATAAAAAGTTAAAAAATAATAAAGATATTTGTTCAGCAAATTTTTTTTTATTAATAATCCTATTACTATAAACGGAAACGAGATGACATAAAAATTAGTTAAAGCCTCCATATTAGTTATCAAAATACTTACTCTAACTCTGTTGATTGACACTAAATCTAAAATGTCAAAGCCTTCTATAATAAAATATGTTAAGGAAATTGTAACTATAATTAGTGCAACAATAATTATGGAATTTATGTAATTCTTTATATCCAGATGGTTGTTAATTAAAGAATAGAACAAATAAACTACAACAATGAATAAAAACTGCCTGAAGAAAATAGGGATACCAAGTGATGGGTAGTCAGACATTGCTGATGAAACTGCGATCGCAAATAAATAGAGAATAATTGTGTATAAAAGTGATTTCGGTATCTGTCTATAATTCTTAAAATCCAGACCATATCTGCTTAAAAACAAATAACTTATTACCCCAATACCAGAAAGCTGAATGACTATGCGCAGAGATTTGGTAAATTCACCAACAAGAGTGAACAATGCAATCATAACTATCGATATTATGAACCTTTCACCATAAACGAAGCTCAACATAATTATAATAATAAGAGGAAATACTAGCAGTAGATTGTGATCAATCAGAATTGCCGGAATACTCAAAGCAACTGAAGCGAAGAGAAATGACAAATTCTCCTTAGATAAAAATACATTTTCTCTACTTAAGTGTATCAAATTTAGTCTCGTTTTTGCAAATTATTATCATGTTAAAATGAATTTAATTTTTCTCAAGTTTAAGTAATTCTGCTCTTATAAAATTGTTCAAACACTCTGGCTGATATACCTACAGCTTTATGCTTAACAATAACCAGATTTATAAAACAAATTATGATGAAGGACACAATCACTAATAGTTCGTTAAGAGTACTATTGTGATTAAAAACTGTTATTATAATCTGAATTGATGTAAAGCAAACCAAACAATTAAGCAAATGAAAAATAAAGTCCTTAAAGAATAATGATTTCTCTCTAATTTTCAATTTAAAATTTAATAGCAATAAACTAACGATAAAGAAAAAAAAGTAACTTATACTCGTACTCAAAGCTAATCCATTTTGTTGAAGATCGATCAATAAAAAATTTAGAATAAATTTAAGTAAAAGACCTGATATTGTAACTAACAGCAGCAGTTTAATTTTATTTATTGCATAAAAGATTTTATTTAACACAGCATAGACGGAGTAGAATGCAATGCTTAGAGCATAAAATTTCAGCACACCAAATGTAATAGCAGTACTTTCCTCTACAAATTTTCCCCTCTCGTATAACAGCCGGATTATCGTATCACCAAAAAAGAACAAAATAAAAGTTAAAGGAATAAATATTAACAAGTTCATTGATATACTCTCATTATAAATTTTCTCGATTTCCTCACTAGCAGAATCACTTATTGCTTTGGTAATCTTAGGAAATACTGCGGTAGCAAGTGCGATTGAAAAAATTGAGATTGGTAGTAAAAAGATTATCATCGCATAATTCAGTGAAGCAATTCCACCTGAGGTTACTTCACTATAAAAATATCGGTCGAAAATTGTGTAAAGCTGGCTGATTGATTCTATTAAAATTATTAGGATGACTGATGAAGACAAAAACGATTTTAAGAGGGTATATTCATTACCAGGATCAAATAGTTTAAACTTTACGATTTTTCGTGACTTGAAAATTAAATATGTGAATTGGAAAACTGTTCCAACAACATAACCAACGGGAATAATAATTACGCCGAAATTGGTTGAAAAAAATAATAGTAGAATAATTATTGCAACATTAAGAAATAAAATAGATACAGCTGGAAACTTAAATTCATAAACTGCTTGAAGTAATGCTGATAATATCGAAATCCCTGCAGAGAATGGAATTGTTATTAAAAAGATTTTAAGTATTTGAATCGCAAGATTCTTACTTTCCTGCGATGCTGAAGGTATATAAGAATTAATTATAATTTCACTTATTAGGAAAAGAAATATTGCAAGTACTGTTCCTGCAGTCGTAAATCCCAGTAAAGACTTCCGATAATATTTCTGCGCTAGTTCTGAATTTGATTTTATTTTCGATTGATATTCAGGTATAAAATAGTTCTGACCAACGTAGAGAATAATTGAGTTTATAGTGATAGGAAGTACAGCGCCGATAAGATATATATCAAACTCCGTTTGCAACCCGAAGTTATTGGCAAAAATCATCTCCCTGATAAAACCTAATCCCCTGCTTGCTAATCCTAAAATCGATATGAATATCGATGCGCCTGCAATTGTAGATGTAAACTTCTGACTCATTTTGGATTTAAGGAATCGGTATTGATCTTTGTTTCATCGGGAACAAGGATGAGGAAATTAGATTAGTTCTTTGAAGTACTGAATTGTTTTCATCAGCCCTTCCTTTCTGTTAACCTTCGGAGTCCAGCCAAGTTTTGCTTTAGCTTTAGAAATATCTGGCTGTCTTACTTTGGGATCGTTTACGGGCAGTTCTTCGAAAATTATTTTGCTCTTACTGTTTGTTAAGTCAATAATTTCTTTTGCGATATCAATCAAAGGAATTTCCTCAGGATTTCCAATATTTACAGGTTCATCTTCATTTGACATCAGCAGCTTAAACAATCCATCTACCTGGTCTGTGATATAACAAAAACTTCTTGTCTGGGAGCCATCTCCATACACCGTAATTGGTTGTCCTGTTAATGCCTGCATAATAAAATTGGGAATGGCTCTACCATCTTTTGCACGCATTCTTGGTCCGAAGGTATTAAATATCCTCGCTATGCGGGTTTCAACATTGTGATATCGGTGATAAGCCATCACAAGTGCTTCAGCGAATCTTTTAGCTTCATCATAAACCCCTCTCGGACCGATTGGATTTACGTTACCCCAATATTCCTCAGGCTGTGGATGGATTTCAGGATCACCATAAACTTCTGAAGTTGATGCAAGTAAAAACCTTGCTTTTTTTTCTTTTGCCAAACCCAGTGCTTTGTGAGTTCCAAGCGAACCAACTTTTAGTGTTTGAATTGGAAGCTGTAAATAATCAACAGGACTTGCAGGAGAAGCAAAGTGAAGAATAAAATCAACTTTGCCGGGTATAAAAATGTAATTCGTTACATCATGTTTAATGAAAGAAAAATTTTCATTACCTGCAAGATGAGAAATATTATCGACATTACCGGTAATTAGATTATCAATACAGATAACCTTTAAACCTTCACTGAGTAATTTATCGCAAAGATGCGAACCCAAAAATCCAGCACCACCAGTAACAACAGCTGTTTGCATTATTTATTTCTTTTCTCTGTATTGAATATTGATAATTTTTGCGCTTTGGCAACAAAGAATAATGAAACCAGTAAAAAAACAAAGATCGATCCGACTATTGTATTATAGCCAACCCGTGGAGCTACTTTTTTTTGTGGAGGAATAGCCTCATCTAATATATCAATTGTAGGCACGTCCCTGTTTTCCTGGATTCGCTCTTTATAATACTGCTGCTGTAACAGAATATATACTTCGTTCTTAATTTTTATTGTACGTAGAAGTTTGGCTAACTCCATACCCAACTCAGGCACATTGCTAAATGCAAGGAGATAATCATCTGAGTCAATATCAAATTTTTTATATTCTTTTTGAAGTTCGTTAAGTTTTTTTCTTAATGCTAACAATGTTTTATTATCTGGAGTAAGATTTTGCTGGAGTAATCCAATTTCAATTTCAAGATTAACCATTTCTGCTTTTAGTTTTGCTGCACTTTCAATTGAAGATTTGAGCTGTTCCGGTAGAGCAATTGTTTTATTTGTTTTCTGAAATTCCATCAGCTTAATTTCTGCAGAATCAAGTTCATTTTTAGTTTGTAACAATTGAGCTTCGATATATTCTCTGGCTCGCTTAGCCCTGTAAGATACCTTCTCTCTATTAATACTATCCAGAGCTTCAACATAAGAATTAGATATATGCGCAGATAAGTTTTTAATTGAGTCAATGTTTGAAAACAATATCGGAATAAAACTGGTAGAGACATTTACAGATAGAGTAATGATTCCTTCCTTTGTTAAATCCAGCTCTAAATCTTTTTGAAGCTTTTTAACCGCTTCAAATTCAACTTCCTCATTATAGAATTTCAGAAGATTATTTTTCCTGATTACATACTCAGCAGCAGTTCTGCTTTTTAATATTTGTAAAAAAAGCTGTGAATTACCCGGCGCAAACTTACCAGTTAAAAAATCACTAACACCGCTGCCAGATAATAATGAACCTAATCCAGATAGTTGATCAGTTTCAGCGGGAGGAAGAATTGTAACTGGTGCTTTGTAAGTATTAGTTGAGATCAGCAGTAAATACACAAATATTATTATTGCAGAACCTAAAGTAATTTTAGTGATTGTTTTCCAATTGACCAGTATTGTGCGAATGATGTCGTGTAATGTCATATCAATCACCTCGTCGCCACAATTACAGCAGCAGAGGCAGCCACAATAGCTGCCAACTGAGCTACAACAGTGAGTGCATCCAAGAATACGTCCCAGAATTTTGGACCAGGTGGATCTTCAGGTACCCAGATGGTATCACCTGGTTTTAGTGCAACGTTTTCATCCGCATCGACCCACTCCCCTGTTTTTGCTCTGATAACTCTAACATCTCCTTCCAATGCCCGCCAGCCAAAACCGCCGGCTAAATTAATGTAGTCATTAACTGTTAGTGTAGAATCATAGATAATTTTACCAGGGTTAACGAACTGACCAAGCATAATAATATAATCCTTTTTTTCAGGGACGCTGATAATATCATTCTTTCTTAAAATAATATCTTCCCGGAGATCATTTTGTTCAAATAATTTTACAAAATCGACTACTACTAATCCCGATCGTTGTCTGGACTTTGATTTATAATAATCATACTCATCTTCTGTCATTTTATCTGTGAGAATTAGTTTTAGCCTTTCAAATTCAGGATCTAATTCGTCAACATCCATCGTTCTCGACAAGGATGCTTCAGTCATAGAGGCTTCTTTGAGAAAACCACCGGCTTCATTTATTATATCATAAAGTGTTACTGTATTCTTTCTAATTTTATACCATCCCGGATAGCGAACGTAACCATTAACCTGAACATAATGTTCAATATAATATTCAGGAATTTGCCTGACTATAACGTGATCCTTATTCTGCAACACAATCGGGTTTTCTTTGACATCATCAAAACTAAAATATTTACTAATCTGTATTTTGCCGTCATCTAAAAATCTGACCAGCTCAATTGTATCCTTCCGGGCGTTATATAAAAAACCACCGGCAAGCTTAATCAAAT
>Ga0209498_1000181_pt1 | contig 37347 bp, 31 predicted proteins | sample WalLakDeSediment_FD_184131 | JGI IMG/M metagenome (GOLD analysis project Ga0209498, IMG submission 184131) | Lake sediment microbial communities from Walker lake, Nevada to study Microbial Dark Matter (Phase II) - Walker Lake 11/02/13 Deep... | ecosystem: Environmental > Aquatic > Freshwater >... | reverse complement strand
TCACCGGGATCAAGCCCGCAACGACGATGGCGAGCGACGCGGTGGACGCCTCGGCGAGGCGCTCGTCCGCCGCCAGCTTGTAGGCCTGCACCGCGAGCGTGTCGAAGTCGAAGGGCCTGAGGATCAGTGTCGCCGGCAGCTCCTTCATGACGTCCACGAACACGATCAGCCCGGCCGTCAGCAGGTTCGCGCGCAGGATCGGCATGTGCACGCGCCGCAATGTACGTCCCGGTCCCTCGCCGAGCGCGCGGGCCGCGTCATCCATGGCGGGCGTGATCCGCGCGAGGCCTGCGTCGACGCTCTGCAGCGAGACCGCGAGGAAGCGCGCCACGTAGGCGAACAGCAGGCCGAGGATCCCGCCCGTCAGGATCAGCCCCGGCTCGACGCCGAACCACGAGTACAGCCAGGCGCGCAGCCTGTGATCCGCCATGGTCAGCGGGATCAGCACGCCGACCGCGATCACCGAGCCCGGGATCGCGTAGCCGAGTCCCGCGACGCGGTGCACCAGGGTCATCGCTGCACCGGGGCGCAGGCGCAGGCCGTAGCCGACCACTACGGCCGCCGCCACCGCGATGAGCGCGCTGATGCCGGCGAGGCTGACGCTGTTCCACAACAGGCCCAGATAGCGGGTACCGAACTGCGCATCGCCCCCCATCCATGCCAGCCAGGCGAGCCGCCCCGCCGGCAGGAGGAAGCCGAAGCTCAGCGGCACCAGGCAGATGCCGACGGCCAGCGCGGCGCGCCCACCCTTGAGTTCGTAGGGCTTGCGCTCCGCGGCAGGCGCGCCGACCTGGTGGAAGCGCATGCCGCCGCGGTTCCAGCGCTCCAGCGCGACGAGGGTGAACACGAAGGCGAGCAGCACGGCGGACAGCTTCGCAGCGGACACCGGATCGCCGAGCGAGAACCAGGCACGATAGATCCCTGTGGTGAACACGGGCACGCCGAAATAAGCGACCGTGCCGAAATCAGCCAGCGTCTCCATGAGCGCGAGCAGCACGCCGGCGACGAGGGCCGGGCGCGCCATCGGCAGCGCGACCTTGAGAAACGCGCCCCACGGTCCGCAGCCCAGCGTCCGGGCGGCCTCGAGGATGCCGCTTGATTGCTGCACGAAGGCCGCGCGGCCCAGCAGGTAGACGTAGGGATAGAGCACCAGCGACAGCATCGCGATCGCGCCGCCCAGCGAGCGGATCGGCGGGAACCAGTAGTCGCGCGCCGCCCAGCCGGTGACGTCGCGGATGAAGGTCTGCACCGGTCCGGAGACCTGCAGCAGGTCGGTGTAGGTGTAGGCGATCACATAGGCGGGAAAGGCGAGCGGCAGCACCAGCGCCCACTCGAAGATGCGCCGGCCCGGGAAGCGGCAGACCGCCACCAGCCAGGCCGTGGACAGGCCGAGCGCGAGCACCCCGAAGGCGGTCCCGGCGACCAGCAGCAGCGTATTGCCGACGTATTCGGGCAGCAGGACCCGCGCGATGTGTCGCCAGGCGCCCTCGTCGGGCAGGAAGACGTGCAGCGCGACTGTGACGACCGGCAGCGCCACCAGCGCCGCGACCAGCATGGCGGCAATGGGCAGCACGGGCAGGCTTCGTCCCGGGCGCACCGTTGCCGGACTCTACTTCCAGCCGGCCCGGTCGAGCGCGCGCTGGGCCTCCGCCTGGTGCACCCCATAGAGAGCCGCGTCGAGCGGATCCGCCTTGAAGGGGCCGAGCTGCTCGAGCGCCGGATTCTCCAGCGCGGCGCCGGCCACGACCGGGTACTCGTTGTTGCCGCGGGCGAAGCGTGTCTGGGCGTCGCTGGAGGCGAGGAACTCGAGAAAAGCGAGGGCCTGGCCGGGATTGGGCGCGTTCAACACGATCCCCGCGCCGGAAATGTTGACGTGCGCGCCGCGGTCGTCCTGGTTGGGAAACACCCAGCCGAGCCTCGCCACCAGGGCGCGATCCGCGGGCTCGTCGGAGCCAAGCAGGCGCGCAAAGTAATAGCTGTTGGCGATGGCGATGCCGCATTCGCCGGCCGCGACCGCCCTGATCTGGTCGGTATCGCCGCCCTGCGGATTCCTCGCCAGGTTGGCCACGACCCCGTGGGCCCATTCCTCGGCCGACTCGAGCCCGTGGTGGGCGATCATCGAGGCCATGAGCGAGAGGTTGTAGATGTGGCCTCCGGAACGCACGCAGAGCTCGCCGACCCAGCGCGGATCCGCGAGGTCCTCGTAACGGGTGATCGCTCCCGTTTCGATGCGTTCCACATCGTAGAAGATGAGCCGCGCGCGGCTGGAGAAGCCGAACCACTTGCCCTCGGCATGGCGGAGCTGCGCAGGGATCCGTTGCCGCAGCACCGGCGACTCGACGGCCTGGAACACGCCGGCCTGCTCGGCGCGCCACAGGCGGCCCGCATCCACCGTGAACAGGATGTCGGCCGGGCTGGCCGAGCCTTCCTGCAGGATGCGCTCGATCAGGGCGTCGTCCGTGCCCTCGATGCGCCGGACGCGAATCCCCGTGGCGTCCGTGAACGCCTGGTACAAGGCGTCGTCGCTCTGGTAGTGCCGCGCGGAGTATATGTTGATGACGCCGGCGCCCGTCTCCGCCTCGCGGCCGCAGCCGGCGGTGAGTGCCAGTGAGCCGAGGGCGGCTCCGAGGGTAAACAGGAAGGAAAGCCGGCGCGCGCGAGACATGGAAGGGCCTCGATACATGGAAGGATGAGGGATGAATGTAATGCGAATCGTTCGCATTAGCAACCAAGTGTTTAACACGGGTCCGGGCGCCGTGCGAGAATCCTCGCCCATGGACTCGAACTTCAAGGGCATCCCGATCGTGCAGCCGGTTCCCGTGCGGAGCGGCGCGAAGTTCCGCACCGAGCACGGCATCGCCGCGATCAAGAACGGCGTCAAGCAGAACAGCCGCGCGGAGGCCGCGCCGCTGGGCCGCAAGCCGCCCTGGCTGCGCGCGAAGATGCCGAGCGGCGAGGGGTTCTCGCGAGTCCGGCAGAACGTGCGCGAGCATCGCCTCTCCACCGTCTGCGAGGAGTCGATGTGTCCGAACATCGGCGAGTGCTGGAACAACGGCACGGCCACCATCATGATCATGGGCTCGGTGTGCACGCGCGCCTGCCAGTTCTGCGCGGTGGACACGGGCAACCCGCGCGGCTGGCTGGACGCGGAGGAGCCCGCCAACGCGGCGCGCTCGGTACAGATCATGGGCCTGCGCTATGTCGTCATCACCAGTGTCGACCGCGACGACCTGCCGGATGGGGGCGCGGCGCATTACGCCGCCTGCGTGCGCGCGATCAAGGCGCTCAACCCCGAGACCGCGGTCGAGGCGCTGACGCCGGATTTCTGCGGCGACCTCGCGGCCATCGAGACGGTGGTGGACTCCGGCCTGGAGGTCTACGCGCAGAACGTCGAGACCGTGCGGCGGCTGACGCACCCCGTGCGCGATCCACGCGCCGGCTACGAGCAGACGCTCGCCGTGCTGGCGCACGCGAAGCGGCATCGGCCCGAGGTGCTCACCAAGACCAGCCTCATGCTGGGGCTCGGCGAGACCGATGCGGAAATCCGCGCGACGCTCGAGGATCTCAAGGCCGCCGCCGTGGACATCGTGACGTTTGGCCAGTACCTGAGGCCGACGCAGAATCACCTGCCGGTGGAGCGTTTCGTGACGCCGGAAGAATTCGCCGCGTATCGGCGCATCGGCCTCGAGATGCGCTTCCTCGAGGTCGTCTCCGGGCCGCTGGTGCGCTCCAGTTATCGTGCCGATCGCGTCTTCGAGCAGAACAACGTCGGGCTGTAGCGGCGCCGCCGTGCGTTCGGTATGAGCAGGATCAAGGGCCGCGGCGCCGCCTCCAATCCCGAGGGCCGTTTCGAGTCCGTGCGGCGCGAATCCGTCGATGACGGCTGGTTCCCGGGCGAGGACGATGAGCCTGCGCGCCCGGCGACGACGGTGACCGAGGAGCGCGCGCGCAGCATCATCGCGCGCAACGACTCGCCGGATATTCCCTTCGAGCAATCCATCAATCCGTACCGCGGCTGCGAGCACGGCTGCGTGTACTGCTATGCGCGCCCGAGCCACGGCTACCTGAATCTTTCGCCGGGACTGGATTTCGAGACGAAGCTGTTCGCGAAGACGAATGCGGCCGAGCGGCTGCGCGAGGCGCTGGCGAAGCACGGCTACAGGCCCAGCCCGATCAATCTCGGCGCGAACACCGACCCCTACCAGCCGCTCGAGCGCCGCTACCGGATCACCCGCGCGCTGCTCGAGGTGCTCGTCGAGGCGCGGCACCCCTGCACGATCATCACCAAGAGCGCGATGGTCGAGCGCGACCTCGATCTGCTCGCGGAGCTTGCGCGCCATGATCTCGTCGCGGTGCTCGTCTCCGTGACCAGCCTCGACAATCGCCTGGCGGCGAAACTCGAGCCGCGGGCCTCGGCCCCGCAGCGGCGCATCGAGGCGATCCGCCGGCTCAGCGAGGCGAGCATCCCCGTCGGGGTGCTGGTCTCGCCGGTCATTCCGATGGTGACCGACGTCGACCTCGAGGAGATCCTCGCCCGGGCGCGCACCGCCGGCGCACGCCAGGCCAGCTATGCCATCGTCCGGCTGCCGCACGAGGTTGCGGACCTGTTCCGTGAATGGCTCGCGCTGCATATGCCGGAGCGCGCGGAACACGTCATGAGCCTGGTGCGGCAGATGCGCGGCGGGCGCGACAACGACAGCGGTTTTGGGACGCGCATGCGGGGGGAGGGCGTGTTCGCCGAGCTGATCGCGCGCCGCTTCAAGGTTGCGACCCGGCGGCTGGGATATGGGGGCGGAGAGGCCTTCGCGCTCAGGCGGGACTTGTTCCGGGCGCCGACGCCCCAGGGGAGCCTGTTCTGAGCGCGCGGGGCAGGGGCGCGACGAAATGGGCCCGCAGGGGCGCGAAGAATTTGGCCCGCAGAGGCGCAGAGACGCAGAGATAAGGCGGGTGGCTGGATAAACGTCGCGGGTGCATGCCACAGATCCGACCAGAAGCCCTGCAGTTCTCCGCGTCTCTGCGCCTCTGCGGGAGCCAATCTTCCCACTCCGCGTCTCTGCGCCTCTGCGGGAGCCAATCTTCCCACTCCGCGTCTCTGCGCCTCTGCGGGAGCCAATCTTCCCACTCCGCGTCTCTGCGCCTCTGCGGGCCCATTTCTTCCCATCTCCGCGGCCACCTGATTGTTTGCCGCGCGGCTGCGCTACCATATCGCGACCGCAAAACCCGCAAAGCAGAATTGAGACCCCATCGTGACCGAGGCATTGCTGGAATACACCCTGTTTCTGCTCAAGACCGTGACGCTGGTGGCGGCGATCACGTTCGTGGCCGGGTTGTTCGTGAACATCTCGAGGCGTAACCGCGAGGCCGAGGGCCTGAAAGTCACGAACCTGAATTCGCGCTTCCGCAACGCCGCGGATGGTCTGCGCCGCGCGCTGATGCCCAAGGGCGAGCGCAAGCAGCTGGCGAAACAGCGCAAGCAGGAAGCCAAGGCCGCGCAGGGACGCCGCCGCAAGCGCGTCTTCGTGCTGGACTTCCGCGGCGACATCCGCGCCAGCGGGACCGCCTCGCTGCGCGAGGAAGTGAGCGCGGTGCTCGCGGTGGCCGAGTCCGGCGACGAGGTGCTGGTGCGGCTGGAGAACGCCGGGGGGCTGGTGCACGAACACGGGCTCGCCGCGTCGCAGCTGGTGCGGGTGAAGGACCGCGGCATCCCGCTCACCGTGGCGGTCGACAAGGTGGCGGCCAGCGGCGGCTACCTGATGGCCTGCGTCGCCGATCGCATCGTCGCCGCGCCCTTCGCGGTCGTCGGCTCGATCGGGGTGCTGGCGCAGATTCCGAATTTCCGCCGCATGCTGGACGAGCGCGGCGTCACCGTCGAGCAGATCAAGGCGGGGCGGTTCAAGCGCACCGTCAGCATGTTCGGCGAGGTCACGGACGAGGATCGCGACAAGCTGCGTGAGGAACTCGAGGACGTGCATGCGCTGTTTCAGGCGATGGTCGCGAAGCACCGTCCCGCGCTGGATCTCGAGCGCGTCGCCACCGGCGAGCACTGGTACGGCAGCCGGGCGCTGGAGCTGGGGCTCGTCGACGAGATCGGCACCAGCGACGATTGGCTGACGCGACTGGTCGACGAGGCGGATGCCTGGAAAGTTGAGTGGCGCGGCCACAAGCGTCTCATGGAAAAGCTGGCGACTGCGATGGAAGAGGGGCGTCTCGGTGGTTTCCTGCCGCGCTGGAAGTGACGGGACGGTGAATGGTCAGCGCGGCCGCGCGCCGCGAGCGAGGGTCATGCGACAGATGGGCATCCGAAACCGATTATTGAGAGCGGGTGGCGCGCTTGGCGTCCTGGCGATGGTAGCGTTGCTGGCCGGATGCGCGCCGCTGTGGGGCACGCACGCGCCGGTCCCGGATGACGCGCGCCCCGAGCCATGGGCGGCGCTGGAGCGCGCCGATGTGTTCGAGGGCGTGAGCAGCGAGACCGAGGTCGTTGGCCACCCGCAGAAGGTGATCGCGAGCCACGAGGACACGTTCACCGACATCGCCCGGCGCTTCAATTTGGGCTACGACGAGCTGCGCGCGGCCAATCCCGGCATCGACCCCTGGATTCCGGGCGAGGGCACGGAGATCCTGCTGCCGACGGCGCATATCATCCCCGATGCTTCGCGCGAGGGGGTCGTCATCAACCTGCCCGCGATGCGTCTCTGGTGGTTCGGTCCCCCGGACGAGGAGGGACGGCAGACGGTCATCACGCACCCGATCGGCATCGGCAAGCTCGGCTGGGCGACGCCGCTCGGCCAGTTCAAGGTGATTTCGCGCGCCAAGGATCCCACCTGGCATCCGCCGGCCTCGGTCCGCCGCGCGCATGCGGAGGCCGGCGAGCCGCTGCCGGCGTCGGTGCCGCCGGGGCCTGACAACCCGCTGGGCCGGCACGCAGTGCGGCTCGACAACCCGGTGTACCTGCTGCACGGGACGAACAAGCCGGCCGGGGTCGGCATGCGGGTCAGCCACGGTTGCATCCGGCTTTACCCGGAGGACATCGAGAGGCTGTTCGATCACCTGCCGCCCGGCACGCCGGTTGCGATGGTCGACCAGCCCTGGCTGGCAGGGTGGCATGACGGGCGCGTCCTGTTCGAGGCCCACAGGCGCCTGGAGGACAGCAAGATCGACTGGACCTCCGGCCTGGAGCTCCTGAGGAAACGGGCGGGCGAGCACGCGGTCGACTGGGCCCGGGTGGCGGCCATGAGTGAGGCCGGGATGGGCGTGCCGTTGCCGGTCAGCGCTGGCAGTCCCGAGCCCGACGCGTGGCTGGCGCTCGCGCCGCACGTCGAGAACAGTTCGCGTGGCAATTACCGGGAAGTGGAGCGGGAGCAGGTCGCGCAGAGCGCCGCGGGCAGCGCCGGGGAGGGCGCGTCTCCGTAGCGGGGGATGAGTGCCGCCGGGCGGCGCCCGCGGCTAACGCCAGACCTTCGCGATGATCGCGCGGTCGCGCAAGGCGTCGGGCAGCCGGCGCAGCAGCGCAAGGGATTTCGCGTCGTTGCCGACCAGGTAGCGGTTCTTCGGCTTGGCGGACTCTAGCGCCTCGATCACGACTCTCGCGACATCCTGGGGCGGGAGGCCGCCGGGCCTGGCATTGAGCTTCTGCAGCAGCTTGACGAGCGGCGCATAGAGGTCGCGCAGTTTGGCGGTCGCCGCATCGTCGGGCATCGCCGCGTCGCGCTTCGCGCCCTTCTCCCAGATCGGCGTCTTGATGCCGCCGGGCTCCACCGCGACGACCTTGATACCGAAGGGATGGAGCTCGACGCGCAGAGAATCCGTGATGGCCTCGACGGCATGCTTCGAGGCGGCGTAGACGCTGACGCCGGGCATGGCGATCAGCCCCGAGATCGAGCTGATGTTGATGATCCTGCCCTGCGTGGCCCTGAGCATCGGCAGGCAGGCCCGCGTCAGCGCCAGCAGCCCGATCACGTTTACTGCGAAGGTGAGGTCGATCTCCTCGGGCTGCATCAGCTCGAGCGGCCCGCCGAGATAAACCCCCGCGTTGTTGATCAGCCCGTGCAGCTCGCCACCCGTCACCGCGGTCAGTTCCTCGACGGCCCGGCGCACGGAATCCGGCTTCGCGACGTCCAGTACCAGCGGGACCAGGTCCCCCTCAGCCTCGGCCGACAATGCCCGGGCGTCCGCGGTCTTGCGGACCCCGGCGAACACCCGCCAGCCGGAGGCGGTGAGACTCAGCGCAACGCTGCGGCCGAGGCCGGTGGAGGTGCCGGTGATGAGAACGTTCTTCGTCATGGAGTGCGCTTTCGGGTCGCCGTGCGGCGCAGATTCACCAGCAGCAGCAGAGCGAGCAGGAATCCCGTGCCGGCGGCGGCCGGACGCTCGATCGCGAACACCAGCGGCGCCAGGGCCGCGCGCGTCGTCGCGCGCAGCAGCTCGTGGCGGCTGATCAGCTCCGCCAGCGGCGGCGAGTGGCGATAGTAGAACGCAACGAACGCGCGCCCCGGCGCATGGCGCATGAGCACCTCGTCGCGGAAGCCGCGCAACGCGGCGACATGCGGGTCCATCCAGCTGCCCCACGCGGCGGTCGCGATGAAGCAGTCGCAGAAGCCCCGGCAGTCGTCATCCGGATCGCCCTCGTCCGCGCGGATGGTGATGGTCACGCGCCGTCCCTCGGGATCGATCCCGGCGAGCTCCGAGGGGTTCGCCAGCACGACTTCGAAGCTGCGTCGCGGGCGCACAGCATCGCCCTGGATCAACGCCACCGTGAAGGTCTTGCGCGTCTCGCCTGCGGCGAACGCGAGGGTGCCGGTCGAGGCCACGTAATCGACGCCGGCGACTGCATCCCTTGCGCCCTCGCCATCCACGGTGACCCAGTCCACGGCGGCGGCGCCGGTGCTGCCGCGGTTCCGATCCACGGTGAACGTGACGGTGCCGTCGCCCTCGCCGACCTGGGTGCTCGTGCTGAACAGCGAGAACTCGCCCGCCCGTTCCCCGGGCGGATCCTCGATCACGACGAGCGGGCCGATGCCGGCGAACGCCGCCCGCCCTGCGGGTGTCGGGGTCGCGAGCATGAGGCTGAGCGTGCGCGGGAACCTGGGCTCCGTGCGGGCGATGGTGGAGAGGGTGGCTTCCTCGCGGGTGTCCGCCGGCGCGAACTCGAGCGTGGTCGTCAGGTCGCTGTAGTCGAGCCCGAGGGCGGCGGTGTCGGGAACACCCAGCAGGACCACCGACAAGGTTTCAGCGGCGAGGCCGCTGCGGGTGACCTCGATTGGCAGCTCTGCGCCGGCCTGCACGCGCCGCACCGGATCGCCGGCGATCCCGAAGGTCGCCTGCGCGGCGTCGTCATCCTCGATCTGCAGGAGCAGGCTGTTCTCGCGCCCGAGGGTCGCGCCGGTGGGATTCGCGAGCGTGAACACCGCGTACTCCGTGCCCTCCACGCGCGTGTCCTGCAGCACTTCGAGGCGGGCGCGGCCGAACAGGTTGCCATCGGGGATGCTGATCACGCCCAGCGGCAATTCGACCGTGTAGTCCTCGCCCAGCGTCGCGGTGCCGCCGAGGCTGACGTTCAGGACCACGGTGACAGCGCCGCTCGAGCTGCCGCTGCGCACCACGGTGATCTCGCGGGTCTCGCCCTCGCGCACATTCATGCGGGGCTCGAGGAACTGCAGCACGCCGGCGGCTTCGACGACGGGCGCCCACAGGCCGGCCGCCAGGATCGCGAGCGGCGCAAGCAGCTGCGCGGGGATTCGGTACGGCAACATCGTTATCTCTCCTCGGGGCATGCCCCCGCCCCACCATGATGGGACGCGCGCAGCACGACCGCAATCCGGATCGTCCGGCCCCGGCGTTAGTCCTCGGCGACGCCCCGGGCGGTGGAGACGATTCCCGTGGCGACGGCGCACAGCTTGCCGGGAAACTGGATTACGCCGGCGACGCCGAGCGCCGCATCGAACAGCCCCGCGATCACCGCACCGTTAACGGCGGCGCTGCCCATGCCGCCCTGGTGATGCGGCCGCACCTCGGTGAGATGGACGCGCACGAGGGTCTCGTCCGACAAGTCGAGGGACGCGCCCATCGCGCCCATGGCGGGCAAGGCATTGAATTGCCGGGCCCAGGCCTGGCGTGCCGCCGCATCCATCGGGATTGGGCGGCCCCGGGCGCGCAATGCGTCCAGCGAGGCGGACATCTGGTCCATGTTCTGCACCTGCGATTGCTCCCTGGTGACAAGGACAGCTCTCTTGCTGCATCGCCGCATCGCGGATCGCTCGTGCTAGAATCGCCGGCCCAATAGGTTGTCGGGCCGTCGGCCCGGAGCAGCAATGGATACGGACAGCCGGACTCGCCGGGAGTCGGCCGCGGTGTCGCCGGGCGAAGGCCCTGCGCCCGGCGGCGTGGGCGACACCCTGGCGCAATGCCTCGGCCGCTGCGTCGAGCGGCTCGAGGATCCGTCCCGGCCGCCGGCCTGGGTCGTGCACGAGGTGCGCAAGGACCTGAAACGCGTCCGCGCCCTCCTCCGGCTGAGCGGCGACGTGCTGCCGACTCGCCGCCTCGAGAAGCGCTGCGCCGCAGCGGCACGCAAGCTCTCCCCGTTGCGGGACGCCGATGCCGCGGCCGAAACACTGGCGCGCCTGCGCGTGCGGGCGGACCCGCAGCAGCTCGGGGCGCTCGAGGCGCTGGCAGACAGGCTCGCGGACCTGCGCGAAGCCGTCGCCGGCGCGCCGGGCCTGCCGCGCCCGATCGCTGCGGACGTGGCTGGCACGCTGCGCAGGGTGCTGCGCGATGTGCAGGGGATGTCCTTTGAGCGCCTGGACGCCGCCGCGCTGGACGCGGGCCTGGCCGACTCGTGGGCAGACACGGCGATGGCATTCAGGCGCGTCGTGAAGAAGCCGGCGCTGCCGCATTTCCACGACTTCCGCAAGGCCGTAAAACGCGAGCTGCACCAGCGCGAGCTGTCCGGACGACCCCTCGACCGGATGGAGCGCGCCACGCTGAAGAAGCTCGCGGACGTACTCGGCGAACTGCAGGACCTCGATATTTTCAGGGATACCTTGCGCGCGGCCGGCCACTGGCGCGGCCCGGTTCGCCCCCTCCTGAAGCAGACGATATACGAGCTGAAGGGCCGGGCGATCCGGCTGGGCGAGGGCCGCTACCCGGAGCCCGGGTCCTGAGCTGTACGGCGCAGCGCCGCCGCGCGCCGGGCCGATCGTGATACCGCTGCGCGACGAGAACCCGGTGTCCTCCACGCCGGTGGTGACCTGGTTGCTGATCGCGTCCTGCGTGCTCGTCTTCGTCTGGCAGATCTCGCAGGGCGCGCCGCATTTCAACCGGGCCATCTTCTCGCTCGGCGTGATTCCGGCGGTGCTGTTCGGCCATGCCCAGCTGCCGCCCGAGATCGCCATGGTGCCGCCCGCGGCGACCGTCGTGACCTCCATGTTCCTCCATGGCGGGTGGCTGCACCTCGCAGGCAACATGCTGTACCTGTGGATCTTCGGCGACAACATCGAGGATCGCATGGGCCGCTTCCGGTTCCTGGCGTTCTACCTCGTGTGCGGCGCGGCCGCGGTGTTCGCCCAGGCGCTGCCGGCCCCCGAGGCGAGGGTGCCCATGGTCGGCGCTTCCGGCGCGATTTCGGGGGTGCTCGGCGCCTACCTGCTGCTGTTCCCGCGCGCCCGCGTGCTCGTGCTGGTACCGTTTGGCTTTATCCTGAAGGTGATCAGGCTGCCGGCCGTCTGGGTGCTCGGGCTGTGGTTCGGCATCCAGCTCGTGTCGTCGCTGCTGGCGCCGGCGGGCGAGGGCGGTGTCGCTTTTCGGGCACACCTGGGCGGTTTCATCGCGGGGCTGGTGCTGGCCAGGCTGTTCCTGCCGAGGAGGCAATGGCGTTGAACGAATGGCTGAAGCTGATGCTGGAAGAGATTCGCCGCAAGGAGCGCGAGCGGGAGGATGCTGCGCGCGAACACGAGCGGCGCCAGGCCGACGCGGCCCGGGCCGCGGGCTCGACCCGGCTGGCGGATTCGCCCGGGCCCCGCTGAGCACGGGGCCCGATGTCACACGAGGCGACCCATCCGTCGCATGGCGTGCTGCGCCAGGGTCCCGTCGAGTGGGCCCTGTTGCTGTCGCTGGTCGTGCTCTGGGGCAGTTCCTTCCTGCTGGTGCGGGTATCGCTCGACGCCTTCACGCCGGTGGCCGTCACGGCGGGGCGCCTGCTGATCGGGGCCGGCGTGCTGGTGCTGGTGCTCCTGGTTATGGGCCGCCGTCCGCCATGGACGCTGCGGGCGTGGTGGTTCTTCCTGGTCATGGCGCTGGTCGGCAACGCGTTGCCGTTCTTTCTCATCGCCTGGGGCCAGCGCGACATTCCGTCGGGGCTCACCGGGATCCTGATGGCGGTGATGCCGCTGATCACACTGCTGCTCGCGCACTTCCTCGTGGCGGGCGAGCGCCTCACCCCGCGTCGCCTGGCGGGCTTCGCGCTCGGCTTCCTTGGGGTCCTGGTGCTGACCGGCCCTGAGGCCCGCGCCGCATTGGTCGGCCGGGAAGCCTCTTTCATCGCCCAGCTCGCGGTGCTGGGCGCGGCGGTCTGCTACGGGGTGGCGGCGATCATCGCGCGCCGCGGACCGGTGCTGCAGCCGGTCGTCACGGCCGGCGCCGTCCTGTCGATCGCCGGCATCGTGGTGGGCGGGTTCCTCCTCGCCGCAGGGCTGCGCGAGGGTGAATCCGCCGCCGCCCACAGCCATATCGGCCTGGCCCCGGCCATCTCGCTGCTGGCGCTCGGCGCGCTGTCCACCGCGCTGGCGACGGTGGTCTATTTCAGCCTGGTGGCGCGCGCGGGCCCGACGTTTCTGTCCCTGATCAATTACCTGATCCCGGTCTGGGCCGTGGTGCTCGGCGCGCTCGCGCTCGGCGAGCGCCTGCCGACGCGCGCGTTCGCCGCGCTGGGGCTGATCCTCGCCGGCGTCGTGCTCGCGCGCTGGCAGTTCCGTGCGCGCCGGGTGCCGGCGTGAGAATCGTCGTGCTCGGCGGCGGTTACGCGGGCCTCGCCTGCCTGGCGCGGCTCGCACGGGTCGCGCCCGATGCCGAGCGCCACCTCGTGGATCCCAACCGCTGGCACCTGCGCCGCACCCTGCTGCACGAGACGCTGCGCAAGCCCCTGTACGACCTGCGCGCCGACTTCGGGCCGATCGCGCGGCGCTGGGACTTCCGCCACCACCGGGCGCGCATCGGCTGGTCGGCCGAGCGCCTCGCGCAGTGGTCGGCCACCCGCAGCATCCGGGTCGGACGCCGCGAACTGGAGTTCGACGCGCTGGTGCTGACCACCGGCCTGCCCGGCGTCTCCGGCCGCGTCTCGCGCAGCCGCGTGCCACCCATCCCCCTCGAGGCGCTGGCCACCGGGCCGGGCGTCAACGCCTTCAAGCGCCTCGCCGCCGCCGAGGGCACGGCCTGGGTCGTCGGCGCCGGGGCGAGCGGCCTGCAATGCCTGTTCGAGCTTGCCGTGGCGCGGCCGAAAGACGCTCCGCTCGGGCTGATCGAGGCCGACGAGACGATCCTGCCCGCGGAGCCCCGCGGCCTGCGCCGCGAGGTTCTCGAGCGGCTCGACGACCTCGGCGTCGACGTCCGGCTCGGCACCCGCTATGCGGGATTCGGCCGCGGCCGGGTGCGCATGACCGGTCCGGACGGCGCCTCGTCCGAGCCCGCCGGCGGCGTGCTGCTTTGCACCGGCCCGACCGGGCAGCGCATCGAGGCCAACGCCGCGGGGCGCGTGCTGCACGCCGGGCAGCCGCTGCCAGGCATCTTTGCGGCGGGCGATTGCGCGCGCTGGACGGGGGTGCCCTTCGACGCCGCCACGGCGCAGACGGCCGTACGCAAGGGCCGGCACGTTGCGGAGACCATCGCGCGGCTCGCCGAGGACCGCGAACCGGAAGACTGGGACGCCCGCCAGCTCGGCTTCTTCCTGAGCCTTGGCCCGCACGACGCGATCGGCTGGGTCTTCGCGCGCGCCGCGCTGATCCAGGGGCTGCCGGCGGTCGCGGCGCGCGAGGCCGTGGAGGCGCGCTGGGACTTGCTGCTGCGAGGGCTCGACAGCTTCGCGGCTTTCTGAGGGCGCTGGTCCGCGGGCGCGGGTCGTCACGGGGTTGCCGCGCTGGTCCGCGGGCGCGCGCCGTCACAGGTCCCCCTCGCTTAGGAAGTCTTTATGCGCTCGGTGGACCTGTGACGTCCCGCACCCGCTGCCACGTCGACGAGCCTGGCGCCTCGTTCCGCACTCGCCGCTATGTCGTCGAGGCCGGCGCGCAGGTCCCGCAGCCGCTGGGGTGTTGCCGGGGCCGGCGTCCTGGTGTCGCGCTCGCTGGTGCGTGGACCGAGGCTTTGCCGGTGGCGGGGGCGCAGCGGCGCGGGCATGACAGGGTCCACCGAGCGCATAAAGATTTCCAAGCGAGGGGGACCCTGTCATGTCCCCGCCGCGGTCACGCGGTCACGCGGTCACGCGGCCACGCGGATGTGAACCCGCCCAGGCCCAGCCGTGCTCAGGCCTGCGGGTCCAGCGGCTGGAACGGCGTTTCGAAGTAGCGGTGGAACGGCGGCGGCAATTCGCGGTAGTCGAGCGCCATCGCTGCGGCCGGGGGCGGCTGGCCGTTATAGGTGTTCCAGAAGAGCACGTGGCGCCCCGCGTGGCGGCCCGCGCGCAGGTCCTCGAGCAGGGCTGCGAGCGCCTTGCCGGTGTAGGTGCCCTCGAGGCCGATGCCGAAGGCCTGCCGGGCGAAGGCCAGCGCGGCCATGCCCTCCGCGGTGAAGCGCGCGTAGCCGGGACCGATGAAGTCGTGCCGCACCTCGATGCGCGTGTTGTCCAGCGGCGCGAGCGGGAAGCGCGGATCGCGCCGGTGCAGCAGGCGCGCGGCGCCGTGGTAGAGGGCGCGAAACCGCTGCGGGCTCGCGATGTCGGCGCGCACCACGCGCACCAGGACCAGGCGCGTGCGCAGCCCCGCGGCGGCGAGCCCGAGCGCCAGCCCCGCGGCGGTGCCCATGGTGCCGAGCGCGACGTACAGGTAATCCGGCTCGGGCATCAGCCCCGCGCGCACCTGCGCGGCGAGTTCGAGGCCGGCGTTGACGAACCCCACCGCGCCGAGCGGCGACGACCCGCCGCCGGGAATGCGATAGGGCGGGACGCGCGTGCCGCGGCCGCGCAGGCCCAGGACGCGGGCCGTGCGATTCGCATCGGCCTCCGTGGCGCAGTGGATCTGCCGCGCCCCGGCCCAGCGCCCCATGCGCAGGTTGCGGCCGACAAACGAGGAGTTCGACTGTGGGGTGAGCAAGAGCAGCGCCTCGAGGCCGACCTGGCCCGCATAGATCGCGGTGGCGAGCGCGTGGTTGGAGCCGGCGACGCCGAAGGTGAATACGGAGTCGTGACCCTTGACCAGCGCGTCGGCCAGCAGGAACTCCAGCTTGCGAACCTTGTTGCCGCCGTAGGGCGTCGCGCAGCGATCGTCGCGCTTCAACCACAGGCCGGCGCATGCGCCCGGCAGCGCGGCAGGGTCGGCGGCCTGCAGGGGCGTGGGCCACTCGCCCAGCGAAATCGACGGCACCGCCTCCGCCAGCGTGGGGTAGCGGCCGGCCAGCGCAAGTCGGCTCATCGGGGCTCCTTTGCCGGCGCATCGTCATGCTGATCGCCGGCTTCACCGCCCGCGGTCGCGCGGATCCGGCGCGCCTCAGCCAGCAGGAACTCCTCGTCCAGCGGCGAGAGGTCGAAGCGCCGGCAGGCGTCCTCGACGGCGGCCGCGTCGTGCCGGCCGGTCTCGGAGAGCCAGCGCAACGCGCCTCGCAGGCCCTGTCCCGCGGGGGGCGCCCCGCGTCTGCCAGTGGCGGAACTCATCTTCGCTTACCTCGGGCGTTCATGGCCGGGTTCCATCCGCTATTATCATCGCAGTAGCGGCGATCAGGAACGCGGGACCGGAAAGAAGATGAGCGGCACCGATCACCTCGATGCGCTAAGGAGGGACGCCGGCAGCGCCCCGGTCGTGCTGTTCGCATCGCGCATCACGGATGTCCGCGAGCCGGTGGCGCGGCTCGACGAGCTGGACATCGAGCATCGCATCGTGACGATGTCGATGGGGGATGCCGCAGCGCGCGACCGCTTCCACGTGCTCGAGGAATGGACCGGCCACAAGACGCTGCCGCAGGTGTTCCTCGACGGGCGTTTCATCGGCGGGCCAACTGAATTGCTCGCGCATCCGCGGCTCGCGGGCGGAGTGTCCGCCGCGGGCCATTGGCTCGGGTACGTCGGACTCATCCCGTTCGTCGCGGCGCTGCTCGGCTTCGTCCTGAGCAGCGATGCGCGCCAGGCTTATTTCGCGCACCAGTTCATCGCCTATGGCGCCGTCATCCTGTCGTTCGTCGGCGCGGTTCACTGGGGCGTCGCGCTGGGCGGCGGACCCATGCCGGTGATGCGCATGTCGATCAGCATTCTTCCCGCGCTGCTTGCCTGGGCCGCATTGCTGTTGCCGGTGCCGGCGGCCGCCTGGCTGCTGCTGGCAGGCTTCGTCGCCCTGCGCGCCTGGGAGGCGAGCCCGCCGGTCTCAGGCACGCTTCCCGGGTGGTACCGGTCCGTCCGCACGCACCTGACGCTGGCGGTCGGCCTGCTGATCGTGTTGTTTGCGCTGGCGGCGCGATGAGCACGCTGCTAGCCTGTGCCGCGAACACCCCGTCCTTTCGTCTCGCCGGAGAGCAGCATGGCTGACAGTCTCACCCCCGGGATCCTTGTCGAGGAGATACCCGGCCGTGAGACGACCCTCGACGCGTTTCCTGCCAGCCTGGCCGCTTTTGTGGGCGCCGCGCCGCGCGGCCCGCTGAACCAGGCCGTCATCGTCGAGAGCGCTGCGGATTTCGACCAGCATTTCGGGATCTCTGGCGTGGATCATCCGCTGCAGCGCTGCGTGCAGGATTTCTTCCTGGCCGGTGGGGAGCGAGCGGCGATCGTCCGGGTGGCGAACGGCGCGCGGCCCTGCACCATCAGCCTGCCGGCGCGCGAAGGCGTGCTCGTGCTGGAGGCGCTGAGCCCGGGAAGGCGCGAGTTCCTGCGGGCCTCGGTGGATTACGACAACATCGCGCCGTCGGACGACGTGACCTTCAATCTCGTCATCCAGCGGTTGCGCACGCCCGGCACCGAGCGGGTGGCCGACCAGGAAATCTATCAGCGCATCTCGCTGCGCCCCTCGTCGGAGCGGTATGTCACCGACCTGCTGCTCGAGTCGCGCCTGGTGCGCGTCCGCGGCGCCACCCCGCCGAGCCGTCCGGCGGCGACGATCAGCACCGCGCCCGGCTATCCGGTGGCCTGGGTGGAGGCGGCGGATGACGGTGCGGACGGCACCGCGTTGACCGACTACGACCTCGTGGGCTCCGCGGCGCAGGGCAGCGGGCTGTTCGCGCTCGACGGCGTCGGGCCGATCGATTTCCTTTGCCTGCCCCCCGGGGCGGATGGCCGGATGCCCGGCCCGACCCTGCTGCTCGCCGCGCTGCGCTACAGCCGCCAGCACGGCGCGATGCTGTTGCTCGAACCTCCGCTCACCACGCGCGGTGCGGAGCAGGCCCTCGCCTGGCTTCGTCGCCTCGGCATCACCGGCGAGAACGCGACCGCGGTGTTCCCGCCACTGGCCGGAGATACCCGCAGCCAGGGCCGCTCGGCCCTGGGGGCCGCCGCGGGCACCCTGTCGCGCTCGCCGGCAGACACGGAACCGGCGCTCGGCGCGCAGTTCAGGCCGGTCATCGAACTGGCGCCGGAGGCGTGCCGCCGGCTGCAGGCGGCAGGCATCAACGTCATCGGTCGCGGCCGGGGCGGTCGCATCATCCTTGACGGCGACCGCACCCTCGCGTCGTCTGAGTGCCCGGTCCATGCCTGGCGCTCGCTCTCGGCGCGTCGCCTGGCGCTGTCCATCGAGCGCACGCTCCTGCAGGGCACGCGCTGGGTCGTATTCGAGCCGCCCGGTCCTGATCTCGCGCGGCGGCTCCGCAGCCAGCTGAGCGGCTGGCTGGAGGCGCTGCGCTTTTCCGGCCGCCTCGTGGGCGACCCGGGGGAGGCGTGGTTCGTCGACGTCAACGAGGTGTCGGCGCCGCACAGGCCGGCCCAGGTCGAGTTCACCGTCGGCTTTGCGCCGCGTCGGCCGGGGGATTTCATCATCTTCCGGGTGAGCCAGGGCTTGCACGGCGCGCGCCTCGCGCCTGTCTCCGCGGAGCGCTGGGCCATCACGCAGCCGACGCGCCAGCACGGCGCGCGGCTGGCGGAGTTCATCGATCCCGCCGGGGACTCGACGGGGATCAGCCTGGAGGCCGGGTGAACCGCCCCGGCGGAGAAACCCTCTATTTCGCTTACGGCGCGAACGTCCACCCCGGTTGGCTCCGGCGCCGCATCCCCGCGGCGACCCTGCTGGGCGCCGGCCTGTTGCCCGGGTATCGCCTGGCGTTTTGCAAGCGCGGCCGCGACGGCGCCGCGCGATCCGATGCCTGCCCGAGCGAGGCCCCGGGAGCCGCGCTGCCCGGGGCGCTTTACCTGGTGAATGAACCGGACCTGCAGCTGCTCGGCGCCGCCGGCGCCGGCTATCGCATGGCGCAGATCCGGGTGGAGTCCGCCGAGGGTCCCGTGCAGGCGGTCACCTGGATCGCAGAACCGGCGGAAGTCGCGGACGGCCTGCTGCCCTGGGACTGGTATGTCGCGCTGATCCGCGCCGGCGCGGCGCTGCTTGAGCTGCCCGCAGCGCATCGCCGCTGGCTGGAAACCGTGCCGACGGCGGCCGATCCTGATGCGGCTCGCGCGGCGCTGGCGCACGCGGTGATCGCCAAGCTCACCCGCTGAGCAGCATTACGCGCCGGAGCCGAAGCCGCCGCCGCCGGGGGTCGCGATCTCGAGCACGTCGCCCGGGGCGAGCTGCACGGCCGCGATCCCGGGCAGTTCCTCGCGCGTGCCGTCGGCACGGATCACGCAGTTGCGGCCGGTGAGGCCGGGTGCGCCGCCCCCGATTCCGAAGGGCGGAACGCGCCGGTGGTTGGAGATCAGCGCCGCGTCGAGCGCCTCGGTGAACAGCAGGCGGCGCACCACGCCGTCGCCGCCGCGGTGGCGGCCCGCGCCCCCGGAGCCGCGCCTGACCATGAAAGACTCGACGCGCACCGGGTGGCGCAGCTCCAGGATTTCCGGATCGGTAAGCCGGCTGTTGGTCATGTGCGTGTGCACGGCCGAGGCGCCGTCGAAGTCCGGGCCCGCGCCGGCCCCGCCGCACAGCGTCTCGTAGTACTGGTGGCGCGCGTTGCCGAAGCTGAGGTTGTTCATCGTGCCCTGCGACGCCGCGACCACGCCGAGCGCGCCGAACAGCGCGTCCACCACGCACTGCGAAGTCTCGACATTGCCGCCCGCCACCGCGGCGGGCCAGCGCGGGTTCAGCAGGCAGCCCGCGGGGATGTGCAGGTCGAGCGGCGCGAGGCAGCCCTCGTTCAGCGGGATGTCGCGGTCCACCAGGCAACGGAACGCGTACAGCACCGCGGCGCGGCAGATCGCGGCGGGCGCGTTCAGGTTGCCGGGGGACTGGGCCGAGGTGCCGGTGAAATCGATCGCGGCGCGGCGCGCGGCGTGGTCGATCCGGATCGCGACCCGGATGGTCTCTCCGCCGTCCATCTCCCAGTGGAACTCGCCGTCAGCCAGCGCCGCCAGCGCGTCGCCGACCGCCGCGGCCGCGTTCTGCTGGATGTGGCGCATGTACGCGCGCACCACCTCGGGGCCGAACTCGCCCATCATGCGTTCCAGCTCGGCGAGGCCGCGGCGGTTGGCGGCGAGCTGCGCGCGCAGGTCCGCCAGGTTCTGCTCCGGGCTGCGTGCGGGCCAGCGGCCGCCCTCCAGGAGGGCCCGTACCAGCGCCTCGTCGAACCTTCCGGCGGTCACGAGCCGCACGCCCCGGATCAGCACGCCTTCTTCGTCGATGTGGCGACTGTCGGCGGGCATCGAGCCCGGCGTCCGGCCGCCGATGTCCGCGTGGTGCGCGCGCGAGGCGACGTACAGCAGGGGCCGCTCGGCGCCGCCGAAGAACGGCGTCACCACCGTGATGTCGGGCAGGTGCGTGCCGCCCTCGTAGGGATCGTTGAGCACGTAGCTGTCGCCCGGCGCCATCTCCGTGCCGAAGCGCGCCATCACGGCGCGCACGCTCTCGCCCATCGAGCCGAGGTGCACCGGCATGTGCGGCGCATTGGCGACGAGCCCGCCGTCGGGATCGAACACCGCGCAGGAATAATCGAGGCGCTCCTTGATGTTGACCGAGCTGGCGGTGTTCTGCAGCACCGCGCCCATCTGCTCGGCGACGTGCATGAAGCGGTTGTTGAACACCTCGAGGAGGACAGGATCCGAGTCTGTCGAGGCCTGCCGCGAGCGGCGCCGCTGCGGTCTGCGCAGCACCAGGTTGCCGCGCGCATCCGCCTGCGCCCGCCAGCCGGGCGCCAGCCAGGTGGTCGCGTTGGTCTCCGGGATCAGCGCGGGTCCGTCGAGCCGCTCGCCGGGCGCAAGCGCGGCGCGCGGCACGAGCGGGATCTCGCGCCAGCGCCCGTCGAGCCAGGCGCGGCAGGTCGAGCGCGTCGCGTCGCCCGGCTCCGGCACCACCGCGGCCGTCGCGGCGGCTGCGCCGCCGCCGCCGCGCGCCTCGGCCTCGATCGATTCGAGCACGAGGCGATGGCCCGAGGTGAAGCCGAAGCGCCGCTCGTGCGCGGCCGCGAACGCCGCGCGCACGTCGGCCTCGCCGGCCAGGGGCACCTCCAGCGTCGTGTCGCTGCCCTCGTAGCGCAGGCGCAGGCGATGCGCGGTGGCGACTTCCGCGCGCGGCACGTCCTGCGCGGCGAGGGCGTCCGCCGCGTCCGCCGCGAGCCTCGCCAGCACGTCTGCAGCCTCCGCCAGCACGGCGGCATCGAACACCGCCTGCACCGGCGCCTGGCGCAGCTCCACCAGGTCGGCGAGGCCGATGCCCCAGGCCGACAGCACGCCGGCGAACGGCGGCAGGAGCACCTCGCGGATGTCGAGCGCATCGGCGACGTCGCAGGCGTGCTGCCCGGCGGCGCCGCCGAAGCCGCACAAGGTGAAAGCCGCTGGGTCGGCGCCGCGCCGGATCGAGACCTGCTTGACCGCGCGCGCCATGCGCTCGACGGCGATCTCGAGGAAGCCCGCGGCGACGGCCTCGACGCTCATGCGGGGCTGCCCGGAACTCGCCACGGCGTCCGCGATCGCTGCCAGGCGCGCCGCCGCCGCGTCCCGGTTCAGCGGCCGGTCGCCCAGCGGGCCGAACACCGCGGGCACCGCCGCGGCCTGCAGCCGTCCGAGCAGGAGGTTCGCGTCGGTCACCGTTGCGGGCCCGCCCAGGCCGTAGCAGGCCGGACCCGGATCCGCGCCTGCCGAGGCGGGACCCACCTGGAAGCGGCCGTCGGCGAACGCGAGGATCGAGCCGCCGCCCGCCGCGACCGTGTGAATCAGCAGCATGGGCGCCTGCAGGCGCACGCCGGCGACACGGTTGTCCTGGCTGCGCTCAAACTCGCCCTCGTAGAGGCAGACGTCGGTCGAGGTGCCGCCCATGTCGAACCCGATGAGGCGCTCGCAGCCAGCGCGCAGGCCCGCCGCGACCATGCCCACGACGCCGCCCGCGGGCCCGGACAGCACGCTGTCGCGGCCGCGAAAGCGCTCTGCCTCGGCGAGCCCCCCGTTGCTCTGCATGAACAGCAGGCGCTTGTCGCGCAACGGCGCGCGCAGGCGCTCGACGTAGCGCCCGAGCACCGGCGACAGGTAGGCGTCCGCGACGGTCGTCTCGCCGCGCGGCACGATGCGCGCGAGGGGACTGACCTCGTGCGAGACCGAGACCTGGCTGAAGCCGGCCGCGCGCGCCAGGCGTGCCGCCTCGCGCTCGTGCTCCGGATAGCGGTAACCGTGCAGCAGCACGATCGCGACGGCTTCCAGCCCGGTTGCGCGCGCCTCGCGCAGCGCCGCCGCGAGCGCCGCCGTGTCCAGCGGCCGCAGCACCTGCCCGTCGGCGGCGACGCGCTCGTCCGCCTCGATAACGCGGCCGTACAGCGGCGTGGGCAGTTTTATGTCGAGGTCGAACAGGCGCGGGCGCTGCTGTGTGCCGATCAGCAGCGCGTCGCCGAGGCCGCGCGTGATGACCAGCAGGGTGGGTTCGCCGCGCCGCTCCAGCAGGGCGTTGGTGGCGACGGTCGTGCCCATGCGCACGACCTCGATCGGCGCGGTCGCGAGCTCTGCCGCGTCGGCCAGGCCGAGGAAGCGGCGCATGCCCTCGAGGCCGGCATCCGCGTAGCGCTCCGGCGCTTCGGACAACAGCTTCAGCGTGTCCAGCCGCCCGTCGGGCCGACGCGCGACGATGTCGGTGAAGGTGCCGCCCCGGTCGATCCAGAAGCGCCAGCCGCGTTTTGCGCCCGATTCCATCCGGCCATTGTAGAGCCAGCCGCGCTGCTACACTCCCGCCGTCATTGACCGGAGACGCCATGAGCCGGGCCGAGGCCATTCTCTACACGCTGGTCGTCTACAAGCTCGTGCTGGTCGCGATCGGCGTGTGGGCGACACGGCGCACGCGCGATACCGATGACTTCTTCCTCGGCGGCCGCCGGCTCGGCGGCTGGGTTGCAGCCATCAGCGCGTCGGCCTCCTCGTCGTCCGCGTGGACCCTGGTCGCGGTCAGCGGCATGGCCTACCTGTGGGGCTGGCCGGCGCTGTGGCTGTTCCCGGCCACGCTGTCCGGCTTCCTCATCAACTGGCTGTGGGTCGGACCGCGCCTGATGCGCGCCAGCCGCGGCAACGGCGCGATCACGCTGACGGAGTTCCTCGCGGGTCCGGACGCGCACAGCGGCTGGCCGCGCCGCGTCGTCCTGCTCGCCTCGGCCGTGGTGCTGTTCTCGTTCACCTTCTATATCGCGGCGCAGTTCCAGGCCGCTGGGAACGCCTTCGCCAGCGCCTTCGAGCTGGAGATGCGCACCGCGGTGATCATCGGCGCGGCGGTCGTGTTGCTGTACACCTTGCTGGGCGGTTTCTGGGCGGTGAGCATGACGGACACGCTGCAGGGCCTGGTGATGGCGCTCACCGCGCTGGTGCTGCCGATCGCGGCGGTGATCGCGGCCGGCGGACCCGCCGCGGTGCTCGATGCCCTCGCGGCACAGGGGCCGACGGTCGGCGGCCCGCCGACGGCGGGCATCGCGGCGGTGGGCTTCGTGTGCGGCACGCTCGGGATCGGCCTCGGCTATCCGGGCCAGCCGCATGTCGTGAATCGCTTCATGGCGCTCCGCGACGCGCGCGCCCTGCGCGACGGCCAGATCATCGCCCTGACCTGGGCGGTGATCATCTACGCCGGGATGCTGACCGTGGGCCTCGCGGCGCGCGCGCTGTACGGCGGGCAGCTGGCCGACGAGCAGGTGCTGTTCGAGGTCACGAACCGGCTGTTCGCGCCGGTGGTCGCGGGCATCATGATCGCCGCCGTGTTATCCGCCATCATGTCCACGGCCGACAGCCAGCTGCTCGTCGCGGCTTCGTCGGTGAGTCACGACCTGCCGCGCCGCGGCAGGGGCAGCCTGGCGATCTCCCGCGCCGTGGTCGCGCTGCTCAGCATCCTCGCCGTGGTGGTGGCGGTGCTGCTGCCGCAGACGATTTTCGCCCGGGTGCTGTTCGCGTGGACCGCGCTGGGCGCCGCCTTCGGTCCGCCGCTGCTCGTCAGGCTGGCAGGGTTCGATATTCCGCCGGCGCGCGTGTTCGCGGCCATGGCGACGGGCTTCCTCGGCACGGTGTGGTTCTACTGGCTGCCGAACACGCCGGGCGACTGGCTCGAGCGCCTCGTGCCATTCTTCGTTTCACTCGCGATCTGCCTCACGGCGGCGCGCAGCGGGAGACATTCATGAGGGGTGATCGTCGCATTCGCTTGCTGCTCGCCGCGGTAGTGATGGTGGCGCTGGTGTTGTTCGCCGGGGCACTGCTCGCGGTGGCGGACACCGTGCTGTCCATCGTGCAGCGCCTGCGCGAGGGGCCGGCGGGAGTCTATTACGGCTTCATCGCGCTGTTGTCGGTCGGCGGCGCGGCCGCCGCGTGGCTGCTGTGGTGGCTGCTCGTGCCGCCGCGACGCAAGCCGACGGCGCAACGGGATGCCGGCAGGCTCGACGAGGCGACGCTGCGGGAGCAGCTGGAGCGCGAGCGCGCCGCGGGCACGGACACGGCAGTGGTGGAGCGCGAGCTGGCGGAGCTGGCGCGGCGGCGCGAGGGCGGGCGGCTGTTCATCGCCATGTTCGGCGAGGCCAGCGCCGGCAAGAGCTCGCTGGTGCGCTCCCTGGTGCCCGAGGCGGAGCCCGAGACCGGCGTCGCCGCCGGCACGACGCGCGCCGTGCAGCACTACCAGTGGTCGATGGCCTCCGGCGACGTCGTGGAACTCGCCGATGTGCCGGGCGCCGGCGACGAGCGCGCGCTCGGCGAGGCGGCGCTGGCGGAGGCCGTGCGCGCGCACCTGGTGATCTATGTCTGCGACGGCGACCTGAGCCGCAGCCAGTTCGCGGACGTGGAGACGCTCGCGGCCGTCGGCAAGCCGCTGGTCGTCGCCGTCAACAAGGCGGACTGGTACAGCGAGGAAGACCTGCAGCGGATCGTCGCCCGGCTGGCGGAGCGCCTCGCGCATCTCGCGCCGCCGCCGGCTGTCGTGCCGGTGGTGGCCGGCGGGACCGAGCGCGTGCTGCAGCTGGACGCCGAGGGTCGGGAGGTTGCCCGCGAGCGGCCGCGCCTGCCGCGGGTCGAGCCGCTGCGCGAGGCGTTGCAGGAACGGCTGGAGTCCGACCCGGAGGCCCTGGATACGCTGCGCGACGCGTCGGTGTTCCGGCTCGCGGCGGTCCAACTGGAGACCGCGGCGGGGCAGCGGCGCCGCGCGGATGCCGCGAAGATCGTCTCGGGCTACACGAAGAAGGCGGTCATCGGCGCGCTGGCCGCGGTCACGCCCGGCACCGACGTGCTCATCCAGGGCTATCTCGGCACCTCGCTCGTGAAGGCGCTGTGCAAGCTTTACGATGTCCCCGCGCGCGACATCGACATCCAGCGCTTCCTGGACATCGCGCAGGGCTACGTCGGTCGCGCGCTGCCGCTGCTGCTGGCGATTTCCGGTAACGTGCTGAAGGCATTCCCGGGCGCGGGGACGGTGGCCGGGGGGCTGGTGCATGCGGTCGCGTACGGCATCATCTTCGATGCAATGGGCAAGGGCCTGGCCAACAGCCTCGAGACCACCGGCGACCTGCGCCCGGCGGCCGCGGCGCGCAAGGTGGGAGACCAGTTCGGTGAAGACATCGGGAAAAAAGCCCGGCAGCTGGCTCGGCTGGCCCTGGAAGCAAGCCGCGCCGGGCGCGACTGAGGCGCTGGCGCCGCCGACCGCGGGCGACGCGCACCTGGCGCTGGCCCGGGACAGCCTGCGGCGCCTGCTCGATGACCCGCGCCTGCCCGCGGGTGTTCGCGACGCGCTCGCGCCGGACTTCGCGGAGATCGAGCGGATGCTGCAGAAGCTCGAGCAGGGCGAGATTCACATCGCCGTGCTCGGCGAGGTCAGCGTCGGCAAGTCCTCGCTCCTGAACGCGCTGCTCGGCGAGGCGCGGTTCACGACCAGTCCCCTGCACGGCGAGACCCGCGCGCCCGCCGCGGAGCGCTGGCAGGAGGTGCAGAGCGGCGGCGTGCGCCTGCTCGACACGCCGGGCATCAACGAGATCGGCGGCGAGGACCGCGAACGGCTGGCCAGGGAAGTCGCGGAACGCGCCGACCTGGTGCTGTTCGTGGTCGACGGGGACCTGAATGCGACGGAGCAGGCAGCTTTGGGGCAGGCTCTCGAGCCCGGCCGGCCGGTGCTGCTGGTGCTGAACAAGGCCGATCGCTACACGGCCGGCGAGCGCGCGACGCTCCTGGAGCGGCTCGCGGCGCGCCTCGATGGGCGGCTGCGGCCGGAGAACATCATCGCGGCGGCCGCCGATCCCGCGCCCGAGGTGCGCATCGTGCAGGCGCCGGACGGCACCGAGCGCGAAGAGCGCCGCGTCTTGCCGCCGGACGTCGAGGCGCTGCGCGAGCGCCTGTGGAAGATTCTCGAGGTCGAGGGGCGCACGCTCGCCGCCGTCACTGCCGGGATGTTCGCCGGGCGCGTGAGCGAGCGCGTCGGCCAGCGCGTGGTCGAGGTGCGGCGCGCCGCAGCCGAGCGCCTGGTGCAGCAGTACTGCATCGCGAAGGGCGTGGCGGTGGCGGTCAACCCGGTGCCGATCGCCGACCTGCTCGCCGCCGCGGCGCTCGACGCGGGCCTCGTGTTCCACCTGTCGCGGCTCTACGGCCTGCCCCTCAGCCGCGCCGAGGCAGGCTCCCTGGTCACCGTGATCGCGACCCAGATGACGCTGCTGATGGGCACGGTCTGGCTGACGCACTTCGTCTCGGCGGCGCTGAAGGCCGGGACCGGCGGGCTTTCCACGGTGCTCACGGCGGGGGCGCAGGGCGCCGTCGCCTATTACGGCACCTACATGATCGGCCGCGTCGCGGAGCGCTACTTCGCGCAGGGCAAGTCGTGGGGGGCGGGCGGGCCGAAGGCCGTGGTCCAGGAAATCCTGGAGTCCGTGGATCGCGACTCCGTGCTCGCGCAGGCGCGCCAGGATCTCGCCGCGCGCCTGCGCGGCTGAGGCGCCGGCGTGTCCGGCGACGAAGAGGAACGCGTGCGCCGCGTCGTCAGCTCGATCCCGCCGGGCAAGGTCGCGACCTATGGCCAGGTGGCGCGCGAGGCGGGCCTCGGGCGGCGCGCGCGCTTCGTCGGTCGGGTCATGGCGCGATTGCCGGCGGGCAGCGATGTGCCCTGGCATCGCGTCCTGTGCGCGGGCGGGCGACTGGCCTTCGAGCCGGGCACGGAATCCTACCGGCGCCAGCGCGCGTGCCTGGAGCAGGAAGGCGTCGGGTTCGCGGGTTCGAGGGTGGATCTCGAGCGCCATGGCTGGCGGGCGACGCTCGACGAACTCCTCTGGGGCCCCCAGCACAACTGAATGGGGACACTGCTGAAAGCGCGGTTTCAGCAGTGTCCCCATCCGCTGCTAGTATCCGGCCCATGGCGAACCCACCCTACGTCTGTTTCTCGCACGGCAAGGAAAGCGGCCCGTGGGGCACCAAGATCGCGGCGATGGCCGACCTGGCCCGCGACCGGGGCCTCGACGTCGAGAGCATCGATTATCGCGGCATGGATGATCCCGCCGCGCGGGTCGAGAAGCTCGTCGCCCACTGCGCGCCGCTCGGTCGCCCGCTCGTGCTCGTCGGCTCGAGCATGGGCGGCCATGTCGCGGCCGCGGCCTCGGCGCGGCTGCCAGACGTGCGCGGCCTGTTCCTGATCGCGCCCGCGTTCTTCATCCCGGGCTACGAGGCGCTGACGCCGGTGCCCAGGGCGGGGCGGATCACGCTCGTCCACGGCTGGCGCGACGACGTGGTCCCGGCCGCCAACAGCATCCGCTTCGCGGCACAGCATCGTGCGGGCCTGCACCTGATCGACGGCGACCACCGCCTTACCGAGCACGTCTTCGAGATCAATCGCTGCTTCGACTGGTTTCTCGACGACGTGTAGCTCCGCCGCGCCGCCATTGGCTTCCGACTCGACCACGGGGCCGCCGCCATGGGCCGCCGACCAGACCGCGGGGCCGCGCCGTCATGGGCCTCCGACTCGACCGCGGGGCCGCGCCGTCACGGGCCCGCTTCGCTCAGGAAGTCTTTATTCGCTCAGCGGGCCCGTGACGTCCCGGCCCCGCTACCGCGTTGGCCGGCGCAGCCCGGCAGGGCGGCGGAGCCCAGCAGAGTGGCCAGCCGCGACGGGGCGGTGACCTCGCGTCGTTGCGCGAAGGCCCGTCGACCAGGGTGGCGGACTGGGGCCTCGCCATCGGCAGGAGGGCAGCGGCGGGAGGTTGTCATGGGCCACTCGACGGCATTTGCATTAACCGAGAGGGGCCCATGACAGCTTCCCGTCGCGGTCGCGCATGACAGCGCGGTCGCGGTTATCTCCGCTCTGCGATGGCTTTCGCCGCGATCCGGTCGATGACGCCCGGCGCGAAGATCTTGAGGAAGCGGCCCAGCTTGCCGCGCGTGGAGGTGATCAGCATGCGCTTGCGCGCCGCCATCGCGGTGACCATCAGCGCGGCGCATTGCTCGGCAGTCATGATCCTGGCTTCCTGCATCGTGCTCTCGCCCAGCGGCCGCCCCTCGCCGTCCATGGCGCGCCGGTGGGTCTCCGACACCACGAAATCCGGACAGACGGTCGTGACGGTGACCCCGCTGCCGGCGAGCTCGATGCGCAGCGAATCGAAGAAGCCGATGAGCGCGTGCTTGCTGGCGCAGTAGGCGCTGCGCGAGGGCACACCGGTGAGCCCCGCCAGGCTGGCGACCGGGACGATCCGGCCGCGCACAGCCTTCAGGTGCGGCAGCGCGGCGAGCGTCAGCCAGACCACCGAGAAGTAGTTCAGCTCCATGACCCCGCGGAAGATCCCGGTGTCGCGAATCTCGTCCACGCGCGCCCACATCGTGCGCCCCGCGTTCGCGACCAGCGTGTCCAGCCGCCCGAAGCGGGCGACGGTTGCCTCCACCAGCGCCCGACATTGCGCTTCCTCCGTCAAGTCGCCGGGCACCACGAGCACCTCGGCGCCCGCCGCCCAGCAGCTCTCCGCCAGCGACTCCAGGCGCTCGGCATTGCGGGCGGCCAGCACGAGCTTCGGTCCCTGCGGGGCCAGCGCCTCGGCCAACGCGCGGCCGATGCCCTCGGACGCGCCCGTGATCAGGACGACATTGCCGCTGAATTCGCTCATGCGCCGCTCCGCTGTTGTGCACCGGGCGATACGCTAACATTCCGGTGGCCAGATCCGGCAGCCGGAGAGCGAACATGACCCATCCCGCCTTGCTCGTGCTGTTACTCGCCGCCCTCGGGCTCGCCGCGTGCGGGGAGCGGCGCGCGCCGCGGCCGGTCGACGAGACCGTGTTCAGGGACCAGGTGCGCGCGCTGGACAAGGCGCGCTCCGTGGAGGACGAGGTCGAGAAGCGCAAGCGCGAGCTCGATCGGCAGCTGGACCGCGACACCAACGGAGACTAGCGATGGAACGGATCGTCGAGCCGGAACTGATGGACGACGAGGCGCAGGCGCGCGCCTATGCCGAGGCGGATTTCGAGGAGCCGAATGCGCGTTTCGTCGCGCTGTATGGCGACTTTGTCGGCCGCCTTCCAGAGGGCGCCGCGGTGCTCGACCTGGGCTGCGGCCCGGGTGACATCACGCTCAGGATCGCCGCGGCGAATCCCGGCGTCGAGGTGCACGGACTGGACGGCTCGGCGGCGATGCTGGCGTTCGGTCGCGCGGCGCTCGCGGCGCTCGCGGCGGACGCGAGCCTGCGCGCACAGGTGCAGCTGCTCGAGGGACTGGTGCCGGACGCCGCGCTGCCGAGGGCGCGCTACGAGGCGGTGGTGTCGAACAGCCTGCTGCACCACCTGCACGACCCCGGCGGGCTGTGGCGCATGATCCGGGCGCGCGGCGCCCCGGGCGCGGCGGTGCTGGTCATGGACCTGATGCGGCCCGCGAGCGAGGCCGCGGCCCGGGCGCTGGTGGACGAGCACGCGGCCGGCGAGCCGGAGGTGCTGCGGCGCGATTTCTATAACTCGCTGCTCGCCGCCTTCGAGCCCGGCGAGGTGCGCGCGCAGCTGGAGGGGGCCGGGCTCGGGCACTTCTCCGTGGCCGAGGTCAGCGACCGCCACCTGGTGGTGCGCGGCCGGATCTGAGCCCGGGAGATTATTCGCCGAGCGCCTCCATGAAGCGCTTCCGCCAGGCATGGATGTCGTTGACGCGCAGCACCTGCATCATCAGGGCGTGTCTCTCGCGGCGCTCGTCCAGCGACATCTCCGCGGCCTTCAGGATCGCGTCTGCTACGCCGATGAAGTCGTAGGGATTCACCAGCACGGCGCCGTCCCCCAGCTCGGCGGCGGCGCCGGCAAGGCGCGACAGCACCAGCACGCCCGGATCGGCGGGGTCCTGCGCGGCCACGAATTCTTTCGCGACCAGGTTCATGCCGTCGCGGATCGGCGTGACGAGGCCGATCTTCGCGACGCGGAAGTAGCCCATCAGCATCTTCCGCGAGATGCCCCTGTTGATATACCGGATCGGAGTCCAGTCCGGCTGGGCGAAGCGCCCGTTGATGTGCCCTGCGGACTGCTCCAGCGCATGGCGAATATCCTGGTAGGCGCGCACGCCGGTGCGCGTCGGCGAGGCGATCTGCAGGAACACGAGCTGACGGTGGCTGGCGGGATGCCGCGCGAGCAGCGTCTCGAAGGCGCGAAAGCGCTCCGGCAGCCCCTTGCTGTAGTCGAGCCGGTCGACGCCGATGACGAGGTCGCGCTGGCCGATGTCCTTCGCCAGGCGCTGCACCGCGCTGGCCTGCATCGAGCTCGCGGCCTGGTCTTCCGCCTCCTGGACATCGATGCCGATCGGAAAGGCGCCGACGAGGATGCGCCGGTCCAGCGCGGTCACGCGCCCGTCCGGCGCGCGCTCTCCGCCGAGCCCGGCGGCGCGCAGCCCGCCGAGGAAGTTTTCGCAGTCCTGTGCCGTCTGGAAGCCGACGACGTCGTACTGCGTCAGCGCCCGCAGCAGGCGCCGATGCCCGGGCAGGGTGCGCAGCACGTCGAAGCTCGGGAAGGGCACGTGCAGGAAGAACCCGATCGGCTGCGTGATTCCGGCGCGGCGCAATTCCTCGGCCAGGGGGATCAGGTGGTAGTCATGGACCCAGATACGGTCGTCCGGCTCCAGCAGCGGCCGCAGCTTGCGCACGAAGGTCTGGTTGACGCGCTGGTAGGCCTCGTGGTGCTCGCGCTGGTAGGTGAATATGCCGAGCATGTAGTGGAACAGGGGCCACAACGAGCCGTTGCAGTAGCCGTTGTAGTAGCCGTCGAAGTCTCCCTCGTCGATGTCGATGGTCGCGAAGGTGATGTCGCCGCGACGTTCCAGCTTCGTGTCAGACGGTTCGCCGCGGCACGTCTTGCCGCCCCAGCCGAACCAGATGCCGCCCGACTGACGCAGGGCTGCGAGGATCCCGACCGCCAGCCCGCCGGCGGACTTGCCGCCGGACGGGGCGGCGACCCGGTTTGAAATAGCTATGAGCCTGCTCAAAACGCGTCCTCCCATGGTTTGCTCAGGCGAATCGCGCCGAGGATGATGCCCACCAGGCTGTAGGTCTGCGGGAAGTTGCCCCAGAGCTGCCCGGTGTGCACCTCGAGATCCTCCGACAGCAGCCCGAGCCGGGTGCGGCACTTCAGCATTTCCTCGAACAGCTCGCGCGCCTCGTCCTTGCGCCCGATCTCCGCGAGCGCATTGATGTACCAGAAGGTGCAGATGTTGAACGCCGTCTCCGGCTCGCCGAAGTCGTCCGCTTCGCCGTACCGGAACATGTGCTTGCCGCGCCGCAGGTGTTTTGCAAGGCACTCGACCGTGCTGCGGAAGCGCGGGTCGTCGCGCTCCAGGAAACCGAGATCGCTGATCAGCAGCATGCTCGCGTCGAGGCTGTGGCCGCCGAAACTCTCCGTGAAGCAGCCCTGTTCAGCGTCCCAGGCCCGCTCGCAGATCACGGCATGGACATGATCCGCGGCCTCGCGCCAGCCGCGCGTGCGCTCGGCGTCGCCGAGGTGGGCGGAGATGCGCGCGAGCCGGTCGCATGCCGCCCAGCACATGATGCTGGAGAAGGTATGCACCCGCGCGCGGCCCCGGTACTCCCAGATGCCGGCATCCGGCTGGTCGAACAGCTCGAAGGCGCGCCGCCCGATCTGCTCGAGCAGCGCAAGCTGTTCCGGCCCGGCGGCGGTGGTGAGGCGGCTGTCGAAGAACGCCTGCGCGGAGGACAGCACGACGGCGCCGTATACGTCGTTCTGCACCTGCTCGAAGGCCTGGTTGCCGACGCGCACCGGCCCCATGCCGCGGTAGCCTGGCAGGTGTTCCACGATGGTCTCGGTCAGGTCCGCCTCGCCGCCGATGCCGTAGACCGGCTGCAGCCCGTGGCCGTCGCTGGTGGCCGCCACGTTGAGTATCCAGCCGAGGTAGGCCTCCATCGTGAGCGTCGCCCCGAGGCGGTTCAGCGCATGCACGACGAAGTAGCTGTCGCGCAGCCAGCAGTAGCGGTAGTCCCAGTTGCGCGACGTGCCCGACGCTTCCGGGATCGAGCTGGTCATCGCCGCGATGATGGCGCCCGTGTCGTCGTATGAGCACAGCTTGAGCGTGATGGCTGCCCGGATCACAGCCTCCTGCCACTCGAAGGGCACGGCGAGACCGCGCACCCAGTCCTGCCAGTAGCTGCGCGTGTGCGCGAAATACAGCCGGCTGGTGTGCGCGACGGACTCGGGCAGGCTTTCGTCGGGACCCAGGATGAAGCTCACCGGCTTCGCCAGGCGGAACGTCCGCTCTTCGCGCACGTAGGTGAGCGACGCATCGGTGTTGAGGCGCAAGACCAGGTCGGGCAGCACATAGCGGACGTGGTTGCTGCCGAAAGTCTGGCGCGCGTCCTCGCCACCGTAATTCCCGGCCGGCCGCAGGCGCACGGTGATGCGCGGATTGCCGGCGACCGGGATCAGCTGGCGCACGAACATGGTCGGGTGGAAGGTGCGCTCGAACTGCTCGAAGCGTGGCGCGAAGTCGACGATCTTGATGCAGCCCCCGCTGGCGTCATACAGCCAGGTCTCGAGAATGGGCGTGTTGGCGACGTAGTTCTGCTCGGCCCGGACAAAGTTCTCGAGCACGACCTCGAAGATGCCGCGCTCGACCGGCTGCTGGTCGCCTGCCAGCAGCGCGCAGAACACCGGGTTGCTGTCGAAGCGCGGCATGCAGGCCCAGACCATCCGGCCGAGCTCGTCGATCAGCGCGCTGACCTGGCAGTTGCCGATCACGGCCAGTTCGAGGGAGGTTTCATTCACTGTCGACATCGTTCTGCTCCAGGCAACGGGAGAGCCAGGCGAGGATCTCGGGCACATCGGCCACGACGAGGCGCGCGGCGGAGTCGGCGGACTGCCCCACGCGAATGGAGAGCCCGCCGATGGCATTGACGGCGCGGAACCCGTCCTCGTCCGTGACATCGTCACCGATGAACACCGGCTGGCGCCCCGCGAACGGCGGCTCGGCCATGAAGGCCGTCACGGCGGTGCCCTTGTCCTCCCCGGTGGGCTTGAGCTCCAGCACCATCTTGCCGTGCTGGACGTGAAAATCCTCGCCCGCGACGGCGCGAGCGGACTGCATGCGGCGCCGGCATGCGTCCTCGAGCGCGGGCGCATTGCGATAGTGCAGCGCCAGGGCCGCGCCCTTGTCCTCGAGCAGCAGCCCCGGTTCGGACTGGACGAAGTCCAGCAGCTCGCGGCGCGCCGCGCCGATCCGGTCGGCATAACCGGCGGGGTAATGCACCCGGCCGCGTGCGTCACGCCGTTCGAGCCCATGCAGCCCCGCCGCGGGCAGGCACAACGGCACAAAGATCCGGTCGAGGCTGGCGATCGAGCGGCCGCTGACCAGCGCCAACGCTCCCCCGAGCGACCGGCTGGCGGCGGCCAGCAATTGCGTGAGCCCGGGTTCGGCCTGCACGTCGTCCGGGTGCTGCATGATCTCCAGCAGGGTCCCGTCCACGTCGAGAAACAAGGCTTGGCGGACATCCCATTCCGGTAGCGGGGACGATGCGGTCATGGGGACAAGGGTAAAGGCCCAGGCCGGCGAACACCAACCGCCCGCGTCCGCTGGCAGGCACGCTGACGTGCCCCCGTCCGAGGGGTAAACTCGCCAGCCTGATGTACCCATGGCACGGATTCTGGCGGCTCTCGCTGTTTCTCACGAGGAAGCTGCTGTTCCTGTGGGTGCGCACGCGCACGCTCGACGCCCAGCTCCAGCGCCTCGCCACGCTGGCGGGGAGGCCGGTCTGCTACGTGCTCGAGCATCCGGCCTTCGCCGACGTCGCGGTGCTGGAACAGGAGTGCGTCCGCCACGGACTGCCGCGCCCCTCAGCCGGCCTGGCGCTCGAGGGCGCGCGGGAATGGCGGGCAGTGGCCTACCTGCGGCGGGCGCCCCGCAGGCGCCCCAAGGGCCGGGTCGATCGCCTGGAGCGGCTCGCCGAGGCCGTCCAGTCGGGTCGCGTGCCCGAGGTCGTCGTCGTCCCGGTGTCGGTGTTCTGGGGCCGCTCGCCCGACAAGGAGGGCTCGCTCTTCAAGCTGCTGTTCTCCGAGGACTGGGGGCTGGTCAGCCGCCTGCGCAAGCTGCTGATGATCGTGTTTCACGGTCGCAACGTGCTGGTGCAGTTCAGCGAGCCGGTCCTCATGTCGCGCCTCGTCGCCGAGGGACCCAACCCGGCGCTGGTGGCGCGCAAGCTCGGCCGGGTGCTCAGGGTGCACTTTCGCCGCTTGCGTATTGCGACCATCGGCCCCGATCTCTCGCACCGCCGCACGCTGCTAAACCACGTGCTGAACTCCGATCCCGTGCGGCAGGCGATCCGGCGCGACAGCGAGGTCAACAAGCGGCCGGTCCACAAGTCGGTGGCGAGGGCGCGGCGCTACGCCAACGAGATCGCGGCCAACTACAGCTACACGACCGTGCGGGTGATGGAACGGCTGCTGATGTGGCTGTGGAACCGCCTGTATGACGGGGTCGAGGTCGGCGGGATCGAGCGCCTCAAGGCGGTCTCCGAAGGCAACGAGATCATCTATGTCCCCTGCCATCGCAGCCACATCGATTACCTGCTGCTGTCCTATGTCGTCTACCGCAACGGGCTGGTCCCGCCGCACATCGCGGCCGGGGTCAACCTCAACCTGCCGGTCATCGGGCCGATCCTGCGCAGCGGCGGCGCGTTCTTCATGCGACGGAGCTTTCGCGACGATCCGCTTTATGCTGCGGTATTCCGCAGGTACTTCTCGCTGAACCTCGCCAAGGGCGTGGCGATGGAGTACTTCATCGAGGGCGGGCGCAGCCGTACCGGGCGTCTCCTGCCCGCCAAGCCGGGCATGCTCGCCATGACCCTGCGCGCCTACCTGCGCGAGCCGGCGCGCCCCGTGGTGTTCGTGCCCGTCTACTTCGGCTACGAGCGGCTGTTCGAGGGGCGTTCCTACGTCTCCGAGCTCGCGGGGCGGCCCAAGGAAAAGGAGACGCTGCTCGGGATCATCAAGGCGGTGCGCCAGCTGCGCCGCGAGTTCGGGCGCGTGCACGTCAACTTCGGCGCGCCGTTCTTTCTCGCCGATGTCCTCGACGCCCATCGCCCGGGCTGGCGCCGGGAGACGGTCGCGGAGGAGGAGAAACCGGGCTGGTCAGGCCCGGTCGTCGAGGCTCTTGGCGAAGAGATCCTGAAGCGCATCAACGCCGCGGCGGCGGTCAGCCCGGTTAACCTGCTGGCCATGGTGCTGCTCGCCACGCCACGCCAGAGCATGGTGGAGCAGCCGCTGGTCCGGATGCTCGAGCTGTTCTCCGCGATGCTGCGCAAGGCGCCGTATGACGACGGCGTCACCGTCACGGAAATGGGCGGCGCGGAGATGATTGCCTACGGCGAGCGCCTGGGAGTGCTCGAGCGCAAGCCGCATCGGCTCGGCGACATCATTTCGCTCGCCCCGAAGGAAGCGCTGCTCGCGACCTATTTCCGCAACAACATCGCGCACCTCGTCGCGCTGCCGTCGATCGTGGCCTGCTGCTTCCTGGACAAGTCGGTGCTTGCGGTAGGGCGCGTCCATGGTCTCGCGCGGATGGTTTATCCCTACCTGGGCGGCGAGCTGCTGCTGCGCTGGCCGCCGGAGGAACTTGCCGCCGAGGTGGACCGCGTCATCGACACGCTGGTCTCGCTCGGGCTGCTGCGGCGTGATGACGGCAATGCGCAGCCCTGCCTGCGGCGGCCGCCGCCGCACACGCCAGAGGCAATCCAGCTGTGGATTCTCGCGCAGTGCTCGGTGCAGACGCTCGAGCGCTTCTACATGACGGTGGCGCTGCTGGCGAAACACGGCTCCGGGACGCTGCGTCCCGGGCAGCTCGAGGACCTCTGTCACCTGATGGCGCAGCGCATGTCGATGCTGTTCCAGTTCAGCGCGCCCGAATTCTTCGACAAGAGCCTGTTCCGCGGCTTCATCGGCCGGCTGCGACGCAACGGCGTGCTCAGGACGGACGAGACCGGCCTGCTCGTGTTCGACGAGGGGCTCACGCGCGCCATGGAAGACGCCCGCATGTTCCTCGGCGATCGGCTGCGCCAGGATGTGCTGCAGGCGATGAGCCTGTAGCGAACGCCGCGTCTTCGATGCTGCGTTGCAGCGCGCGAGCATACCCCTGCAGGCATGGTCCAGCAGGCAATTTGGCGGCCAAGCAACATCCTTTGGCCGTGCTGCACAGTCCCACCGCGTTTATTGATCCAACCTGTTGTTTTCGAGGCACGGTTTCTGTAAGAGTATCGGGACGCGGCGGCCACAAGACCGTGCGCGGGGCAACGTGCCTAACACCAACTAGAATCTGGGGAGTCCTGAATGAGCACGCAACCCTCCAGGGCCCGTCCGGGCAACGGACGCATCCTGGCGACCGCGATCGCGGCCGCACTTGCTGCTACCTACGCAGCGCCGGCATCTGCGGTGCCGATCCAAACGGATAACTGGTCGGGCAGCTGGGACACCACGCTGTCGTACGGCGGAGTCTGGCGCGTCCAGAGCCCGGACTGTCGACTGATCGCGAACGCCAACGGTGGTTGCGGCCGCAGCGCCAATATCGACGACGGCAACCTGAATTTCGGCACCGGGAGCGTGTCGAGCGCGATCAAGGCCACGTCCGAGATCGAGCTGCGGTTCCGTGACTCCTGGGGACTGTTCGCGCGCGGCACGGGCTTCTATGACTGGAAGGCCGGGGACAGCGCACGCACGGAGCTGACGGAAGGCCTGTCGAGATTCGAGCAAGGCGCGAAGATGCTCGACTACTTCGTCTTCGTGCCGTTCAGCCTCGGCGCCATGCCCGCCGAGCTGCGCGTCGGCAACCAGGTCATCAGCTGGGGCGAGAGCACCTTCATCCAGGGTGGGCTCAACCTCACCAACGCGGTGGACGTCGGCAAGCTGCGCGTGCCGGGCTCTGAGCTGAAAGAGGCGCTCGTGCCGCAGGGCATGGTGTACTTCAATGTTTCGCCGACCGAAAAGCTGAGCCTGGAAGCCTACTACCAGTACGACTGGCAGAAGGTCGTTCCCGACCCGGTAGGCACCTATTTCTCGACCAACGACCTGGCCGGCAGGGGCGGCGACAAGGCGATGCTCGGCTTCGGCCGGTGGTCAGATCAGGGGACCGACTGGAGTCCGCTGGGCGGCTCGTTCGACCCCGATTTCCAGTTCGTGCC
>Ga0209498_1000180_pt1 | contig 37395 bp, 35 predicted proteins | sample WalLakDeSediment_FD_184131 | JGI IMG/M metagenome (GOLD analysis project Ga0209498, IMG submission 184131) | Lake sediment microbial communities from Walker lake, Nevada to study Microbial Dark Matter (Phase II) - Walker Lake 11/02/13 Deep... | ecosystem: Environmental > Aquatic > Freshwater >... | reverse complement strand
CGCGCCTGGTTGAACTCGTCGATGCGCTTGAGCTTGACGCGCAGGATGGCAGCCTGGATCTCGTCGAGCCGGGAGTTGTAGCCGATCTCGTCGTGATGGTAGCGGACCTTGGAGCCATGGTTGCGCAGCTTCAGCAGGCGTTCCGCGGCCGGGGTGCAGTTGGTCGTGACGAGGCCGCCGTCTCCGTAGCAGCCCAGGTTCTTGCTCGGGAAGAAGCTGAAGCAGCCGAACGCCGTTGCGCTACCCGTCTGCACACCCCCGATGTGCGCGCCGAAGGACTGCGCGCAGTCCTCGATCAGCAGCAGCAGATGATCCTCCGCCAGGCGGGTCATGGCGGGCATGTCCGCCGGTTGACCGAACAGGTGGACCGGGAGGATGGCCCGCGTACGCGGCGTGATCGCCGCCGCCACGGCCTCGGGATCGATGTTGAAGGTGCGCGGGTTGATATCGACGAAAACCGGCTCCGCGCCGACATAGCGGATGGCTTCCGCAGTGGCGATGAAGGTGAACGGGGTGGTGATGATCTCATCCCCGGGACCGAGGTCGGCGGCGCGCAGCGCCAGATGCAGTGCGTCGGTCCCGGACGCGCAGGTCACCGCGTGGGTCACGCCAAGATATTCCGCGAGTTCCGACTCCAGGGCCTGGACGTTGGGCCCGAGGATGAACCGCGTACTCTCGAGCACCTCGGCAACGGCCGCGTCGATTTCTCCACGCAGATCGTGGTACTGGCGCTGCAGATCGACCATCGGAATCATTCGTCATCTCCCGCGGTGCTGCGGTTTGCCGCCCTGGTCAGCACATTCAGGTTGGCGTAGACCAGGTCCGTGATTTGCGTCGCTGCTTCCAGTGCCCTTTGCCCCGCCCGTCCACTGACGACCACCGGGTGTTCGCCGCGTACGGCGCCGACGAAGGACTGGATCTCGGCGAGCAGGGCATCCGCGGCGTCGAACGCCCACTCTTCGCTGTCGATCTCGGGCACGCCGGTCCCCGGATCGTCGTCGCCGAGATGATGCACGGCCAGGATACGGTTCTGAAAATCCACCGAGGCGTAGCCATGCGGCTGGAAGATTCGCATGCGTCTTTCGGACTTCGTGCTGACCCGACTGGAGGTAATATTGGCGACGCAGCCGTTGGCAAACTCGAGACGGGCGTTGGCGATATCGATGTGGTCAGTCAGGATGCTCGCGCCCGATGCGCGGACTTCGGTCAGCGGCGAATCCACAAGGTCCAGGATGATGTCGATGTCGTGGATCATCAGGTCCAGCACGACGGAGACATCGGTGGCTCTGGGCTTGAATGGAGCCAGCCGGTTGGATTCGATGAAGCGGGGATTCAGCGGGTTTTCCATGAGCCGCTGCAGTGCCGCATTGAAGCGTTCCAGGTGACCGATCTGCAGCACCACCCCGCGTTCCTCGGCCAACTGGTTCAACGCCTCCGCCTCCTCAACGGTGGTGGTGATCGGCTTTTCCAGCAGCACGTGACAACCGACGTCGAGAAAGTCGCGCGCGATGGCGTAGTGCAGCGTGGTCGGCGCGGCAATGCTGACCGCATCGACCTTTCCGAGCAGATTGCGGTGATCCAGCACCGCCGCGCAGCCATGCTGGGAGGCGATGTCCTGCGCCGTCGCGGCGTTGCTGTCGACCACCGCAACCAGTTCGGTGTCGGGTAACTGGGCGTATTTGGACGCGTGCCATTTTCCCAGGTGGCCGACGCCGATGACGGCGCAGCGGAGTGGTGGAGTAGACATGACGGTCCCCGTCGGGTTGTGATCAACTGCTGTGGTAGTGTAGCGCGCCGAACCGGTTGGCATGGGGGTCGGGCGACTACCCACCGGCAGCGCTCGGCGGGGCGTAGTGTACTCAATCGCGGTGGGGTTGGGGCTGGCACGCAGGAGGACGGACGGGAGATGCAGCTGGACAGTGCAAACGGGATTCCGGCGGGGCAGCGCAGCGCTGGCGTGGACGAGGTGGGCCGCGGGCCACTTGCGGGTCCGGTGGTTGCCGCCGCCGTCATCCTGCCGCAGGGGTATGTGCTGGCGGGATTGACCGACTCCAAGCGGCTGTCCGCGCGCCGGCGCGAGGCTCTGGCGGTCATCCTGCGCGAAGAGGCCGAGTGCTGGGCCCTCGGCAGCGCCAGCGCTGCGGAGATCGACGCGCTGAATATCCACCATGCCACCCTGCTGGCAATGCGTCGGGCGGTGTTGGCGCTGCCGCAGGCGCCTGAGCAACTGATGGTCGACGGTCGGTTCACGCCGGAGGGTCCCTGGCGTGCCACCGCGGTGGTCGGGGGCGATGCAACCGTACCCTCGATCAGCGCGGCGTCGATCATTGCCAAGGTGGCGCGCGACGGACTGCTGACGGAACTGCACGGACGGTATCCGGCCTACGGCTTTGACCGCCACGCCGGCTATCCCACGCCCGCCCATCTCGCGGCCCTGTCGGAACATGGGCCTTGCCCGGAGCATCGCCGCAGCTTTGCGCCCGTTGCGCGCTGCCTGCGCCATTTCGCGACCGCAGGATCAGGGCGATGACCGGATTCGTCCATCTACGTCTGCATTCCGAATATTCCCTGGTGGATGGCCTGGTGCGCCTGAAGCCCCTCGTGGCCGGTGTGACACAGGGCGGTATGCCGGCCGTGGCGGTGACCGATCACTGCAACATGTTTGGCCTGGTCAAGTTCTACAAGGCCGCGGTTGCGGCCGGCGTGCAGCCGATCGTCGGCGCCGACATCCTGGTGCGTGACGCGCGGGCGGACGGTTCCCTGGCGCGGCTGACGCTGCTGGCGCAGAGTTCGGAGGGATATCGGCACCTGACTCGTCTGATCAGCCGGGCCTGGCAGGAGGGGCAGGACAAGGGGGTACCCCGAATAGACATGGCCTGGCTGACCGGGGCCACGGATGGGCTCATTGCCCTGTCGGGCACGATCGACGGGCTCTTCGTGCAGGGCTCGGGAAGCCCTGTCGCGCTGACCAGGGAGGTTCTGGCGCCCTGGCTGGCCCTGTTCCCCGAACGTTTCTACCTGGAACTCACCCGGACCGGGCGCCCGGGGGAAGAGGCCTGGATCGCTGCCGCCCTGGCGGCCGCGGAGGCCTTCGGTCTGCCGGTGGTCGCCACCAACGACGTCCGTTTCCTTGCCACGACCGACTTCGAGGCCCATGAGGCCCGGGTCTGCATCCATGACGGGGTCGTGCTGGCCGATCCGCGCCGTGTCCGCCGTTACAGCGACCAGCAGTACCTGCGCAGCCCCGAGGAAATGGCGGAACTGTTCGCGGACATCCCGGAGGCCCTGGCGAACACGGTGGCGATTGCCCGGCGCTGCAGCGTGCGCCTGTCGCTGGGGCATTCGGTGCTGCCCGAATTTCCGGTGCCCGGCGGGCGCTCGGTGGAGGATCATCTGCGCCTGACCTCGAACGACGGGCTGCGCGCGCGACTGGAGCGCCACCGTTTTGCGGAGGAGTCCGCCTACACCGCTCGGCTGGAACGCGAACTGGACGTGATCTGCCAGATGGGCTTCCCCGGGTATTTCCTGATCGTCGCGGACTTTATCCGCTGGGCGCGCGAGAACCGGATTCCGGTGGGACCGGGACGTGGTTCCGGAGCGGGATCCCTGGTGGCCTATGTACTGGGGATCACCGATCTTGATCCATTGCGTTACGATCTTCTCTTCGAGCGATTTCTGAATCCTGAGCGGGTCTCGATGCCGGATTTCGACATCGACTTCTGCATGGATCGACGCGATCAGGTGATTGACTACGTAGCGGATCGCTATGGCCGCGACCGTGTCTCCCAGATCATCACCCACGGGACCATGGCGGCTAAGGCGGTTGTCCGCGATTGCGGCCGGGTGCTCGGTCACGGCTACGGCTTCGTCGACCGCATCGCCAAGCTGATCCCCTTCGAACTGGGCATGACCCTGACCCGGGCGCTGGAAGAGAGCGAGGAATTGAAGGCGCAGTACGACGAGGACGAGGAGGTTCGCGGCGTCCTGGACCTGGCGCTGAAGCTGGAGGGGCTGACACGCAACGCCGGCAAACACGCGGGCGGGGTGGTGATCGCGCCCTCGGCCCTGACCGATTTCTCGCCGCTCTACTGCGAACCCGGCGGCGGGTCCCTCGTGACCCATTTCGACAAGGATGACGTCGAGGCGGTCGGCCTGGTGAAGTTCGACTTTCTCGGCCTGCGCACGCTGACCATCATTGACTGGGCCCTGGAGGCCATCAAGCAGCTGCCCGATACCGAACCGGTGGATCTCGACGCCATTGCGCTGGACGATCCCGCGGCATTCAGGCTGCTCCAGGCGCACCAGACCACAGCCGTCTTCCAGCTCGAATCCGGGGGCATGAAGGACCTGATCCGGCGCCTGCAGCCGGACAGCTTCGAGGACATCATTGCCCTGGTCGCACTGTACCGGCCAGGCCCGCTGCAGTCGGGGATGGTGGACGACTTCATCGACCGCAAGCACGGCCGGGCGCGGGTCGAGTATCCGCACCCGGACCTGGAGCCGATCCTGAAGCCCACCTATGGCGTGATCCTGTACCAGGAGCAGGTGATGCAGATCGCGCAGGTGCTGGCGAGCTACACCCTCGGCGGCGCGGACCTGCTCCGCCGCGCGATGGGCAAGAAGAAGCCCGAGGAAATGGCCAAGCAGCGCGAGATCTTTTTGCAGGGCGCGCTGGCCCGCGGTGTGGCCGAGCAGACCGCGACCTACATCTTCGATCTGATGGAGAAGTTCGCCGGCTACGGATTCAACAAGTCGCACTCGGCGGCCTACGCGTTGCTGGCCTACCAGACTGCCTGGCTCAAGGCGCACTTCCCGGCGCCGTTCATGGCGGCGGTGCTGTCCGCGGACATGGACAACACCGACAAGGTGGTGGGCCTGATCGAGGAATGCCGCAGCCTCGGGCTGCGCGTCGTGCCCCCGGACGTGAACCGCTCGGCCTACCGCTTCGTGGCAGTGGATGCGCAGACCATCGTCTACGGGCTCGGCGCAATCAAGGGGGTCGGGGAGTCCGCGATCGAGACCCTGCTGCGCGCGCGCGATGGCGGGTCGGACTTCCACAGCCTGGTGGATCTTTGCCAGCGTGTGGATCTTGGCAAGCTGAACAAGCGGGTCCTGGAGACGCTGATCCGTGCCGGGGCGATGGACGGCATCGGCGCCAACCGGGCAACGTTGCTGGCCGCCATGCCGCTGGCGATCGGGGCGGCGGAGCAGGCCGGTCGCAATGCCGAACTGGGCGTGGTGGATCTCTTCGGGGAGCCGGCCAGTGCAGTGTTGCCGGAACTCGCGACCCTCCCGGAAATGGATGACGAAGACCGCCTGCGGGGCGAAAAAGAGACACTCGGGCTTTACCTTACCGGGCACCCGATCGCACGCTACCGGGAGGAACTGAAGTGCCTGACCGGTACCTCGCTGCAGGGACTCGAAGGCCGCCTGGAGAGCAGACCGGACCAGAACCAGCGCCGGAGGCGACCGGAAACCGTGCGGATTGCGGGCCTGGTGGTGGGCATCCGCATGCGCAACACGCAGAACGGACGCATGGCCATCGTCACCGTGGACGACCAGACCGGACGCGCCGAGGTGGTGCTGTTCAACGAGGATTACCGCGAGCACCAGGCGCGCCTGGTGCCGGATACGCTGATCGTCGCGGAAGGGAGCGTAACCCTGGACGACTACGCGGGCGGCATCCGCATGCGGGCGCAGCGCATCCTCACCCTCGACGAGGCCCGGGCCGAGTGGGCGCGCGTGCTCGATCTCAACCTGGCCGCGCTACGTTCGGAACAGGTCCGGTCGCTGCACCAGGTCATCACCCAATGCCCCTCGGGATCCTGCCGCTTGCGCATGCGCTACCGGCGCGAGGACGCCTGGGTGGAGTTGCAATTACCCGACGATTGGCAGCTGCAGCCGGATGAGCAGCTGCTGCGACGCCTGACGGACACCCTGGGACCCGAGAGCCGGGTCACGCTGGTTTACGGCGGCGCCGCGTCGCCCGGTGCCTGAGCGGATGCCCGTCGTATTGGGTACAATCGGTGGTTTGAACGGTCAGAAACGAGACGTTTCATGAATCCGGATTTTCTCGATTTCGAACAGCCGATCGCCGAACTGGAGGCCAAGATCCAGGATCTGCGTTTCGTCAGCGACGATGCCGAGGTCAACATCCAGGAAGAGATCCAGCGGCTCGAGGAGAAGTGCCTGGCGCTGACCGAGAACATCTTCAGCAAGCTGAAGCCCTGGCAGGTCTCCCAGCTCTCCCGTCATCCGCGCCGGCCGTACACCCTGGACTATGTTCCGCAACTGTTCACTGAGTTCGTCGAACTCCGTGGCGATCGGGCCTTCGCGGACGATTCCGCCATCGTCGGTGGTCCGGCACGGCTGGAGGGGCGCCCGGTGATGGTGATCGGACACCAGAAGGGGCGCCTGACCAAGGAAAAAGTCCAGCGCAACTTCGGCATGCCCCGGCCCGAGGGCTACCGCAAGGCCCTGCGCCTGATGGAAATGGCGGAGCGCTTCCGGCTGCCGGTGCTGACCTTCATCGACACGCCAGGGGCCTATCCTGGCGTCGGTGCGGAGGAGCGCGGCCAGAGTGAGGCCATCGCCCGCAACCTGCTGGTCATGGCCCGATTGAACACGCCGATCATCGCCACGGTGATCGGGGAGGGCGGCTCTGGCGGCGCGCTTGCCATCGGTGTCGGCGATGCCACCATGATGCTGCAGTACTCGACCTACTCGGTGATCTCGCCGGAGGGCTGCGCCTCCATCCTCTGGAAGAGTGCGGACAAGGCCCCCGAGGCCGCGGAAGCGCTGGGCATCACGTCCGAGCGCCTGCTCGAACTGGGGCTGGTGGACCGGGTGATCGACGAACCGCTCGGCGGCGCCCACCGTGCCCCGGAGATCATGGCATCGCGAATCAAGTCGGCCCTGCTGGAGACACTGGAACAGCTGGACGGGCTGGATCCAGCCCGGCGCCTGGAACGCCGCTACCGGCGGCTGATGGACTATGGCGCCTTCCAGGAAGCCGGGTCCTGATCCGGTTGCGGTCGCCCTGACGCGATTCCTGGAGGATCATGCCGGTTGCGTGGGCCTGCGGGTGGCATTCAGCGGAGGGCGTGATTCCACGGTTCTGTTGCATGCCCTCGCGCGCCTGGGACGTGGTCGCGCGGTCGTGGCGATGCACGTGCATCACGGACTGCATCCCCTGGCGGACGCGCAGGCCGACCACTGCCGACGGTTCGCGGCCGAACTCGGTGTTCGCTTCGAGATGCGCGAGGTCCGTCTGACGGGCAGACCGGAGAAGGGCGTCGAGGCCGCCGCGCGCCGCCTGCGCTACGAGGCCCTGTCCCAAGGGGCCGGCCCCGGTGACTGTGTCCTGACCGCACACCACGCGACCGACCAGGCGGAGACCTTCCTGCTCGCGGCGCTGAAGGGTAGCGGGCCGGCCGGGCTTGCGGCCATGCCCAGGTTGCGGCCTCTCGGTACAGGATGGCTGGGCCGGCCATTACTGCGGGTTCCGGGCGATTCGATCGCCGCCTATGCGCGGCAGCACGGGCTCTGCTGGGTCGATGACCCGAGTAACGAGGATACCCGGTTCGACCGGAATTTCATCCGGCGCGAAGTGTTGCCCGTTCTCGCGCCTCGCTTTCCGATTGCGCGCCGCCTGGGCGCGGCCGCAGACCTTCAGGCCGAGGTGCTCGAGGTGCTCGACGGCCTGCTGGATCCATTGCTCGGTACCCTCAGCGGCCCGGTCGCGGACAGCCTCGATCTGGACGCAATGCTGGCCCAGCCGGCGGTCCGCAGACCCTGGCTTCTGCGCCGGTTCATCGTCCGCTCCGGCGGCAGCCTCCCTCGACGCGGCCCCCTGCTGGAGTTCCTCCGCCAACTGGCCGAAGCGGGTGCGGAGGCCAGCCCTGCCTTGCACTGGGACGGCCTCAGCCTGAGGACCTACCGGGGCGTACTGTACCTGCTGAGGCCGGCGCGGCAAGGCACGGCCCGCTCATCCGCGAACCCGATCGACTGGTCGGACGCGGCCTCCACACTGACGCTGCCGGATGGACGCCTGCTGACGGCGCGGCTGCTTCGGGAGGCGGGCATCGACGTCAGTGCCGGCATCCAGATCGATTTTCGCCGGGGGGGCGAGACCCTGCGCACGGGCGGGGTCCGGCGTGCGCTGAAGACCCTGATGCAGGAGCGCGGGATTCCGCCCTGGCGGCGGGCCGAAATTCCCCTGGTCCGAGTGAACGGAGAACTGGTTGCCGTATTGTGGGAGGCCTGAGAAGGGGACACCACGCGGCGGTCCACCGGCATGGGCGGCTGCCGCGATTGAGCGCGAGGGGCCTTTTTGGTAACCTTCCGACGCGATCCGGCACACTGCCGGTCGTACTTTCACGGGTGCCCACATGACGCGTTTCGTATTCATCACCGGAGGCGTGGTGTCGTCTCTGGGCAAGGGCATTGCATCGGCGTCGCTCGGTGCGATCCTCGAGGCGCGGGGCCTGAAGGTGACCCTGCTGAAACTGGATCCCTACATCAACGTGGATCCGGGCACCATGAGCCCGTTTCAGCACGGCGAGGTCTTCGTGACCGACGACGGCGCCGAGACGGATCTGGATCTGGGGCACTACGAACGGTTCGTGCGCATCCGCACCGGTCGCCGCAACAACTTCACTGCCGGCCAGATCTACGAGAACGTGATCCGCAAGGAACGTCGCGGCGACTATCTCGGCGGCACCGTGCAGGTGATCCCGCACATTACCGATGAGATCAAGCGCTCCATCCGAGCTGGTGCGGACGACGCCGATATCGCTTTGGTGGAGATCGGCGGCACGGTCGGGGACATCGAGTCGCTTCCGTTCCTCGAGGCGATCCGGCAAATGGGTGTGGAGCTCGGGCGCGACAATGCCCTGTACATCCATCTGACGTTGGTTCCGTACATCGCCGCCGCGGGGGAGATCAAGACCAAGCCGACCCAGCACTCGGTCAAGGAACTGCGCTCGATCGGCATCCAGCCGGATGTGCTGCTGTGCCGCGCCAACCAGCCCCTCCCGGAGGCGGAACGGCGCAAGATCGCTCTGTTCACGAACGTCGAGGAAAAGGCGGTGATCTCGGCCGTTGATGTCGACAATATCTACAAGATCCCGCTTTGGCTGCATTCCCAGAAGCTCGATGAGATCGTGCTGCGCAAGCTCCATATCGAGGCGCCACAGGCCGACCTCTCGGACTGGAAGCATGTGGTCAACGCGATGGAGTTCCCCGAGTCCGATGTCACCGTGGGGATGATCGGGAAGTACGTCGATCTCACCGAGTCCTACAAGTCCATCAACGAGGCCCTGACCCATGCCGGCGTCCATACCGGGACCCGCGTGCGCATCCGCTATATCGATTCGGAGAAGCTGGAGGGGGGCGACGCAGGTGTCATGCCCGAGCTGGAGGGCCTGGACGCCATCCTGGTACCGGGTGGCTTCGGCGAGCGCGGTGTCGAGGGCAAGATCATGGCCGCGCGCCAGGCCCGCGAGCAGGGCATTCCGTATCTGGGCATCTGTCTGGGCATGCAGGTGGCCGTGATCGAGTTCGCTCGTGATGTCGCCGGCCTCGAGGGGGCGCACAGCACCGAGTTCGCACCGGATGCCCCGCACCCGGTGATCGCGTTGATCACCGAGTGGCAGGACCGTGAGGGACGGATCGAACGCCGTGACGCGGACAGCGATCTGGGCGGCACCATGCGCCTGGGGGCCCAGACGGCATTGCTGCAGGAAGGGTCGCTGATGGCGCAGGCCTACGGGGACCTGCGTGTCCAGGAGCGTCACCGGCACCGCTATGAATTCAACAATGCCTATGCCGAGCGTCTGCAGGAGGCGGGCCTGGTGCTTTCCGGTCGCTCGGAGGACGGCAGTCTGGTGGAGGCCGTCGAGCTGCGCGACCACCCCTGGTTCGTCGGCTGCCAGTTCCACCCGGAATTCACGTCCACACCGCGGGGTGGCCATCCCCTGTTCACCGGCTTCGTCAGCGCTGCCCGGCGCTTCCGGGAAGCCAAGGCGGCGCTCGCCAAGCCGCCTGCCGCGTGAGGGCGCCCATGGAACTCTGTGGCTTCGAGGTTGGCCTGGATCAGCCGTTCTTTCTGATCTCGGGTCCCTGCGTGATCGAGTCCGAGCAACTGGCGGTGGAGACGGCGGGAGCGCTGCAGGCGCTGGCTGGGGAACTGGGCATCCCCTTCATCTACAAATCCTCCTTCGACAAGGCAAATCGCTCCTCCACCCAGAGCTTTCGTGGACTCGGGATTGAAAAGGGTCTGCAGATCCTTGAAAAGGTGAAGAAGGAACTGGGTGTCCCCGTGCTAACGGACGTACACGAGGACACACCGCTGGACGAGGTCGCCAGCGTGGTCGATGTACTGCAGACGCCCGCCTTCCTCTGCCGGCAGACGAATTTCATTCAGAACGTCGCGCGCCAGGGGCTACCGGTGAACATCAAGAAGGGGCAGTTCCTAGCGCCCTGGGACATGGACAACGTGGTGGCCAAGGCCCGCGAGGTCGGGAACGACCGGATCATGGTCTGCGAGCGCGGCGTGTCCTTCGGGTATAACACGCTGGTCTCGGACATGCGCGGTCTCGCGGTGATGCGGCGCACCGGCTGCCCGGTGGTGTTCGACGCCACCCACTCGGTGCAGCAGCCGGGGGGGCGTGGCACGGCCTCGGGTGGTCAGCGCGAATTCGTGCCGGTGCTGGCGCGGGCGGCGATCGCGGCCGGTGTTTCCGGTGTCTTCATGGAGACCCATCCCGATCCCGAGCAGGCGCTCTCGGACGGCCCGAATGCGTGGCCGATGTCGATGATGCGTGAGCTGCTCGAGACCCTCGTGGCGCTGGACCGGGTGGTGAAGGCAAGGCCCTTCGCGGAGACCGCCTTCGGGCTGGGCTGAAGATTCAAGGATTACGATTTCAACCCGGCGGGTTTCCCCCGGGGGATCATGCCTTCAAGGAGAAAATGATGTCGAAGATTGCGGAGATTCGTGCCCGCGAGATCGTTGATTCACGGGGCAACCCGACCGTTGAGGCCGACGTGGTTCTCGATTCCGGCAAGCGGGGACGCGCGGCGGTGCCTTCCGGCGCCTCGACCGGTGTGCGCGAGGCGATCGAACTGCGTGACGGTGAGGCCCGCTACGGTGGCAAGGGTGTCCGGCGCGCGGTGGGGCACGTGAACGGTGAGATCGCCGATGCCCTGCGTGGTGCGGAGGCCGATCAGGAGGCCGTGGACCGCCGCATGATCGAGCTCGATGGCACCCCTACGAAGGAGCGCCTTGGTGCCAACGCGGTGCTGGCCGTGTCACTGGCCCTGGCCCACGCGCGGGCGGCCGATGCCGGACTCCCGCTGTTCCGGGCCCTGGGCGGACCTGAGGCGAACGTCCTCCCGGTGCCGATGATGAACATCATCAACGGCGGTGCGCATGCCAACAACAGCGTGGACATGCAGGAGTTCATGATCGTGCCGGTGGGCGCGGGCAGTCTGACCGAGGCCGTCCGCTACGGTGCCGAGGTGTTCCATGCATTGAAGAAGATCCTTGACGGGCGCGGACTCGGTACCGCGGTGGGCGATGAGGGCGGGTTCGCCCCGGACCTGCCCTCGAATGCGGCGGCCGTGGAGGTGATCCTCGAGGCCATCCACCAGGCGGGTTTCAAGGCCGGTGGGGATATCTGGATCGGACTGGATTGCGCGAGTTCGGAGTTCTACCGGGACGGGCGCTACCACCTGGCCTCGGAAGGACGCGATTTCTCGGCCGAGGAATTCACCGACTACCTCACCCGCTGGGTCGACCAGTACCCGATCCTGACCATCGAGGACGGCATGGCCGAAGACGACTGGGAGGGCTGGAAGGTGATGACGGAGCGGTTGGGCGGGCGCGTCCAGCTGGTGGGCGATGATCTCTTCGTCACCAACACCGAGATCCTCAAGGAGGGCATCGACCGGGGCGTGGCCAATTCGATCCTGATCAAGGTGAACCAGATCGGGACCCTGACCGAGACCATGGAAGCCATCTCCATGGCCAAGGGCGCGAACTACACCGCAGTGATCTCGCACCGTTCCGGCGAGACCGAGGACGTGACGATCGCCGACCTGGCCGTCGCGACAGGCGTGGGGCAGATCAAGACGGGTTCGCTGTCCCGCTCCGATCGGGTGGCCAAATACAACCAGTTGATGCGGATCGAGGAGATGCTCGGCAGCGCGGCATACTATCCCGGGCTGAAGGCCTTCCCGGTGGCGGGTGCATGATCGTCGTGGAGGGGCGGATTCGGGATGGCCAGGGGCAGCGGCGCGAGTGAGTGCTCGCTGGGGCCTGCGTGTCCGGAATCCTGGAGAGGGGCGATCCTGAATCCGCAGCCTTCAGACGTCCGAAGTCCCGCAGCCGCGCGCCCCGGTCTGGTTGAACGCACCCGTGCCGGCGCGGATCGGCGCTGATGCGCTGGCTCACTGCGATTCTCCTGGCTGCCCTGCTGGGCCTGCAATGGTCGTTATGGTTTGGAGAGGGTAGTTGGCGGTACGTGCAGGAACTGCGTGAGGCACAGCGCGTCCAGGAGATCGAGAACGAGAAGCTCCGGAGCCGCAACCGGGCTTTGGAAGCGGAGGTCGAGGATCTGCGGAGCGGGTCCGAGGCGGTGGAGGAACGTGCTCGGCGCGACATGGGCATGATTCGCGAAGACGAGGTGTTCTTTCTTCCGGTGGATCCTCCCGGCGGGTCGGGTCCCGGAATGGGGCGCGACCGTGACTGAGTCCTGGGCGCCATCCTTCTGGGCCTTGATCCCGGCGGCGGGCGTGGGGCGACGCATGGGGGCGGGTCGCCCGAAGCAGTTCCTGACGCTGGGGTCACGCAGCGTGCTGGGCCACACGCTCGACATCTTTCTGGAGCATCCTGGCATTCGCGGTGTCGTGCTCGTGCTGGGTCGCGATGTCGACCCCGATGCGGTCGACCTTCCCGCGACCGGCGGACGGCTCTTTCGGGTCGCAGGCGGGGAAGAACGTGCGGACTCTGTGCGTAATGGCCTGGATTTCCTTGCGCAACAGGCTGCACCGGACGACTGGGTGCTGGTCCACGATGCGGCACGGCCCTGTCTTCCGACCGAGGACCTGGAGCGCCTCATGCAGACGCTGCGGGAGGATCCGGTCGGGGGTCTGCTCGCGGCACCGAGCACCGATACCATGAAGCTTGTGGACGCCTCGGGGCGGGTGGAGCGGACCCTGGATCGGACGCGCGTCTGGAGGGCGTTGACGCCGCAGATGTTTCGCCTCCGGGCCCTGCGCGAGGCGCTTGATGCGGCGACCGCGGCCGGGGTGGCCATCACGGACGAGGCCAGCGCGATGGAGTTCCACGGCCAGCGGCCGCGCCTGGTGGAGGGGAGCCCATTGAATATCAAGATCACCCGCCCGGAAGACCTTGAGACCGCGCACCTGTATCTTCTGAAACAGAATCGATTGAGGAGTCCAACATGAAACGAATCCGCGTGATCGATCCCGGCTTCGTCACGCCACTGGAGTCGATGGCGATCTTCCATGCCGTCGCCGAGGTCATGGAGCCGGACGACGAGCCTGTGGTGACACTGGTCAACCCGACCCAGCCCTTCGTGTCCGTCGGTCTCCATCAGGACATCGACCTGGAGGTCGATGCCGCGTATTGCAAGCTACATGGCCTGCCGGTGATCCGGCGCGATGTCGGCGGCGGCGCGGTGTACCTGAACCGCGACCAGATGTTCTTTCACTTCGTGTACCCGTACAAGATGGCGCCGGCCCGGGTCGAGGCGATCTACTCGTACTTCATGGCTCCGGTGCTCGCGACCTATCAGGCCCTGGGGGTTCCGGCGGTCTTCCGGCCGGTCAACGACATCCATGTGAACGGACGCAAGATCGGGGGAACCGGCTCGGCACGGATCAACAATGCCACGGTGATGGTCGGCAGTTTCATGTTCGACTTCGACATGGACACCATGGCGCAGTGTCTGAAGGTCAGTTCGGAGAAGTTCCGGGACAAGCTCCGGCAGGGAATGCAGGATTACATGACCACCCTCACGCGCGAACTGGGACAGCCTCCGGAACGGGATGAAGTAAAACGTTTGTTTCTCAATGCGATCGAGAAGCATCTGGAAGTGAAACCGGAGGAATCGGAATTGACTGCGGCGGAGCAGGATGCGCTGGTCGAGGTGCGTGCCCTGCTGCAGGATCCTGACTGGGTGCATCAGAAGGGTCGACGCCTGGTCAGCACTGGCGTGAAGATCTCGGCCGGAACGTATCTGGTCGAGGGTGTGCACAAGGCCAAGGGTGGGCTGATTCGCGCACGGATGCTGACCCGTGACAGCGTTCTCGAGGACGTGGAGTTCTCCGGCGATTTCACCGTCCTTCCGGCCGACGGGATCGAGCGGCTGGCCGAACGGCTGCGCGGTGCCACGCTCCCGGTCAGCGCCGAGGGTGACGCGGCCAAGCTGCAGGGGCACATCGCGCACGAGATGACCGCGCTGGGTTTGGATATCCCGGGCGTGGAGGCGAAGGATTTTCTGGCGGCCTTCATGCATGGGCTTCACCGTGAGTGATCCTGCCGCGCGAGCGTGGGCTCCTGGAGCCTCGACATGAGGATGTACTGCGAGCGGGACACGGTGGGCTGGTTTGCGGAACCCCTGAATACCGTGTCTGGCCTCGCCTTCTTCATTTCCGCGTGGCAGGCCTGGCGGCAGCTGGAGCGCGCACGCCTGCGCGAACAGTGGGATCTGCACCTGCTTGCGGGGCTGATCGGGCTGGTGGGTCTGGCCAGCATGCTCTGGCATGCCAGCGGCATTGGCTGGTTGCACTGGTTCGATGCGGCCGCGGTCGCGGCCTTCGTGCTGGCCTACTGGCAGGTGTTCCTGGTCCGCGTATCGCAGCTGGGGTGGGCGGGGCTGGCGATCGGCTGGCTGTTGACGGGGGCCGGTCTGGCCCTGTTCTACCTGCTTCTGCCGCAACTCTTCCTCGGCAGCACCCTGGTCTATGCGCCGTTGCTGCTCCTCCTGCTGGCGGGGATCGTGATGTCGGCGAGGGTCGACCGGCGGCTGGCGCGCGATCTGCTGCTGGCCAGCGGACTGTTGCTGCTTGCGCTGGTGGTCCGTGCAGCAGACCTGCTGCTCTGCGACTGGGTCATCGTCGGGACGCACTGGCTGTGGCATCTCCTGACTGCCGGCCTGTTGTTCGTGCTGGTGGATGGGATGATCCGCCATGCCCGGTTGCGCGAGACGCAGGTGGGGAATGATGCCGGCTGATCTGCGCATCGGCCAGGGTTTCGACGTTCACGCCTTCGGCCCCGGGGAGCACCTGACCATCGGCGGGGTGAGGATTCCACACGATCGCGGCTTCGTCGCCCATTCGGACGGCGACGTGCTTCTGCACGCCCTCTGCGATGCGCTGCTGGGGGCGGCAGCGCTGGGCGACATCGGACGGCACTTCCCGGATACCGACCCGAGGTACCGGGGCGCCGACAGTCGGATGCTGCTGACCGAGGTCGTGGCCCGTGTGCGCGCCGCGGGCTGGGTCCCGGTGAATGTCGATAGCGTGGTCATTGCCCAGGCCCCGAAGATGGCCCCGCATATCCAGGCCATGCGCAGCCACATCGCCGCGGACTGCGGCCTGCCGCTGGATGCCGTGAACGTGAAGGCAACCACCACCGAACGACTGGGCTTCACCGGCCGCGGCGAGGGCATCGCCGCCGAAGCCATCGTCCTGCTGGCTGCAGTCGTGCCTGGCACAGGAATCCCCCAAGCGACGCCAGCACGCCGCCCGTAGGCGACCTCTGGTCGCGATCCGCCGGACCACCCACCGCGCCCAGAGCCCGCCCCCACGGCGGCACGGGCAGAACCCCCGGTTCAGGCATGTGATCATCCCCAGAATCCCTGCAACCGCCACTGTCCGCTGCGCAGATCCTGGAAGACCCAGCAGAGCCTTCCCTGGTGGTCCCGTGCGAGTGCGTAATCACGGCGCTGATCGTTGCCCCCGGCCCACCATCCACCTTCCATCCGGCCCAGCCATGCCTGGGAGCCAGGAGGCGGGCAGGGCTGCAGGGGGTGCAGCCATAGCGCCGCCCCGGCTGCGCGCTGGGCTGGCGTCGTGCTCGCTGGCGCTGCCGGTGGAGGGGCTTGCGAGGTCCACTCTTCCTGAGCCTGTTCGGGCAGCGGATAGAGGGTCGGCACGAACCTCAGGATTGCGTCGTCACCGAGCCGGGCGCGCAGCCGGCTCAGGAAGCCGGTCTCGTCCCGGGCGCCGCCCGGGTTGCCGAACAGGCCGGATATGTCCCCTGTGACCGGAAGCAGCCGCGCCGCATGCAACCGCAGGCCGCGCACCGGGGCTGGCAACGACAGGCGGGACAGGCGAATGCTCCACAGTTCCAGCCATTCCTCCGCGCGGTTGCCGGGATGGCTGCGTTCCAGGGTCAGCCGTGTTTCCGCGTCCCGGTGCAACAACTGCAGTTCCAGGCCCTGTACGCCGCGATGCCGGGCGCGCAGTACCTGCTCCATCTGCAGCAGGAGGCGCTTCAGCGGGAAACGCAGCGCCCCGGTGGCGGTGACCTCCTGGTCGAACTCCAGCTGGAAGGACGGGTTGTCCGGGGGTTGGAAACGCGGCATGGCTTCCGGGACATCACCGAGCAGATGATCGAGGAGTTCCGGCAGCCGGGTTCCGTAACGCAGCGCCAGGTCGCCGCGCGGGAGGCGCAGCAGTTCACCGATCCGGGTCAGGCCGATGCCACGCAGTGCGGCGATGTCGGCTGCGGGTAGCGGGAGCGCCGCCAGGGGCAGAGGGGTCAGTACCCGGCGCAGCCCGTCACGGTCCCCGGGTCGTTCCGGATGACCCTGTCCGGCCAGCAGCCGGGCCATGGCCGGAGTCCGTGCGCCCCCGATGCGGGCGCTGTAACCCAGTTGGCGCAGGGTGTCCCCGACCCGCTGTTCCAGCGCCTCCAGTCCCCGGAACAGGCGCAGGCTGCGGCCGGCCTCGAGCAGAATGCGCTGCTGCCCCGGCTCGGGGCAGACATGATCGCTGAACTGCAGCAGTACCGTGGACAGCGTCTGAATGTGTTGCTGCACGGTTTCCGGCTCGTAATCGACCACGACCGGAGTGTTGAGCACGGCCAGGGCTTCGGCCAGCGCCATGCCGGGACGCACCCCGGCCCGCCGTGCCGCGCGGTTGCCGTCGTGCACCCGCGGACGCGCCGCGTCCTCGACGATGATCAGTGGTCCCGGTTGCGCGGAACCGATCTGCACCAGGGTATCCAGCGCCAGGTGCGGAAACCACACCGCCATCCAGAGGGGCTGGCTGGATACCGGCTCAGGGCCGGGCTCTGGAGCCGACGCAGGGATGGACTCCAGGCGAGGGTTCGGGCGAAGCGCCGGGTCCACCGGGGCGGGAACCGGAGGCAGCAGGGTGAGTTGCGTACCGCCTACCTCCGCCCGGAGGGTGTCGCGGGAAGCATCTGCCACGATGCTCCTCCCTCCCTGAGCCTGCCCAGGGGCGGCAGGGCATCCACTGGAAGACGAGCGGGATCTGGAGTGCGGCGGCTTGCCGCCCCTTTCGCCCCTGGTCATGGGTCGCACCGGTGCTTCGGCAGGTTCTGGGGAATCATCACGGGTTGGTTTCGCGGCAGCCCCCCCCCGGTCTGCTTGATGACCTCCAGGCGCAGATGGTCTCTGGCGCCTTGCCAGCGGATGCGCAGGTGGGCCGGGGAGGGCTGCTGCGCCGCCGCTGGCGGGCGATAGAGGAAGGCGCAGGCATCGCCGGCACCGGTCGCCAGGCGCAGGCGTCGCAGCGGGGCGCCGTCGGTGCCGTGCAGCCAGGCGAGCAGGGCGCCAGTGCCGGGTTGGCGCAGGATCTGTTCGCAGCTCCAGACGGCGTCTTCCTCGGTTGCCGTTCGGATCATCAGCAGGAGTTCCGGGTCTACGCCCAGTTGTCGCCAGCCGGGAATCCATGGCGTGGCCGGCGGGGCGATCAGCACCACCCGGAGCCTCTCCCGGGTACATGCGGCCAGCATGGGCAGCAATATACGGGTCTCACCGCTTCCGAACGGGCCTCCGATCAGTTCGGTCAACTGCCCCCGCGGCCAGCCGCCCTGCAGTGCCTGGTCCAGTTGCACAAGGCCGCTGGGCCGGGTAGGGACCGTTGGCGATCCGGCTTCGCGCCCGCGCCAGATCCCGGGATGGGTGAGCAGTTCCTCCAGTCCTGGCACGACTCAGGCCCCGGGCTTGCCGCAGAACCGCATCCATGCATTCGGCGTGAATAAGCCGGAGGAGGGACGAGGGCGGCAGGAGGGCTTTGCCTCCGGCGATGAGAAAATCCGCATGGCCCACTAGTCTTCCAGCGCCCGTACCACGCCGACCCCGATTCCCTCGATGACGAGTTCCCGGTGGCCTGGGTCGACGTCGATCGGGGCGTAATCGGGATTGGCAGGCAGCAGGCGCACGCGGTCTCCGTTGCGCTGGAAGTACTTCACCGTGACCTCGTCCTCGATGCGGGCGACCACGATCTGGCCGTTGCGGGCCTCCGGGCTCTGCCGCACCGCGAGCAGATCACCGTCGAGGATGCCGGCATCGCGCATGCTGTCGCCCCGGACCCGCAGCAGATAATCCGGGCGCGGATGGAACAGTCGCGGGTCGATCCGGTAGTGCTCTTCGACGTGCTCGGTGGCGAGGATCGGTGCCCCGGCGGCGACCCGGCCGACCAGGGGAACCCCCTCGGATGGCCCGGCGCCGGGGGGCAGCCGGATTCCGCGCGCGCTGCCGCTGATCAGATCGATCGCGCCCTTGCGTGCCAGGGCGTGCAGATGGCATTCGGCCGCGTAGGGCGAGCGGAAACCGAAGGCCCGGCAGATCTCCTCCCGGGTCGGAGCCGATCCCTGTTTTCCGATCTGCTCGCGGATAAAGGCGAGGATCTCCTGCTGACGGGCGGTGAGTTTCATTGGTGGGTCCACCTTGGCGGATATGCTGTTTATATATACAGTATATCTGCGATCGTCCCGATGCAAGGTGGTTGGGTGGTGGCGATCCAGCGCCGTACCCCGGTGTTCGGCACCCGTCGGGTTACGCAGCGCAACCCGACAGTTGTGGCTCAGCGAATCAGCCGCCGATGGATCAGCGCAGTGGCCGCCACCAGCGCGACGGCCCCATAGATGACGATCACGGCCAGATGCAGCGCGACCTGGGTCGGCCAGGTCCCTGTCATCAGCGGGCGCACGATCTCCACCACGTGTGCCAGGGGCAGGGACAGGGCCAGCCACTGGATCCAGTCGGGCATCTCCTGCAGCGGAAAAAAAACACCGGAAAGCAATAGCATCGGCGTGACTGCCAAGGTGAAATAGTAAAGAAAGAAATCGTAGCTGCGGGCGACCGAGGTGACCATCAGCGCCAGCGACCCGAAGGTGAAGGCCGCCAGGAACACCACCGGCAGCGCGAGCAGGGCGCGGGCATCGGCGACCAGCCCCAGTACACTGGCCACGACCAGGATCGCCGCGGCGCTGACCAGTCCCTTGGTGGCCGCCCAGACGGCCTCCGCAAAGACGATGTCGTCCAGCGTCAATGGTGTCCCGAGCATCGCCAACCAGGTGTTCTGTTCCGCCATGCGCGTATAGGCCGAGTACATGCCCTCGAAGCTGGCGGTGAACATGGCGCTGGAACAGATGATCCCGGAGGCGATGAAGACCATGTAGCTCATGCCGTCCAGTTCGCCGACGAGCCGCCCGAAGCCGTAGCCGAAGGCCAGCAGGTACAGCACCGGCTCGCCGAAGTTGCCGAGCAGCGACGGCATCATCAGCTTGCGCCAGACGCGCAGATTGCGACGCCAGACCGGGACGAAGCGCAGGCTGGGGCGGGGGAGCAGGGGGCGGCGTGTGTGGCTCATCTCATTCGCGCAGGTCGTGGCCGGTCAATTTCAGGAACACGTCTTCCAGATTGGCGGCGCGGGTGGAATGCGGGAGACCGGCGGACTCCAGTTCCGCACGCACCGCGGCGGGATCCGCGGTGTAGATCAGCCAGGTATCCGCTATTTCCAGCATGCGCGCCGGGAGCATGGACGGGTCGGCGATGAACCGGCGCGCCGAGACGGCATTCAGGCTGATGACCCAGGGTTCCACATGGGCCGCGATCAGCGCCTGCGGCGAGTCACAGGCGATGATGCGGCCGGCGTCGATGATCGCGATCCGGTCGCAGAGCTCTTCGGCCTCCTCCATGTAATGGGTGGTCAGTACCAGGGTCACGCCGCGCTCGCGCAGTCGCCGCAACTGCCGCCAGAGATGGTGCCGCGCCTGTGGATCCAGGCCGGTCGTGGGTTCGTCCAGGATCACCACCTCCGGCCGGTTGATCAGGGCGCGCGCGAGAGTCAATCGTCGCTTCATGCCGCCTGACAGGGTGTTGATGCGGGAGTGGCGCCGGGCCTCCAGGTTCGCGAGGTCCAGGAGGTCATCGATACGCTGTTTCAGCACCGGACCCGACAGCCCGAAATAGGACGCATAGGTGAGCAGGTTCTCCTCGACCGTGAAGTCTGGATCCAGGGTGTCGAACTGAGGTACCACGCCCAGCCGCGCCCGGATCTCCCGCTCCTGTTCGGGGATCGACATGCCGAGCACCCGCACTGATCCGGCATCGATCGGGGTCAGACCCAGAAGCATGCGCAGCGTGGTTGTCTTGCCGGCGCCATTGGGGCCGAGCAGCCCGAAGAACTCGCCCGGCGGGATGGACAGGTCGATGCCGTCCACCACCGGTACCCCGCTGTAGACCTTGCGCAAGCCCGCCATGGCGATGGCCGGTGCTGTCCCGGCGCTCCCGGACACACCTGAACCATGCCTGGAAGGGGCGGGTTCTGCATGCATATTCATTGTAGGGTCCGGGAAGTCTGGGAATCTGCCTGATCGTTCATCATTGCACGGCGGTGGTCGCGGGCCTGCGCAGGCAGTAGCATACGGGACCGTTCCCCCGACATCATTACTTGCAGGACGCGTGGGGCGGTGGAGACGGCATGGATCCGGGCACAGGCCTTTCATGAAGAAGATCATCATTCTGGGTGCCGGACAGGTGGGGTATTCGCTGGCCGAGGCCCTCAGTGCCGATGGACACGACATCACCGTGGTCGACCGCGACCGGCAACGTCTGCAGGCCCTGAAGGCGGAGCTGGGGGTGAATGTGCTGGTCGGCTTCGGCGCGTATCCGCCGGTACTGGAGGCGGCAGGCGCCCGCGATGCGGCAATGCTGATCGCCGTGACCGACTCGGACGAGGTCAACATGATGGCCTGCCAGGTTGCCGCGACCCTGTTCAACGTGGAAACCCGGATCGCCCGAGCGCGCGCACGGGACTATCACGAGCACCCGCGCCTGTTCGGGCGCGATGCCGTTCCCGTGGACATGCTGATCTCGCCAGAGGAGATCGTCACCAGCCAGATGCAGCGCCTGATCGAACATCCAGGTGCGCTCCAGGTGCTGGATTTCGCCGGGGGCAGGGTTTCCCTGGTGGGCGTGCGCGCCTATCACGGTGGTCCCCTCGTCGGCCGGGAGTTGCGGAACCTGCGCAGGGTCCGCCCCGGCGTACAGACCCGCGTCGCCGCCATCTTCCGCAAGAACCGCCCGGTGGTCCCGGACGGGGACACGGTCATCGAGGTGGATGACGAGGTCTTCTTCGTGTCCGCGAAGAAGAACATCCGCGCAGTGACCGCCGAACTGCGGCACCTGGAACGGTCCTATCATCGGGTGATCATTGCCGGGGGCGGCAATATCGGTCGGCGCCTCGCCGAGATTCTCGCCGACCGCTATCGGGTCAAGATCATCGAACGCGACCCGGCACGGGCCCGGCTTCTTGCCAGTCAGTTGCCCACGGAGGTGCTCGTCCTGGAGGGAGACGGCTCGGATGACCGCTTTCTCCAGGAGATCGATGTGGGCCACGCCGATGTCCTTTGTGCAGTGACGAACGACGACCAGTCCAATATCTTCGCCGGCATGCTGGCGAAGCGCCGTGGGGTGCGCACGGTCATCTGCCTGATCAACCGGCCCAGCTACGTGGACCTGGTCCAGAGCGGCACCATCGACATCGCCGTTTCACCACAACTGGCCACCGTGGGCGCACTGCTGGCCCGCGTACGCGAGGGTGGCACGGCGACCGTGCACACCCTGCGCCGGGGAGCGGCCGAGGCCATCGAGACCATCGTGCATGGTGATTCCCGAACCTCGCAGGTGGTGGACCGGCGTATCGACGAGCTGAAGCTGCCCGAGGGCACCAGCATCGGTGCCCTGGTGCGGGAGGACGAGGTCATCATTCCGCACCACGACACGATCATCCACGCGGGGGATCACGCCATCCTGTTTCTGACCGATCGCAGACAGGTGGCGGCTGTACAGCGCCTGTTCCAGCCGAGCCCGCTGTTCTTCTGATGCCCGGGCAAAGCGACAACGGCAGGCCAGCCGCTAGCACAACCCGGGGAGCAGGGCAGCGATGTTCCAGTTAGCCACCACCCTGCGCCTGCTCGGCATCCTGGTGACCCTGTTCAGCCTGACCATGCTGCCGCCGGCGCTGATCGGCTGGATCTACGACGAGTCCAGCCGCTGGGTGTTCCTGCAGGCCTTCGCCATCCTGATGGGTACTGGTCTCCTGATCTGGGCGGCGTTCTTCCGGTCGCGCGGAGACCTCCAGGTGCGCGACGGCTTCGTGGTCGTGGTGATGTTCTGGCTGGTTCTGGGGATCTTTGGTGCCCTGCCGCTGTACCTGGATCCGATGCTGCACATCTCGGTGACCGATGCGGTGTTCGAGTCCATGTCCGGGCTGACCACGACCGGCGCAACGGTGATCGTGGGGCTGGACGATCTTCCGCGCGCCGTGCTCTGGTACCGCCAGCAACTGCAGTGGCTGGGGGGCATGGGCATCATTGTCCTGGCCGTGGCCATCCTCCCGCTGCTGGGGATCGGCGGCATGCAGCTCTTCCGCGCCGAGATGCCCGGGCCCATGAAGGATACCAAGCTGGCTCCGCGCATCGCGGAGACGGCGCGCAACCTCTGGTTTGTGTATGTCGGCCTCACCGTGGCCTGCGCAATGGCCTACTGGGGAGCGGGGATGGAGGTCTTCGACGCCATCGCGCATTCCTTCACGACGGTCGCCATCGGCGGCTTTTCGACCTACGACGCCAGCATCGGCCATTTCGACAGCACGATGATCGAATCGGTCGCGGTCGTGTTCATGCTGCTGGGTGGGATGAACTTCGCGCTGCATTTTCTGGTTTTCCGAAGGGCGAGCTTCGCACCCTACCGGCGTGACGAGGAGGTCCGCCTGTACCTGGTCCTGCTCGGCGCCGGTTCCGCGATCGGGGTTGCCTACCTGCTGTACGCAGGCGTGACCGGCACCATCACGGAGGCGCTACGCTGGGGAATCTTTCATGCCGTATCCATTGGCACCACGACGGGATACTCCACCACGGACTTCCACCTCTGGCCGGGATTTCTGCCGCTGATGCTCGTGTTCCTGTCCTTCGTCGGCGGCTGTACCGCCTCGACCGGTGGGGGCATGAAGGTGATCCGGGTGCTTCTGCTGGGCAAGCAGGGGCTGCGTGAGATCCAGCGGTTGATCCATCCCCATGCGCACATCGCGGTCAAGGTGAACGAAAAGGTCATGCCGAACCGTGTGGTCGAAGCGGTCTGGGGATTCATGGCGGCCTACATCCTGGTGTTCGCGGTGATGGTGCTGCTGCTGATGGCCTCCGGCCTCGACCAGGTGACGTCCTTCTCGGCGGTGGCGGGGACCCTGAACAACCTGGGGCCGGGTCTCGGCGATGTCGGGTCGAACTACTCCAGCATCAACGACTTCAGCAAGTGGGTGCTGGTCGTCGCAATGCTGCTGGGCCGATTGGAGATCTTCACCGTGCTGGTGCTGCTTTCTCCGGCCTTCTGGCGTCGCTGAAAACCCTGCTGCGCCGGCCGTCCGGAAGCGGCTTCCGTTGCCTGCGGCATGCTGTCGACCGGCATCGAGGTCGCACTGACGGGGACGGATCGAGCGATTCCACAGTGTCTGGAGCGCTGGGACGATGTCACCAAGGAGCAGCTCGACGCGTTGGTGCTGACGTACTGACAGGTGCTGCGATAGGGTGCGGGGGTGCGCAAGTCCTCCCGGGCGCTCCCATCCCCGGGAGGGCCGGCGGCGCGTACTGCGGAGAATGCGATGGTTCCCGGGTGAGGTACCGCGCAGCATTGGCGGCAGGGGCCGATGGAGTCGGGATAATGGACCCCGCTGTCAGGATCGGTATGCTAACGGGTCCTGCCCGATCTCAGCGAGACGAATTACAGCGCATGTTTACCTATATCGACCCTTCGGTCCGTACCCGCCTGCTCGAGCAGGGCAAACTCACGCGGATCAATGCCGCGGGTGAGGTCATCGATGCGACCTCGGCGGATATTCCGGCCGAGCCGGCACTTGAGATCCTTGGCCCCATTCCGCTGCCAATCGCCCTCACCGATGAACCGCTGACGGCACAGTGGTATGTCTTCGTCCGGCGCACGGAACTGGCCAGGGTCGATGGATTGGCGGCTGAACTCCGGCAACAGGGAGGCCAGCATCTGTTCGCGTCCCTGACCTCATCCATGGCGGTGAACAGTCTGCTGGTGATCGGTGATCCCGATCCTTCCAGTGAGCCGTTGGTCCGGGTCCACTCGAATTGTCTCACCGGGGATGTCTTCGGCTCGCGCCGCTGTGATTGCGGCCCGCAGCTGGCTGCCGCGGTCCGCCAGATGCAGCAGGATCCCGCCGGTGGGTATCTGGTGTACATGGCCGGGCACGAGGGGCGCGGCATTGGCCTCTGGGCCAAGGCCGCGACGTACCTGCTGCAGGACGCCGGTGAAAACACCTACCAGGCGAACCGCACCCTCGGGCTGCCGGACGATTCCCGGGACTTCTCCGACGCGGCAGCCATTCTCAAGTGGCGGTTGGGAGACAGCCCGTTTCGGCTGTTGACCAACAACCCGAAGAAGCTGGAGGATCTCGCCGGGCATGGCCTGGTGAATGTCCGGCGGGTCAAGCATCTCGCCGGCGTGGACGAGTGGAACCGGCGCTACCTCAAAGCCAAGCAAGGCTGGGGCCACGCCATCTCGGAAGAGGACCTAGGCTGAGTGCCGGCCCTCTGACCGGATGATGCGGCAACCGTGAACCAATTCAGGGAATTCCTCGGCCTGCTGAACCACTCGTTCCGCAACCTGCTGCCGATCATCCTGGTTGTGGGCATCTTCCAGTTTCTGGTGATCCGACAGGTTCCGGATGCATGGCTGCCGATGGCGGTCGGGCTGTTGGTGGTGGTCCTGGGCGTGGCCCTGTTCCTGCAGGGGCTGGAGCTCGGGATCTTCCCGATCGGCAAGAACCTTTCCAACGAGTTTGCACGGAAGGGTTCGCTCCCGCTGCTGATGATCTTCGGCTTCTGCCTGGGCTTCGCGGCGGTGGTCGCGGAGCCCGCCCTCATCGCAGTAGCCGCCCAGGCGGAACTCATCAGCGAGGGGCGTATCAGCGGGTTGACGCTGCGTGTGCTGGTGGCGGCGTCCGTGGGCGTTGTCGTGGCATTGGGAGTGGTGCGCATCCTGCTCGGGCACAGCCTTCACTGGTACATGATCATCGGCTACCTCGTGGTCGTTCTCGTGACCTTCTTCGCGCCGGAAGAGATCGTCGGCCTGGCCTACGACTCCGGGGGGGTGACGACCAATATCGTGACCGTGCCGCTGATCGCCGCGTTGGGGATCGGGTTGGCGGTTTCCATACGGGGCCGCAGTGCCCTGATCCATGGTTTCGGCCTGGTGGGCCTGGCGGTGATGGTGCCGATGATCTCGGTGCAGATCTACGGCATCATCGTGTACAGCTTTGGCGAGGCCCGCGAGGTCGTCAACGGCATCGCGCAGGCAGTGGACCCGGAAGTGACCGAGGTCGTCGAAGAAGTCGCTGGCAGCATCCTTCTGGGGATGCTCCGGGACCTCCTGATCATGTTTCGGGATGTGCTGCCGATCATCACCGTGGTTCTGGTCTTCCAGTACCTCGTGATCCGTAAGCACATTGCGCACGTGCACAAGGTGATGGGCGGCTTCGTGTTGGTGATCGTCGGCCTGTATGCCTTCGTGGTCGGCCTGAAGATGGGGCTCTTCCCGATCGGGCAGAGCATGGCGGAACAGCTGATCGGGCTGGATCGCTGGATGTTCGTGTACCTGTTCGCCTTCGCGATCGGCTTCGCTACCACCATGGCGGAGCCGGCGCTGATCGCGATCGGACAGAAGGCCGAGGAGGCCGCGAAGGGTCGGCTGAACGGCAACGTGATCCGGTTGCTGGTAGCGGCCGGGGTGGCGGTCGGAATCACCATCGGGGTGCACCGGATCATTAGCGGTGACTCCATCCATTACTACATCATGGCCGGCTACACGGTGGTGATCCTGCTGACCTTCCTGTCGCCGAAATACATCGTGGCCCTGGCCTACGACCTGGGCGGCGTCACCACGTCGGAGGTGACGGTGCCGCTGGTCACCGCCCTCGGCATCGGGCTGGCCACCCACATCGAGGGGCGCAATGTGATGATCGACGGCTTTGGCCTGATCGCGTTCGCCTCGATCTTTCCGATAATATCCGTGATGCTCTATGCCATCGCGGCCGAATTCGCCAAACGGTGGAGAGGAAACGACTCATGAAATTTGCCGTACTCGTTGCAATTCTTGCCGAACATCTGGAAGAGAAGGCCATCGACATCGCCAAACAGACCGGTGCCGGAGGTGTAACCTTGCTCGACGCCCGGGGGATTGGAGCCAAGGAGAAGAAGACCTTCTTCGGTCTGACCTACGAAGGTTCCCAGACGGTTTTGATCTGCGTGTTGGAAAAGAAGCTTTCGCTGGCGGTGATGAAGGCGCTGACGCAGGAACTGGATCTGGCCAAGCATTCCAACGGGGTCGTATTCACCGTGCCGCTGGACCACATCGCCGGCATCGATACACGGCAGCTGGAAAGCTTCGAGGAACACCTCAGGGACGAGATCTGAAACAACGCGTCCTGTGTGGCCAGTCTGAACGCATGGCTGGCAATTTCGCGGTCCGGGGACGTACGGTCGTTTCTTCTTTTGCGCTATCCGTTTTTCTGGAGGCAACATGCTGGTCAAGGACATCATGCAGGCTGACGTGGTCACTATCTCGCCGCTGGCAACCCTGCGCGAGGCGATGGATGAAATGAAGCGCCACAAGGTCAAGTCCCTTGTGGTCGAGCGGCGGGACGAGCACGATGCCTATGGAATCATTACCTATACCACGATTCTGCGCACCATCGTCGCGGAGGAAGGAGACATCGACCTGGTCAATGTCTATGACGTCTGCACCAAGCCCGTCATCACCGTGCCGCCGGGCATGGACGTCAAGTACGTGGCCCGGCTGATGGTCGCACAACGACTGCGTCGTCTGGCGGTGCTCGAGAGCGATCAACTGGTGGGCCTCATCACCATGAACGATATCGTTGGCGAGGTTCTGGCGATGGCGGAGAAGGCGCACGTCGAAGACTAGGAATTCCCGTCGCCGGGCCGGGTCTGGCTGAGCCATAAAGCCGGTGATGCAGGAGACGCCATCAGAAGAGGCATTGTCCATGGTTCCGGCCCCTGTCGGCCAATGGGAGCATTTCCCGCACCGGGCGGACATGGGTGTCCGCGGGTACGGAGCGACGCTGGCCGAGGCCTTCGCCGCGGCGGCGGAAGGGCTGACGGCGGTGGTGGTCGAGCCATCCGAGGTCAGGCCTCTCGAAAAGATGAAATTCGCCTGTTCGGCACCAGACCCTGAGTTTCTCCTCTACGATTTCATGAACAGCATCGTCTACGAGATGGCGGTCGGGGGTCGGCTGTTTTCGCGATTCCGGGTGCATATCGACGGAGACGATCTGCAGGCGGAGGCCTGGGGTGAGCGGGTGGACGTCGGGAGGCATCAACCCGCGGTCGAGATCAAGGGCGCGACATTCACCCAGCTTGCGGTCGGTCGGTCCGACGACGGCCGATGGTTCGCGCAGTGCGTACTGGACATCTGACCGGCCGGTTCCCCACGCGCCCAGAAATCGGAGGTGTAGCGTCATGGATCTGAACCGATTCACGCAATTGTCGGAGACGGGCTGGAGACTGGAGCCCCGGGAGGGCATGCGCGTCCCTGTGATCATCTATGGCGACGCGGGTCTGATCCAGGACATGGATGACAAGGTCGCCGAACAGGCTTCGAACGTCGCACGATTGCCCGGCATCGTGCAGGCCTCCTATGCAATGCCGGATGCGCATTGGGGCTACGGCTTCCCCATCGGTGGCGTGGCGGCATTCGATCCCGACGAGGGCGGCGTGGTGTCGGCGGGTGGCGTAGGCTTCGATGTTTCCTGCGGGGTTCGGACCCTGTTGACGGGGCTGGACCGAAGCGTCATCGACAAGGTCCGGCATGACCTCGCGGAGGCGCTATTCGGGGCTATTCCGGCCGGGATGGGCAGCACCGGGCGCATTCACCTGCGCGATCACCAGATGACGGACATGCTTCGCGGCGGCGCGGCCTGGGCCGTGGAGCGCGGTTACGGGGAGCCGGCGGACCTCGAGCGGATCGAGGAGCGCGGGCGCATGACGGGTGCCGACCCGGACGCAGTGTCGGACAAGGCGCGCAAGCGCCAGCGCAATGAAATGGGAACACTGGGCTCCGGTAACCATTACCTGGAGGTCCAGCACATCACCGAGATCTTCGACGCAGGCACGGCAGAGGCCTTCGGGCTGGTCAAGGGCCAGGTGGTGGTGTCCATCCATTGCGGCTCGCGTGGCCTCGGTCATCAGATCGGCACGGAGTTCCTGCGGGAAATGGCGGTGGTCGCGGCGGCCCATGGCATCGACCTGCCGGAACGGGAGCTGGCCTGTGCTCCGATTCTGTCCGACGTCGGTCAGCGGTATCTCGGGGCCATGCGCGCGGCGATCAACTGTGCGCTGGCGAATCGGCAGATTCTGACCCACCTAACGCGGGAGGTCTTCGCCCAGTTCGTGCCCGAAGCGGACCTCGCGCTTCTCTATGACGTCTCCCACAATACCTGCAAGGTCGAGCGCCACTTGGTCGACGGCCGGGCGCGCGAGCTTTACGTGCATCGCAAGGGCGCGACACGGGCCTTCGGCCCCGGGCACGCGGACTTGCCGGAGGCCTTGCGGGCGTCGGGCCAGCCGGTGCTGATCGGAGGGTCCATGGGCACAGGCTCCTATGTCCTGGCCGGTACCACCGCAAGCGAGGCGCTGTCCTTCAGTTCTGCCTGCCACGGGGCCGGGCGCGCGATGAGCCGCCACCAGGCCACGCGTCATTGGCGCGGCAGGGAACTGGTCGACGAGCTGGCCGCGCGCGGCATCCTGATCCGAAGCCCCAGCCTGCGCGGCGTCGCCGAGGAGGCGCCTGGTGCCTACAAGGATGTCAGCCAGGTGGTGCAGGCAACCCACGACGCCGGCCTGGCCCGGATGGTGGCGCGCGTCGAACCGATGATCTGCATCAAGGGCTGAGAGGCTGATGCATCGGGCCGATCATTGGGCTTCCATGATCAGGTAGGTCTGGTTCACGTTGGCGCGGTGCCAGGCGTCGTAGTGCAGGAGGTGCTGGAATTGAGGCAGGTCGGCAAGGCGCTCGACGGTTTCGTCCAGTGTCTCCCAGTCCTCGATGCCTGCCCGCACCTCGCTGACCAGAGTCTCGAGGTAATCCCCGGTATCGCGACTCGCGGTGGCCATGTCCGTGGCGGCACCGTGGCCGGGGACCACGATCTCCGGGTTCAAGGCCTCCAGTTGGTGGAAGTTGGCGAGCTTGCCCGCTGGGTCCGACTCGCGCTGGATGCCGAGCAGGCGCTCGGTGTAGACCACATCACCGGTGAACACGACGCTCTCGTCGGGCAGGTGCACCATGATGTCTCCAGGGAAGTGCGCATCAGCCGTGAAGATCATTTCGATCCGCACACCGCCCACCTCGAGTTCGTGGCGATCGGCATCGATGGGTTCCGGTGCCACGGTCGGTACCGTATCCGCCATCACCTCCTCGCCAAGATTCCGGGTCGAGCGGCTCATGTGGGAGGCGGCGTAGCGTTCCTGGGTCTCGGCCGTGCGGCGCAGTGCGACGATCTCTGCGCCCTGTTCCAGGAACCAGCCGTTCCCCAGCCAGCGGTGATCCTGGCTACCAATATTGATGACATGGGTGATGGGCTGCTCCGTCACGCCGGCGACGGCATCGGCGATGCGGGCGGCAACCTGGTGGCTGGGTCCGCTGTCGATCATCACGACGCCGTCGTCGGTCACGACGAAGCCCACATTGTTGTTCATCCCCAGGTTGTGGGGCGAGCGCCCCTCGATGGACCCGTAGAAGTAATACACGCGGTCGGTCAGCTGGACCGGCTCCAGGATCTCGTCGATCGAGCGATCCGTCTCTGCGTGGACCGCGGCCAGGGGCAGGACGATGAAGAGGCTGGCGAGTACGGCAGCGAATACGCGTGATGGCATGGGATCGGATCCTGTGAGCTGGTGTCTGACAAGAAAGGACGCAATAGCGCCACCCAACTATTCCCTCGAAATGACGCAGATGTTTACCGTGGCGGAGTTTACTCCCGGCCTGAGGTGGCCACCGCCCCCCAATAGGCTCCTTACCATGCCCGCCTGGATCCCCCGGATCATGGGTTCGCACAGATCGTGTAACCGGGGGTAGGGGGCAACATCCATGATTCGAGTCGGGGAATACTTTCGCCGTTGTTTCGTCGATTACCCAGGTCTTCATGGGTAAGTGCACCGGTCTTCCTGTACCCCGTGGATTCCGCTGGTGGGGCGTTTCCCCGCCCTGGCCGTTGGATGCCAGCCTTTCAATCTGCAATCTGGAGCAATGCCATGAATAGAATGCCCTGCACGAATACCGTCTACGCCGCCTTCGCGGGGCTTGCCCTGATGACGGCCAGTGTCGGCGTGCTTGCCGAAGATGATGCCGCACTGTGGGCAGCCCTGGCGGAGGGTGGGAAGATCGTGATGATTCGTCATACGCAGTCCGAGGAGGCCACCGCAGAGGTATCGATGCATCTGGCGGAGGATGGCGATTGCAGCCGGGAGCAGAACCTGAGCGCCGAGGGGCGGGAGCAGGCCGAGGCGCTGGGTGCACGGTTTAGGGAGCATGGTGTTGCCGTGGATGCAGTGTTGAGCAGCGAGTTCTGTCGGGCGAGACAGACTGCCGAATTGGCCTTTGGAGAGTACGAGAGCTGGAGTGCGCTGAATCTGGCCGAGATCCTGCCTGCCTCCGAGGCGGAGTGGCTGATGGAGGACGTACGCGAGCGCATTGGTGACTTCTCTGGAGACGGCAGCCTGGTGATGGTGAGCCATCGCAGCAACATCAACACGATCACCTTCCAGCAGACGGAGCCCGGTGACATGGTGGTGGTGGAACCGGATGACTTCGGCGGGTTCACCGTGTTGGGTACGATTGTCCGCGAGTGATCAGGCTGGAAGGGATGATTCTCTCCCTCAGTCATGAACGGGAGTACAGGCTGACGGCCGCTGGCCCTGCGTTCAGCACCGAAAGGGGGGAGCAAGCGCCCGCACTCCATATCGTGGCGCCGGCCCCAGCCGTCCTGGGGCAGGGTAGCGGGCCGACGTTATGGGGTATGCGCGGCGTCCCATGAATCGGGGCCCATCATGACGAGGGGTGACGACTCGTTGCCCCCCTTTGCCTTCCCAGGGTGTAGCCAACCCAGACCGCGGCCATCCATCCGGCCAATGACAGGGCCACGACCAGGCTGGCCGTTCCAGGGCGACCCGTTTCAAGGAGTCGCATGGTTTCCAGGCTGAAGATCGAGAAGGTCGTGTAGCCGCCCAAGAGCCCGGTCATGAAGAAATGGCGCTGGATCGGCCCTGCCGTCAGACGACCGCCGGGCCCCGCGAGCGCTGCATACAGGCCGATGAGGAAGGACCCTGTGACATTCACGAACAGGGTGCCCCAGGGGAAGCCGTTGCCGAACGGCACAAGCATGAGATCCGACAGGAGCCAGCGGATGCTGCCGCCGATTCCGCTGCCGAGGCCCACGGCAAGGTAGAGTGCGGCAGCGGGGCCGAGGGGCGCCGGAGTTCGTGCCGAGGCGGCTGCCGGTGATCGGCGGGTCTCGCCCTGGCCGGAAGGGGGTGGGGGCTTTCCCAGCGACGCCATGATGCGAAATCAGCCCATGGCCGTGAGGTTGGTACCGACCAGGAGGCCGAGCGCGGCAGCCGGCAGGCACAGACCCAGGGAAAGGGCGACGTTGCCGGCGGCCCGCCATCCCTGGCCGTTCTGCATCAGCAGCAGGGTCTGAAGGCTGAAAGCGGAAACGGTGGTGTAGCTTCCGAGAAATCCGATGCCGGCCAACAGCCAGGTCGTTGGATCCCCGAACCAGCCATCGCCTGACGCCGCGGCAGCCGCGAAGATCCCGATGACGAACGCGCCGGTGACGTTCACGACCATGGTTCCCCAGGGGAATGCCTCGCCAAGGCGGCGTCCGACGATACCCGATACCCAAAGGCGTGCCATGCCCCCCAGGGCGCAGCCGAACATCACCCAAGCCAGGTCTTGCATGGCCTTTCTCCGGCAACCGGGACGTACGGGAACGGGTCAAGGTGCAACACGGGTTCAGCCCCGCAGTGGCGATCAACCCGTACCGGAGTTCGCCGGCGGTTCAGCAGCGCATGTCCGGGCCGGGAGTGGAACAGGGCTTGACGTCCTTGCCGGCGGCGATCCAGGACACAATGCCATGGGAGACGTTGTACACCTCCTGGTAGTCGGCCTGTTCGGTGAGGAGGCGCGCCAGGGTGCTGGTGCGGTTGCCGGTTCGGCAGATCAGCACGACGGGTTCGTTCGGGTCGGTCAGTTGGCCGAAGCGGGCCGCGAAGTCGGGCATGATGCGCCCGCGCTCGTCGAATGCCGTGATCAGGTAGCTTCCCTCGACCACGCCTGTCTGCCGCCATTCCTCGGGGCGGCGGATATCGATGACCGTCGCGCCGTCACGGACCATCTGTTCCAAGCCCTCGTTGTCCAGGGAGTTATAGGGTGCCTCGGGCAGCATGGTGATCGCGAACCAGATCACGGGGATCAGCACCAACGGGGCGAGGAGCAGAAGCAGTTTCCTGTTCATGAGCGGAAGTCCATTCGAAGTCAGGCGTCGTGCGTGATCAGGGCCAGCGTACCGAGGTGAGAGCGTACCTCCGTATCGCGCAGAAGCGCCAGCAACCGTTGTACCACCGGGCGTTGTTGCCGCGAACGCGGCACCACGAAGTCGTAGTGCTCCTCCTGGAGCGGCAGGAAACCCAGACCGTATTCGGCAGCCACACCCGCAATCGCGACCCCCCAGTCCGCGCGGCCCTGGGCGACGGCGGCAGCGACCGCGTTGTGGGAACGCGGCTGAACCCCGTAACCGGCGGGGCGTTTGTCGCCAAGCAGTTCGTCGATCAGCACCCGGGTGCCACTGCCGGGGTTTCGGTTGATCATCAGGCAGTCGGGGTCATCCAGTGCGGCCTTTAATGGGGCCTCGGTGGACAGCACTGCAAACCGGGGGTCACCACTGCGATAGACGATCCCCTGCATCCGCCGGTAGCCGGGGAAGCAGAGGAGTTCCTCGTCCAGCAGGTGACGGTTGTAGATACGGGTCTCCGGATCCATCAGGTGCATTCCGGCCAGATCGCACTCGCCTCGGCGCGCAGCGGCCAATCCTCCCATGCTGCCGACATACAGGGCCTTGACCGCGAACCCTTCATTCCGAAGTCGGCCCAGCAGATAGTCCACACCGGTGCAGTGCGATCCGATGAAGACGATGTCTGCCGGTTCCAGTCCCTGGCCGATGATCTGAACTTCGACCTCGGTGCCGGCGGCAAGTCCCTCGGCGTCGGCATCGATGGGCACGAAGCCGTCGGCCTGGCTGAAGGAGGTCACCGACCCGGAACCGCTGCCGCTGGGATAGGCGACGAAGCCTTCGTCGGTCCGCAGCAAACCGACCATCACGAATTCGGTGCGCCCCAGTTCGGAGCGCAGGGGTACGGCCAGCGTTGCGCGAATGCCCCGGCGGGTGACCCGGCGCACATGGCCGGCCAGCGTGCGCAGTACGGGAGCGACGAATTCATGAAAGGTGAAAATCGCGGAGGTGGGGAAGCCCGGGAGGATCACCACCGGCCGGCCCGCGTGGGCCGCCAGGCAAAGCGGCTTGCCCGGCTTCAGGGCGATGCCGTGCGCCAGGATGCCGTCGGTGCCAACGAGCCGTTCCACTGCACGGTAGGAAAGATCCCCGGCACCCTTGGAGGTGCCACCAGAGAGCAGCACCGCGTCGTAATCCAGGGCCCGTGCAATCAACGCCTGCATCGTCGCGGCATCGTCGCCGACGATGCCGAGATGTTCGGCTTCGGCCCCGAGTTCGCGGATGGCCGCCACCAGAATCGCCCCGTTGGAGTCGAAGACACTACCCGGACGCACGGGCTCACCGGGGGCGATCAGCTCATCGCCGGTGGAGATGACCGCTACCCGCGGGCGTCGATAGACCGGGATCTGGTCCATGCCCAGTGCTGCCAGGATGCCGATTTCCCGCGAGGTGATCGGCGTTCCCTTGCGCAACGCCAGTTCGCCCCGCGCAATATCCGAGCCTGCGGTGGCCCAGGACTGCCCTGGTGCGGCCACCTGCTGCACGTGAACGTAGTCGCCATCGGCTTCCGCCTGGAGTTCCGTCTGCTCCACCATCATCACGGCGTCCGCGCCGCGCGGAAGCATGCCGCCGGTGGCGATGGCGGTCGCAGTGCCAGGGCTGACCGTGATCCGGGGCGCGATGCCGGGTGGCAACAGCTCCTGGTTGAGTCTAAGCCGGGCGGGATTTTCCTCGGTGGCCCCGATGGTGTCCTCCGAGCGCAGCGCGAAGCCGTCCATGCTGGCCCGGTCGAACCCCGGTACATCGATCGCCGAGACCACGTCTTCCGCGAGGATGCGCCCCAGGCTGTCGGCCAGATGGACCCGTTCCGTGCCCAGGGGCTGCAGCGACAACGCCGACTCGAAGCGCGCACGGGCCTCGTCCGCAGACAACACGGTGAGGAACTGCCTCTGTTCCGAGGCATCGCGTATGCGCTCAGAAAGCGCGTCGGATTCTGGTCGGGTCATGTATGGCCAATCGGTTGACGTGTTCCATCAGGGATAAGTGTGGACATCGACCATCGAATCCGGGGCATAACCCTCGGATCCGGGAGGAATCAGAAGGAATCCATCGGCCTGCGCGAGTTGCATCAGGGACGGAGGCCCCGACAAGGGTAGCGGCTCGACGGTTTCCGCATCCAGGAAACGAACCCGGCACCAGTCGGTGAGGCCCAGTGCGGACGAGACCTTGCGCGCCATCCTTGCGCGATGCAGCGGGATCGGCCAATCTGCCGTGCGGCCGGCAAGACGACGAACCAGGCGCGCGGCCAGGCATTCGTAGGCGCTCGCAGCCGCCACCGGATGTCCGGGCAACAGGATCGCCGGAGCGAGGGCCAGGGAGACCGCCGCCACGGACTCTCCCGGCCGGATGCTCACGCCGTGGAACAGGAGCGAGCCTGACTCCTTCGCGATGGCCACCGTGCGGTCGTTGAAGCCCATGCCGGTGCCCCCGATGGTGAGGATCAGGTCGGCGCCAGGTCGCACGAGCTCAGCCTGCAGGCCGGTGGCATCGCCTTCCAGGCGAAGACATCCTTCGATCAGCCCGCCATCCCGTTTGACCAGCGCGCGGATCATCGGGCTGGTGGCATCGATGAACTCGGTCGCTGACGAGGGCGTTGCATCGGTAACACCCGGTGCCGTCGACATGAGCAGAATGCGCACCCGCGGCTGGCAGCGGACACTCAGTTTCTGCAACCCCTGTGCTGCCAGTAGGGCAAGATCAAACGCTCGCAAGCGCCGTTGCGCGGGAAATGGCGGTACGTCGGAGTCTGGCCGGCTGGCTGTCCCAGTATCGGTCCAGGCACCCGGGCCGGTGGCGTCGAAGACGTCGATGCGGTCCCCGAGCTGTTGTGCTGCCTCCGGCGTCAAAACGGCGTCGGCTCCCGTGGGGAGTGTGGCCCCCATCGCGACGCGCACAGCGGTGTTGGGCGCCAGTGAACCGGGAAAGGGTGCCCCGGGCGCGGCGGATCCGAGCAATCGGAAGCTGAGCGGGTTGTAGGGACTGGCGCCCACCGTCTGAAGCCCCGCAAGGGCATACCCGTCCGCGAGCGCTCGCCGTTCGTGATTGACGGGATGCCAGGGTTGAATCGCCACTGCGGAGATGCGGCCAGTGCAGGCCTCCAGCGCCACGGTTTCCTGTCCGAGCAGCGCGCAGGGGAGTCCGTCGATGATCGTGATGGCGTCCTTCAGGGGTGTGCGTCGGGCCACGGTCGGGTTGGTCTGCTCGGTCACCGAAACTCCTCTGCGATCTGTGCACGTTCGCTCATGGGGAAAAACGGCGGTTCCCCGTCGATGTGGTACTCGGCGATGGCCGTCTGCCCCTCTTCACCGATGAGCCACTCATGCCATTGCTGAACAAGATCCGCCTTGACCCACTCGAAGCGCCCGGGGTTGAGCGGGATGCTGCCATAGGGGTTGAACAGCGATTCATCGCCTTCGAACAGGATGATCAGGTCCTGCCGGTTGCGAAAGCTGAGCCAGGTGGCGCGATCGGTGAGCACGTAGGCGTCCATGGCCGCGGCGATATTCAGGGTGGGGCCCATGCCGCTCCCGAGTTGGCGGTACCACGGGCCCGCAGGGTCGACATCGGCGATGCCCCACATTTGCAGTTCCTTGCGGTGCGTGCCGCTGTCGTCGCCTCTGGAAACGAAGGCCGAATCCGACTCCGCGATTCTCGCAAGGGCGTCTTTTATCGACCGGCTCTCCGCCACGCCCGCGGGGTCGGCACGAGGACCGACGAGCACGAAGTCGTTGTACATCACGTCGCGGCGTTCCGTCCCGTAGCCTTCAGCCACGAATTCATCCTCTCCCGCTCGATGATGCACCAGCAGGGCATCGGTATCCCCACGCCTGCCGATCGCGAAGGCCTGGCCCGTGCCCACCGCGACGACGCGGACCTCGATGCCCGTGCGTGCCGTGAACTGCGGAACGATGTGCCGGAAGAGTCCCGACTGTTCGGTCGAGGTCGTGGATGCAAGGGTGATGAAAGGCGTGTTAGCGGTCACCTGGGTGGAGGAGACGGCGATCAGCAGCACCAGGCCGGCAACGATCCGCAATCGGCGAAGATGCCGCATCGGTTTCATGCCTTCGTTGAGGGCAGGGCGGGTGACTCGTGAGGGTCAAGGACCAACTCCCCACGCAGGAATGTGGCGGCTGCGCGGGTCGCAGGGTCATCGAAGAAGGCGGCCGCTGGGGTATGTTCCATTATGCGACCGCAGCACATGAACACCACTTCGTCTGCGAGACG